>WUUC01176479.1_pt1 | contig 43164 bp, 33 predicted proteins | sample 6278441 | NCBI WGS metagenome assembly WUUC01 (sample SAMN13675441, study PRJNA597444) | soil metagenome | isolation source: soil | place: USA: Washington | collected 2017-10
GTATCAGCGCCTGCTGCGGCGCGGCGCCTTGAAGTCGCGGCCGCTCGAACTCCTTGTCAGAAGCGCGTTTTATCCGCGGGCGTTCGGCCGGGTCACCGCGGCGCGCCGCACGAAGATGATAACGGGACTATCGATGGTGGCACGATTCCGCCGTGTGGCTTCGCCAGCCTCGCCTGAATCGCCGCAGTGAGGGCGAGATCCGAGCCTCGTGACCGCCCGCCGAACCAGCGGCTGCACGCCGCTACTCGCCTACCGGTACGAGTGGCTTTCCTGATCCGTTCGCTGAACCGCGGGGGCGCGGAGCGCCAGCTTGCGATGCTCGCGGCAAATCTCCCGCGCGATTTCGAACCGACGGTCTTGACGTTCTATGACGGCGGCCCGATCTGGGATGAGTTGGCGCAGGCGCCCGGCGTGCGGCTGCGGTCGCTTAAGAAGCGTGGCCGGTGGGAGGTGGTCGCGTTTGTGCTGCGTCTAACGCGCTTACTACGTCAATCGCGACCCTCGATTCTGCATTGCTACCTCGTCGAGCCGTCGATACTCGGCCTCATTGCGGCGCGTGCTGCGGGGGTACCGGTCGTGATCTGGGGAGTGAGAGCGTCCGACGTCGATTTCAGCCAGTACGATCGTGCGCAGCGCATTGCCTTCCGGCTATCTGTGTTTCTTTCGCGGTTCCCTACGGCCATCGTGGCGAACTCGGCGCGCGGTCGCGAATACCATCAGCGGCAAGGGTATGCGGCCGCCCGTTTCGACGTCGTTCCGAACGGAATCGATACGGAGCGGTTCAGGCCTTGTGCTGCGGCGCGCTTCGCGCTTCGGGATCGCTGGGGCATCCGGTCAGATGACCTTCTGATCGGCATCGCGGCTCGACTCGACCCGATGAAGGGCCATTCAACGCTGCTGCACGCAATCCGGCAGATTTCCGTCGGGCGCCCGGGCGTCAAGCTGGTGTGCGTGGGTAGTGGGCCGCCTGCGTATGTGCGCTATCTGCAGGACCTTTCCAATGCGCTTGGCCTCGGCAGCCGCGTTCTCTGGGTGGGAGAAATGCCGGAGATGTCGGAGGTCTATCCCTCTTTTGACATCGCGTGCTCGGCGTCCAGTTTCGGCGAGGGCTTCTCCAATTCCATTGGAGAAGCCATGGCATGCGGAGTGCCGTGCGTCGTCACCAACGTCGGCGACGGCGCGTCAATTGTGGGCGACACGGGATTGGTGGTCGAGCCGAATGTCGCGCAACTACTTGCCGAGGCGCTCGAACAGTTCGCGGCGCTGTCCAGCCCTGCACGAGCGGTTCTCGGCCAACAGGCGCGTGATCGGATTGTCGCGTTCTTCGGCAAAGCAGCGATGATCGCCGCGACGGTGACTGTGTATCGCGGCCTGTTGAAGACGGGCACCTAGCCAGGAACTTCGAATCGAATGGGCGCTCAGAAACCTGTCATTAAAATCGCTTCGAGGCTCTGGCAGGCTGCAAGGAGTCCGGCGAGCGAGGACACGCGCTTCGCCGTGGTGAGAACGATTGGCCAGTGGATCATGCCGCGGTACCGATTCTCCTGGCCGCAGATCGACTGGTGGAGCGACTCTGATTTCAACGCATACCTTCGTCGATTCAATGAGCTCGATGGGCTCAACAGCGGGCGCCGGTGGACGCTGTATCAGCTGACGCGACTCGTGGCGGACGTGCGCGGTGATACCGGGGAATGCGGTGTATTCGAGGGAGCCGGATCGTTCATCATCTGCGCCGCATCCCTTACCCATCGTGTTCCGCGCACGCACCACGTCTTCGATTCGTTCGAGGGATTATCGCAGCCGGGCGCCATTGACGGTCGCGCCTGGCAGCGCGGCAACATGGCGTCGCGCATCGAGATCGCCCGAACGCATCTGCGGTCCTTCTCCAATGTTCGCTGGTACAAGGGCTGGATACCCGAACGGTTCCGCGACGTTCCCGACGTCTCGTTTGCGTTCGTACACATCGACGTGGATCTCCACCAACCCACTCGCGACAGCATCGAGTTTTTCTACCCGCGCATGACGATGGGAGGCGTGATCGTCTGTGACGATTACGGGTTCAGCACGTGTCCCGGTGCAACCGCCGCGGTGGACGCATTCCTCGCCGATAAGCAGGAGAAGATGATCCGGCTGCCGTTCGGCGGCGGGTTTCTCATCAAAGGCTGTGTAACGGCGGACGAGAAGATGATTCAAAGTGTCGATTGACCCGCAGCACGACAGTGCGCTCTCCCCTCCGGACGACGCGCACCGATTCGGCTTCGGCGAAAACTGGTTGACGTACGCCGCTGGAGCGGACGAGCGATCGGTAGCGCAGGCGGAGCAGGCGCTCACCGGGCTCCTCGGGCTCCACGATCTGCGTTCGAAACGATTTCTCGATGCCGGCTGCGGAAGCGGGATCTTCAGCCTCGCCGCCCGACGCCTGGGCGCGGTGGTCTACTCCTTCGATTTCGATCCCATGTCTGTTCAGTGCACCGAGGCATTGAAGCAGCAGTACCGGCCCGATGATCGCGAGTGGACGATCGAGCGCGGATCGGTGCTGGACGAACAGTATCTCGGCTCCCTTGGTCAGTTCGACATCGTATATTCATGGGGCGTGCTGCATCACACGGGTGCCATGTGGCAGGCGGTGGACAACATCGTCCGTCTTGTTGGACGAGGCGGCATGCTCTGCATCGCGTTGTACAACGATCAAGGGATCCAGAGTCGCATCTGGACGACGGTCAAGAAGACATACAATCGCCTTCCGCCGAGATGGCGGTTCGTCGTGTTCGTTCCGGCACTCGTCCGTTTGTGGCTGCCGACCCTCATCAAGGATGCCCTCCGAGGGCGACCGTTTCACTCGTGGAGGGCGTACGGCAGCGTGCGCGGGATGTCGCCGCTGGTCGATGCCCGCGACTGGGTCGGCGGTTATCCCTTCGAGGTCGCAAACCCGCAAGAGGTTGTCGCCTTCTGTCGCCGCCGCGGCCTTGTACTCACGAAGTCGATCATGCGATCGGGGATCGGCTGCAACGAGTTCGTGTTCAAACCAGATTCAACCGGTCAGTGATCCTCCTGCTTCATCGGCCAGCCGTCCGCGGAGGACGGTCGCGCAGCGACTCGGCCAGCCGAGCATGACCGCCTCGGCATACGACACATCGGAGCGCTTCGCCTTCGGCGAAAACTGGCAGCAGTTTCTTCAGGTCATAACCAGTGAACGCGTCCGCCTCGCCGAAGAATCGCTCGAAGTGATGGTCGGAGCCGGTGCTCTCCGTGGGAAGCGATTCCTCGATATCGGCTGCGGAAGCGGTCTGTTCAGTCTCGCCGCGAGGCGGTTGGGAGCGGCAGTACGCTCATTCGACTTCGACGCCCGTTCGGTCGCGTGCACGACTGAGTTGAGACGGACGCATTTCGGCGACGACGATCCTCTCTGGACCGTTTCCCGGGGATCAGTGCTCGACGAGGCCTTCATGCGGGAGCTCGGCCGATTCGATGTGGTGTACTCGTGGGGTGTCTTGCACCATACCGGCGCGATGTGGACCGCCCTGGAGCACGCCCGCCGCGCGGTGTCCGACAACGGGACCCTCTGCATTGCGATTTACAACGACCAGGGCTGGAAGAGCGTCGCCTGGACGCACGTCAAACGGACGTATAACAGACTTCCGCCTCTGATACGACCGGCATACCTGTTTGCGTTTGGCGCCGGCCTCGAGATCGGGGCGCTGGCTTCAGCTCTCGTGAGGTTGCAGCCCCGCCGGTTCATCCACCGATGGACTTCGTATCAGAACGCCCGAGGCATGAGCCGATGGCACGACATCGTCGATTGGGTTGGCGGGTATCCCTTCGAGGTGGCCACGCCCGACTCTGTCGTCAAGTTCTGTAATGCCCGCGGACTCAGGCTGGCCCGCCTGAAAGATTGCGGCGGCCGCATGGGGTGTAACGAGTTCGTATTCTGCAAATCCGAGGCAAAGGGTTGACCGAAGTGGCACATGCGCTCGCCTGGATTGCGATCATGATGATCGCCGTGCTGGTTTTCCAGCTCGCCAGGCGGCGGTCGCCTCTGCTGGCCGGAATCTTCGCCGCCGCGATTGCGCTGCGCGTCCTGCTCGGCGTCGGCCTGTTCGTCATTTCCATGTACGAGCTGCCGATCTTCCGGGGATTGCAGAGCGGCGGCGGGTTCTGGACGCTGGCTATCGACGCGAAGTGGTACTACGACGAGGCTGCCAATGCGACCCGCGTCGGTCTGGGCACCATCCAGGACACATGGGCATCGCCCCTGTACTTGCGAGTATTCGCTGCCTGGCTCGCGGTCGCGGGCATCACTCCGCTCAGCGGCGTATTGTTCAATCTCCTGTGTTACATCGGTGTTTCGTTCATCATCGTGACGCTCTGCCCATCCCCGCGTGCCGGGGCGACTGCGCTCGCCGCGGTGACGTTGAGCCCAGCCCTCCTCATTTTCGGATCGCAGCCTTTGAAAGATCCGTTCTGTCTTCTTCTCATCGCCACGGCCCTCGCAGGGGCGCGACTCTGGTGCGAGGGAATCGATCCGCTCGACTCCCGCCCGCTGCGGCGGTTGTCCGCGGGTTTGATGCTGACGGCAGCGGCCGTTTACGGCCTCGGGGGCGTGCGAGCCTATGCGGCGGTATTCGTCATCATCGCCATCATTGCTGCCGGCGCCGTCATGGCGATTCGTGTTCGAGGTAGTGTTGCGCGCGGACGCGTCGTGCTCGGCTACACGGTGCTCGTCAGCGTGCTGGTGGTGGCGTTCTATCGCGGAGCCGGGCCATACGCCGAACCATACGATACGATGCTGCGCCGGATCGTGAACGTTCCAACTGCGCCAATCGCAGACCTCGATCGGGCGCGAGCCGGATTCGTGAACACCGGCGGCGCCACGTCGCTCGGCGAGAGCGCTCCCGCGGAGTCCATCAGCGGCATGCAGCTGGAAGCCGGCGTCGGTCTGTTGGCTCGGTTGGGAGCCACGCTGCGGGGCCTCGCGGCGCTGCTGATCCCCATCTCGTTGCTCAAAGCGCTCTCCATCGTCAGCTTCAGCGGCGGCCGCGGGCTGCTCCTGATCACGGACCTCGACACAATCGTGATTGATTTGAGCCTCGCTGCGTGCGTCTATGTCCTGATCGCGATGCGTCCTCGCTCGAACGCCATCGCCGTTCTCGTGTGCGTGGCCGTTTTCACACTGCTGATGACGTTTGCGCTCGCTTACGTCGTGACGAACTACGGCACGTTGTTCCGGCTGCGCCTGATGGCCGTTGCTCCAATCTGGTTGATGCCGGCCCTGCTTCGGCCAGCTGCGCCGGCCGATGCGAAGAACGCCGCCACAGCGAGTTCGCTATGTGTGGGATAGCGGGACTCGTCCATGAAAGTGGGGTTGGCAGCGCCGGCGCGTCGGCACGTCTCGCGTGCACGATGGCAGAGGTCCTCGCCCATCGCGGTCCGGACGATGCAGGCGTGTGGGAATCCGCCGACGCCGGGGTCGCATTGTCGCATCGCCGTCTGTCGATTGTTGATTTGTCTCCGCTCGGTCACAACCCCATGTCGTGGGATGGCGGGCGGCTGTGGCTCACCTATAACGGCGAGATCTACAACTTCCTCGAATTGCGGCAGGAGCTCGAGGCGGCGGGACATCGATTCCGCTCCAAGACCGACACCGAAGTGGTGCTGGCCGCATACGACGAGTGGGGCCTCGATTGCGTTCAGCGATTCGTCGGCATGTTTGCGTTCGCGCTCTGGGACACGGCGAAACGCAGGCTCTGGCTCGTGCGCGACCGGCTGGGCAAGAAGCCGATTTACTACGCGCGGGTCAACGGTATGTTCTCCTTCTCGTCGGAGCTGAAGTCGCTGCTCGCCGACGAGGCGTTTCCTCGCGAAGTGGACGCGGACGCCGTTGGCCTCTACCTGCGGTATGGATATGTGCCGTCGCCGCATACGATTTTCCGACACGCGCGGAAGCTCCCGCCGGCGCACTATCTCGTTCTCCAAGAGGGGCAGGTCAGGATTACCAGGTACTGGGACCCTGTGCCGTTTGCCATGTCTCCCACGCGTCTTGGTGAGACCGAAGCCGAGGCCGAACTCGAGTCCCGTCTCTCGAGGGCAGTTGCCCAGCGCATGATTGCCGACGTGCCGCTCGGAGGGTTCCTCTCGGGCGGCATCGATTCATCGCTGGTCGTCGCACTGATGCAGGCGCACAGTGCCGTGCCCGTCCGGACGTTCACGATCCGGTTTGCCAATCCGGAGTTCAACGAAGCGGATCATGCGGCAGCCGTCGCCCGCCATCTCGGCACCGAACACCACGAGCAGACGTGCGATGAACGGCAGATGCTGGCCGTAGTCGAGCGGCTGGCCGAGATGTTTGACGAGCCCTTCGCCGACTCGTCAGCGGTGCCGACCTATCTCGTGTCTCAAACAGCGCGTCAGCTCGTGACGGTGGCATTGTCCGGCGATGGCGGCGACGAGCTGTTCCTTGGGTATCCGCGGTATCAGTACTATTCGATGGCCGCGGCGGTGCTCAGTCTCCCTCGTCCGCTGCGGCGGACCGCCGCGCTCGTCGGCGATCGGATGCCGACTCGCCGGCTGCGCCGGATTGCGGACGTGCTGCGCAGCGACGAACGCGATCACTACGCGCGATTCATCTCCTGGTGGACCCCGAAAGAGGCGGCGGCGCTCACCGGGCGGCCAGTGGGCGACGGCGCGTTGTATGCGGACGTGCTCGCGAGGACAGGCGCGATGTCGCGTGACGAGCGGCCAGGGCTGCTCGATCTGGTCTCGTATCTCCCCGACGACATTCTGACGAAGGTCGATCGCGCGTCGATGGCCGTCAGCCTCGAGACGCGCGCGCCACTGCTCGATCATCGGGTCGTCGAGTTCGTCCTCGGCCTGCCGACGTCGTTCAAGAGACGCGGGCGTACGACGAAGTGGCTTCTGCGACGGCTGCTGTACAAACGCGTGCCCCGACAGCTCGTCGACCGTCCAAAGATGGGATTTGGGGTCCCGCTTGGAGACTGGTTCCGCGGACCGTTGCGCGAGGTGATGGAAACTGCGTGCGCAGGAACGGAGCTGAGCGATCTTGGTATCGACGCGCAGCCCATTCGAAAGTTGTGGGCGGACTTTCAGGCGGGTCACAGCCACAGGACCGAGCTGCTCTGGCAGACATTGATGCTCGTCGCGTGGGCGCGGCGGTGCCGAAGCGTGCCACGGGCGCGGAACGGCACCTTCCAAAGTCCGCGCATCGTCGGGGATCGCGAGACGATGCTGTGAAGAACTTTGCCATTACCGGGGTGGCAGGCTACGTGGCGCCGCGCCATCTCAAAGCCATTGCGGAGACCGGCAACAGGCTCGTCGCTGCAATGGATCCGCACGACGCGGTCGGCATCCTCGATCGTTATTCCTTCGACGTCCGGTTCTTCACCGAATTCGAGCGGTTCGATCGGCATCTCGAGAAGCTGCGGCGGGCGCCGGCCGAACAGAAGGTGGATTTCGTATCCATCTGCTCTCCGAATTATCTTCACGACGCGCATATCAGACTCGCCCTTCGCCTCGGCGCCGACGCGATTTGCGAAAAGCCGCTCGTCATCAATCCCTGGAACCTCGACGCGCTCGAGGAGCTCGAGCGCGAAACAGGCCGCCGAGCGTACACCGTTCTGCAGCTGCGACTGCACCCCTCGCTCATATCCCTGAAGAACAGAATTCGCGCCATGCCTTCGCGGCACGACGTGTCCATGACCTATGTCACGGCGCGCGGCCCCTGGTACGACGTTTCTTGGAAGGGTTCGCCGGAGCGCTCGGGCGGCGTCGCAACGAACATAGGCATTCACCTGTTCGACATGTTGATGTGGCTTTTCGGCCCGGCGGTCGAATCCGAAGTGCATCTGGTCGAGCCGACGAAGATGGCTGGACACCTCGAGCTCGAGCGGGCGACTGTGCGCTGGTTTCTGTCCACCGAGCGGCGGGACCTGCCGTTCGTGGCGACGCCGGGCTCACACACCACCTATCGTTCGATCGTCGTCGATGGGCAGGAGGTGGAATTCACCGACGGGTTTGCGGACCTGCACACGCGCGTCTACGAAGAGATTCTCGACGGACGCGGAAACGGCATTGCGGACGCGCGGCCCTCGATCGAGCTCGCGTATCGAATCCGACATGCGCAGGTGACCACGCCGCGCAGTGCGCCTCACCCGATGCTCGCGTGACCATGGGAGCAACCCCCCAGGGCGTTTTCGTCCACGAGTCGGCCTACATAGACGAGGGGTGCACGATCGGCGCGGGCACACGAATCTGGCACTTTTGCCACGTGATGTCGGGCGCGACGATCGGCGTCGGCTGCAACATCGGCCAGAACGTCGTCATTTCTCCGGCCGTGGTCATCGGCGACAACGTCAAGATTCAGAACAACGTCTCGGTGTATACCGGCGTCGTGCTAGAGGACGACGTGTTCTGCGGCCCATCAATGGTGTTCACCAACGTCGCGACGCCGCGCAGCCACGTGTCGCGGCGCAAGGAGTACAGCCCGACACTCGTGCGACGGGGCGCCACTCTCGGTGCGAACTGCACGATCGTGTGCGGTTCCACGATCGGACGGTATGCGTTCGTCGGTGCCGGGGCGGTCGTCACGCGGGATGTCCCGGACTACGCGCTGGTCGTCGGCAACCCCGGGCGAGTTGCAGGATGGGTGTGCGAATGCGGTCTCAAGCTCGCCTCCGGTGCCGAGCGGCCAGCCCGTTCACGCTGCGCCGGTTGCGGGGCCGGGTACGCGTCGAATGGCGCAACACTGTCCCGGCTTTCGTCGGCTCTCGAGGGCTCTCACGGATGAAGCTGAAGAACAGTCGAGTCGTTCTCATCGGCGGCGCCGGGTTCGTGGGGTCCCACATCGTGGACCAGTTGCTTGCCGAGGACGTGGCGGAAATCGTGATCTTCGACAACTTCGTGCGCGGCACGCGGCAGAACCTGGCGTCCGCGGGCAGATCGCCGCGCGTCCGCATCGTCGATGGGTCGATGTCTGATGCGCACGCTGTGCGCGCCGTCGTGCAGCAGGGCGACGGCGTCTTTCTGCTCGCTTCGCTGTGGCTTGGCGAATGCGTGAACGAGCCGCGGACAGCCTGGGAAGTGAACACGCTCGGCACGTGGAACGTGGTCGAGGCCTGCCTGGACGCCGGCGTTCGTCGCATTGTCTATTCGTCGTCGGCCTCGGTGTACGGCAACGCGGTGTTCACACCGATGACGGAGGAGCATCCGTTCAACAACCGCACGACGTACGGCGCGACCAAAATCGCCGACGAGCAGATGCTTCGGGCCATCTACGACCAGCACCGGCTGCCGTACGTCGGGCTCCGTTACATGAACATCTACGGCCCGCGCATGGATTATCACGGCACCTACGTCAGCGTCATCATGAAGGTGCTCGACCGCATCTTCGCTGGCCAGCCGCCACTGATTTTTGGAACGGGCCGGCAGGTGTACGACTTCGTCTACGTGGAAGACGTCGCCGCGGCCAACATCCTGGCGATGAAGGCGGACTGTTCGGACGAGTTCTTCAACATCGGCATGGGCGTCGGGACGACGATCAACGAGCTCGTCGCCCACCTGCTCGCGCTCGCCGGCTCGTCTCTCAAGCCCGAGTACCGGCCGCAGGAAGAGAGCTTCGTGACGCATCGCATCGGCAGCGTGGAGAAGGCTGAGAAAATGATCGGATTTCGGGCCACGACGACGCTCCTCGAGGGGCTCCGGCGCGTCGTGGAGTGGCGCGTCAAGCAACCGGCGGCAACCGCAGCCCGTTCGTAGCACGCGTCATGAGGATTCTCCATCTTGTCGCCACGTCACGCCCAGGGGGAACGGAGCGCTTTCTCGCAGACCTCGCTGGCGCCATGGACCGGGACCGCTACATCTCGGGCATCGCGGTGCTCGAGCCGGAAGGGTCGATGGCCACGGCGTACCGCGCGTCGGCATCATATGTGGCTCACCTCACAACCGGCGCGTTCTCATGGTCCGTCGCGATTCGTCGCTGGCGTGCCGCAGTTCGAGAGTTCCGGCCGGACGTGGTGATGCTCTATGGATCTCGCGCGAATCTGATTGGCCGCGTGACGCTCGTCGGCACCGGCATTCCCATCGTGTCGGGACTGCGGAGCGTAAGCGCCGACGAGCGCAACAGCCGTGCCGCGATCTGGCTGGATCGGCTGACATTTGGACGAGTTGCGGTCTGTGTCGCCAATTCGGCGGCTGCGCTGCACCGCTACGCCGCCTGGGGATTTCCGAGCGAACGACTGGTGCACATTCCCAGCGGGATCGATCTGTCTCGTTTCACGGGTCAGGACCGCCAGGCGGCAAGGGCGCTCTATGGACTCGGCCCGCGCGATCTCGTGGTGCTGTGTGTAGCCAACCTGAAGCCGGTAAAAAACCACCGGACGCTCATTCAGGCATTCGCCGGGGTCGTCAACTCAGGAGACACCCGAATGCTCCTATGGCTGGTAGGCGACGGCCCGCTCCGTCCCCAACTGGAACGCCTCTCGGGGTCGTTGGAGGTGGCCGATCGGATCGTATTTTGTGGCGAGGAAGTCGCTCCCGTCGCGCGATACGCCGCGGCTGACGTATTCGTCCTTGCTTCGCACTTCGAAGGATTGCCCACCGCTGTGCTCGAGGCGCTGGCCGCGGGCGTACCGGTTATTGCTTCAGGCGTCGGTGACACGCCGACGCTCCTGAACGACGGCGCCGGCATCGTGTTGGAGCCGCCGTTCGATGCGGCCACACTGCGCGGCGCACTGCAGCAGCTCGTCGATCAACCCATGACTCGGTGCCGTTTGTCCGAACGCGGGCGATCGCGCGCCGCCGCGTACGAGTGGCGCACTACAGTCAGCCGGTACGAGGAGCTGCTTGCCGGCGTTGCTGCCGGCGCGCGGCCAAGCGCCCGCGGTCGCGCCGCTTAGGACGCGCTGGTGGGGATTCCGATCTCGAAGCCGTATTTCGGCGCCGAAGAGTTCGAAGCGGTCCAGCAGCCTCTCGAGAGCGGCTGGGTCGTGCAGGGGCCGATGGTGCACCGGTTCGAGCAGGCGTTCGCCGCATACACGGGTGCCGCGCACGGTATTGCCGCCAGCTCGTGCACGACCGCGCTGCACCTGGCCGTCGCCGCGCTCGGCCTCGCGCGCGGCGACGAGGTGATCGTGCCCGCGTTCACCTGGATATCGACAGCAAACGTCGTCGAATATCTCGGGGCAACGCCGGTGTTCTGCGACGTGCGCCTCGATACCTTCAATATCGACGTCGAGCAGGCGGCGGCGCTCGTGACGCCGCGCACGGTCGGAATAATCCCGGTGCACCTGTTTGGCTTGTGCGCGGAGCTCGATCCCGTGCTCGATCTGGCGCGCCGCCACAACCTGTGGGTCGTGGAGGATGCCGCCTGCGCTCTCGGGGCCTTTTACCGCGGACGCCACGCAGGCACCTTCGGACAGGCCGGCTGCTTCAGCTTCCACCCACGCAAGTCGATTACGACCGGCGAGGGTGGCATGATCACGACCGCCGACGGGTCGCTGGACCGTGTGACCCGCTCCCTTCGGGATCACGGATCGGTGCGCTCTGACTTCGCCAGGCACCACGAACGCGCCGGGTTTCTGCTGTCCGAGTACCCCTACCTTGGGTACAACTTCAGAATGACGGATATTCAGGGGGCGCTTGGCTGCGCGCAGCTGGCTCGCGCAGCATGGATCCTCGAGCGGCGGAGCGCCATTGCCGCCAGGTACGCCGTGCGGCTTTCCGGAGTCGACTGGCTGCGGACGCCTGTGGTGCCAGACGGCTACGTCCACGGGTTTCAGGCTTACGTGTGCCTGTTCGGCGGCGATCGAATCGACACCGGGGAGGTGCATGCGCTGCACGAATTGCGAAACGGGTTGATGCAGCGCCTCGAGGATCGGGGCATCGCGACGCGTCAGGGCACGCATGCGGCGGCGCTTCAGGAGTTCTACCGCAACAAGTACCAGCTGGCGCCTGAACAGTTTCCCAACGCGTACCGCGCCGACCGACTCACATTGGCGCTGCCGTTGTACGCGCAGCTCACCGAATCGGAGCAGGACCTCGTCTGCGATGCCCTGCGGGAGGAGGCGCAGCGTGCATAGATCCCTGCTGCCGTTGCTGGTGGATCCGGAAGACCGGCAGCCGCTACGGCTCGAGGCGGACCTGACGGGCAGCGCCGACGAGGTGCTGACCGGCCGTCTCGTCAACGCTCGGACGTGCTACGCAATCCGGAACGGCATCCCGCGATTCGTGCTCACTGACGATCCCGACCAGCGGCAGACCGAAGCGAGCTTCGGCTTCAAATGGCAGCAGCGTGATACGTACGGCGCTCCCGGCATGATGGACGTGTCGCGGCGATGGCTTGTGTCGCGTTATGGATTCGAGTCCGCCGACGCGATGCGGCGCTACATGGCCGAGCGTGGCCGCGTGCTCGACGCGGGCTGCGGCAGCGGTTTCAGCAGCTCGCTGTGGCTGTCGACGGACTGGGATGGCGCGCTGTGGGTGGGCGTCGATATTTCCGAAGCGATCGACGTAGCGCGCGAACGCCTCGGTGCGGTCCCGAACACTCACTTCGTCCAAGGGGATCTGCTGCAGCTCCCGTTCGACGATGCGAGCTTCGACGTGGTCATCTCGGAAGGCGTGCTGCACCATACACCGTCCACCGAGCGGGCGTTCAAAGCGCTGGTCCGGCTTCTGCGTCCCGGCGGCGAGGTCATGGCGTACGTATACCGGAAAAAGGGTCCGGTCCGTGAGTTCACCGACGATTTCATCCGCGAGCGGCTGTCGGCGCTGCCGCCCGAAGAGGCATGGGCGCAGCTGCGGCCGCTGACGCGCCTCGGCGAATCGCTCGCGAGCTTGCACGCGGAGGTCACGGTGGCCGAAGACATTCCTCTCCTGGGGATTCGCGCCGGCCGGTACGACATACAGCGGCTCGTCTATTGGTCTTTCGCGAAGTGCTTCTGGAATCCGGCATTTACGTTCGAGGAGAACAACCACGTCAACTTCGATTGGTACCATCCCCGCTACGCTCACCGTCACACCGCCGAGCAACTGCGCCAATGGTGTGCTGACGAGACGCTGACACTGATGCGTCTCGACGAGCAGGAAAGCGGATTCACCCTGCGCGCCGCGCGGAACTGACATGTGCGGCATTGTCGGCGTGTGGAACGCCACCGGTGAGCCGGTATCGCAGCCTTTGCTCCGGAAGATGAGCGCTCTCGTGGCGCATCGCGGGCCGGACGGCGATGGGCACTTCGCGGACGGACCGGTGGGCTTCGGGCACCGGCGGCTCGCGATCCTGGACCTCTCCTCCGCCGGTCACCAGCCGATGTCGAACGAGGACGGCCGCGTGGTTGTCGTCCACAACGGCGAAATCTACAACTTCGCCCAGCTCCGGATGGAGCTCGAAGCCGTCGGCCATCGCTTCCATTCGGAAACGGATACGGAAGTAGTAGTGCACGGATGGGAAGAATGGGGCCCGGGGTGCGTGCTGCGATTCAACGGGATGTTCGCCTTCGCAGTCTGGGATCGCGGAGCGCGGCGGCTGTTTCTCGCGCGGGATCGGTACGGCGTGAAGCCGCTCTACTACTACTGGGACGGAAAGCGGCTGGTGTTCGGGTCCGAAATGCGCAGCATCCTCGCCCATCCCGACGTACCGCGCCGTCTGTGCCTGCCTGCGATCAACGAGTACTTCACGTTTCAGAACATCATCACCGACCGGACGTTTTTCGAAGGCGTGCGGATGCTGCCGGCTGGCTACACGCTGACGGTCGACATCGCGGCTGCCGGTGAACCCTCGCTGGCCCAGTACTGGGACTTCCCGTGGGACGTCGAGCCGCTGTCGATTTCGCGAGCCGACGCCGCCGAGGAACTGAACCGGCTCTTCACGCAGGCAGTTGCGCGCCAGCTGGTGAGCGACGTGCCGGTCGGCAGCTATCTGAGCGGCGGCATGGACTCCGGGTCGATCACGGCAGTCGCGCGCCAGCATCTCGGGCGCCTCGCCACCTTCACGTGCGGCTTCGATCTGTCGTCGGCTTCCGGTCTCGAGCTCGCGTTCGACGAGCGCAAGAACGCGGAGGAGCTTGCGAACCTGTTCAAGACGGAGCACTACGAAGTCGTGCTGCACGCCGGCGACATGGAGCACGTGATGCCAGAGCTCATCTGGCATCTTGAGGATTTAAGAGTCGGGCAGTGCTATCCGAACTACTACGTCGCGAGACTCGCGAGCAAGTTCGTCAAGGTCGTGCTGTCCGGAGCGGGAGGTGACGAGCTGTTTGCGGGCTATCCGTGGCGCTATTACCGTGGCATGGACAGCGGGAAGAGCGAGGAGTTCTATCTTCGTTACTACAATTTCTGGCAGCGGCTGGTCGCCGACGACGACAAGCCGCGCCTGTTCTCGCCAGAGTTTCGCCAGCAGGCGGGCGGCGAGTCGCCCTTCGAAGTCTTTCGCTGCGTGCTGGCGCGCGGCGTGCCGGAACTGCTCGCGGGACGCGAAGATTTCGTCCGGGCTTCCCTGTACTTCGAGCTGAAGACGTTTCTCCACGGGCTGCTCGTAGTCGAAGACAAGATCAGCATGAGCCACGGCCTCGAGACGCGTGTGCCGTTTCTGGACAACGATCTCGTCGACTTCGCCATGCGCGTACCTGTGTGTTACAAGCTGCGCTCGCTCGCGCAGCCGGCGCGCGTCGTGGATGAGAACGAAGCCGGTAAGCAGCGACGCTACGAATTACAGACGGGAGATGGGAAGGTCGTGCTCCGTGATGCCATGTCCCGCCTCATTCCAGCCGCGGTCACGGATCGGGCCAAACAGGGATTCAGCGCGCCCGATGCGAGCTGGTTCCGTGGCGAGAGCATCGACTACATTCAAGGCCTTCTCAACGATCCGCGAGCGCGTGTGTTCGAGTTGCTCGACGAGCGATATGTTGCGGAGCGTCTGCGAGAACATGCGTCGGGGCACCACAACCACCGTCTGTTCATCTGGTCGGTACTCAGCTTCGAATGGTGGCTTCGCCAGTTCATGCCGAGCGGCTCGGCCGCTGCCGTCTCATAATGCGGGTCCTCTTCATGGGTGCATCCGATCTTGGCTGGCACTGCTGCCGGGCAGCGTCCCAGGCGGGATTGGAGCTCGTCGGCATCTTTTCCATACCACGCGAGTTCCGCATTTCGTGGTCCGCCGCTCCAGTTCGCAACGTCGTGTTCCACGACTTCAGTGACCTCGCCGAACAGTTGTCCGTTCCCTTGACGTGGATCACCGGCCGCCTCAATCAGCCGCAATACGTGGACCAGGTGCGCCGCCTCAAGCCCGATCTGCTCCTCGCCGTCGGGTGGTACTACCTGGTACCCAGTCGGATCCGGGCGCTTGTGCCGCTCGGGGCCACCGGCATTCACGCGTCGTTGTTGCCGAAGTATCGAGGCGGGGCGCCGCTCGTCTGGGCCGTGCTGCGCGGTGAGCGCGAGACCGGCGTCTCGTTGTTCTATCTGGACGACGGCGTCGACACCGGCGACATCATCGCGCAGCGGCGATTTCCCATCCAGGCGACCGACGATATTTCGACGCTCGTCGACCGCGCGAGGGATGCCGCCGTGTCGCTGATCCTCGAGTACGGTCCCCAACTGGCCGCTCGCACGGCGCCGCGAATACCGCAGGACCACGCGGCGGCGACTGTCGTGCCACAAAGAACACCCGAAGATGGTTGGATCGATTGGGGGGCGCTGAGCGCGTCGGAAGCCTACAACTGGGTCCGTGCGCAGACCCGGCCGTATCCCGGGGCCTACACCGCCGCCGGAAGCCGGCTGATGCGTGTGTGGCGCGCTCACGTGGGCCATACGGACCTTCGGGACGGCCGTCTCGCGGCCGGGACGATCGGCGCCCCTGTCGGGGGGAGTGTTCCCGTTACGTGCGCCGACGGTGGTGTATTGTTGCTGGACGAAGTCGAACTCGAAGGTGAAGGCGATTGCGGACCTGCGGCGGAAGTGATTGCACGGGCGGGTCTCTCCCCCTCAACAACGCTCGGACGTCGATGACGATCGCGGTCACGTTCGACATCGACTGGGCTCCCGATTTCGTGATCGACGAGGTGGCCGACATCCTCGCGCGTCGGTCGGTGCGCGCCACCTGGTTTGCGACGCACGCCTCGCCTGCAGTTGATTGCCTGCGATCCGCACCGCAGCTGTTCGAGGTGGGCATCCACCCGAATTTCTTTGAAGGTTCGACGCACGGCTCTACTTCGACGGAGGTTTTGCACCATTGCATGCGGCTCGTCCCCGAAGCTCGCTCGGTTCGTACCCACGGACTCTTTCAGTCCAGCCACCTGCTGAATCAGATCATGGCGCTCACACCCATTCGGCTGGACGCATCACTGTTCCTTCCAGGGATGGAACACCTGCGACCGCTCGAATATTGGTGGGGCGGCGAGAGCATGACCAGGGTGCCGACCTTTTGGGCTGACGATTTCGAACTGCAGCGCGGCTCGCCGAACTTCGATGCAGGTCGGTTCGATGCTGTCCCTGGGTTGAGAGTGCTCGCTTTTCATCCCATTCACGTTTTCGTCAATGCAAATGCGCCCTCTTATTACGGATCGCTCAAGCGCCGGGTTCCGACCCTTACGTCAGCAAGCCATGACGACCTCGCATGCGTCATTCGTCAAGGGCGGGGCGTCCGGACTTTGCTCGAGGAAATTGTCGAACGGCTGTCCGGCGGTGACTCCTTCACGTTAGCCGAACTCGGTCGATGACCACGCCTGAACAGCTTGCGTCGCAGATTGGGTTTCCCACCCATCGCGACCGCGATTTTTTCATGCGCGTGTATCGGACCGAGCGGAAAGTGTACGCCGAGCGCCTCCGTGCGATTGGTTTCGAAGGCCGCGAGAGCGTCCTCGACGCTGCCTGCGGATTTGGTCAGTGGGCGCTCACGCTGGCCGGGATGAATGGGTGCGTTCATGCATTCGATGTGAGCGCACTGCGCGTCGAAGCGCTCCGTCGGATTGCCGCAACGCAGCAGGCTCGCAATCTTCACGTCTGCAGAGGGACGCTCGACGCCGTTCCCTACGCGAACGGCTCGTTCGATGCGCTGTTCTGCTACGGTGCCGTGTTCTTTACTGATTACCGCAGGTCGTTTGTCGAATTTGCACGTGTCCTTAGGCCTGGCGGTCTGATGTATTTCACAGCGAACGCCTTCGGCTGGTATCTTCGAAACCTCCTTGTCGGCCACAATCCGTCACGCGATTTCTCGCCCCGCCGGATGGCCATCGGTGCTTTGTACAATACGTTGCGATTCGCGGCGGGCCGCCACGCGGCGGGCGCGGAAATCGTGATGTCCCCCGACCAGGCGCGGCGGGCGGCAGAGCGAAGCGGCCTGCGAGTCATCGGAATTGGAGCGGACGGCGAGCTCTCCATTGGGTCGCGGCGCGGCCGATCGTTTTTCATGAGCCACTACGGCGGCTTCCGGGCTGTCTACGAAGTGCTGTGCGAGAAACGGTGAACCCCTCAAACGGCGCCGGTCTGCGGATCGGACTGTTCGGCAATATCTGCAACAACCTGTACCAGATCGGGAAGGCGCTGCGTCGACATACCGGGTTCGACGTGCACCTGTTCGTTGATTCCGGCAGCGATGTTCAGCAACTGCCCGAGAGTGACGATCCCGAGCTGCGCGACGGCTATCCAGAGTGGATTCACAAGGAGCGCTACCTCACCCCCACGGCGGTCCTCGCGCCTTGGCGGTCACGAATCGTCCGAGAGCTGCGCAGCTGCGACTTCGTAATCGTCAGCGGATTTGGTCCGATATTCGCCCAGTTTTCCGGCAGGCCGTGGGGGTTCTTCGTCACAGGCGGCGATCTGACCGTGTACTCCTTCCCGTGGGAGTTCCGTTTCCTGTACAGCTCGCTGTTCTGGAAAGTCGGGTCGTGGCCCATTGGATGGTGGCAGCGACGCGGGATCTGTCGGGCACCGGAGATCTGGACGCAGCCGTATTCACCGTATCTGCGCGCGCTCAAGCGGCTGGGAGTCAGCGGCAATCGTGTGTCGAACACGTACTTCCCCCTGGTGTTCGACACCGCAAGGTTTACGGAACGTCCGCATGCCCGCGCCTGCGCCGACCCGTGGGTGCAAGAGATCGTACGCGCCGGCGACTTTGTCGTGTTTCACCCGTCTCGGCTGATGATGCGCGACCACCCGAGCCTCCGCGCCACGGGTCAATGGAAGCGTAACGGCGTGCTGATCGAAGGCTTTGCCAGGTTCGTGCGTAGGTGCCCATCACAGCGTCCGGTGCTGGCGCTGATTGATCGCGAGGCCTCGCCCGACGTGCAGCGCGCGAAAGCGCTGATTGAGGCGCTCGGCGTCGCGGCGCACGTCGTCTGGTTGCGACCGCCCCGATCGATCGGCTTTACGCGAGACGAACTGCTGACGTTGTATTCGGCTGCCGACGTCGTCGCCGACGATTTCGGCATCGGCTGGTTCGGAGGGGTCGCTCTTGAAGCGCTCGCTGTCGGGCGTCCGGTGCTCACGTACATCGACGATGCGGTGATGTCGCAGCTCTATCCGTCGCACCCAATGCTCTCTGCGGGCACAGCGGATGCGGTGGCCGCGACGCTGATGCGCCTTGCAGAATCGGAGTCCTGGCGGCGTGCTGTCGGCGCGGAGGGACGCCGCTGGCTCGAAACGTTTCATTCAGAAGCCGCAGCAGGCGCGGTGTATGCCGCAAGAATTGCGGACATCGTGGCGCGGAGCGTCGTCCCGACAGCATGAGTTCCGAGCCGGGGTCACGAATCCGGCTGCGGGACTTCGTGACCGACGGCGCCAGGTACGCGATTGGCGGCATGCTCGGCCGCGGCATCGCGATCCTCGCGGTCCCCATCTACATCCGGCACTTGACTCCGGGCGAGTACGCGTTGCAGGCGCTCGCGTTGCTCAACGAACAGGTCCTCGTGATCGTCGCCGCCTATGCTGCGACCAACGCGGTCGGCCGCTTCTACGCCGAGGTGCCGCGCGGATCGGCGCAGCAATCGCAGGTGATCAGAACCGCCCTCGTCTCTGTGGCCCTGGGAGCGACGGTGGTGTTCGTGCTGGTCCAGGCAATCGCGCCGGTGCTTGCGATGTTGACGCTCGAGCCGGGCGCGACGGGCACGACGATCGTTCGGCTGGTGGGCGTGTCGTTCCTCGGCAACTGTCTCGTTACGCTGGCGTCCACGGTTCTGCTCCTGCAGCGCCGTGCGTCAGCGTACGTGCTCGCGGTTGGAGGCGTTCAGGCGTGCGCCACGCTCTGTTCCCTTGCAGGCCTGATCTGGCGCCCTGGAGGCATTTTCGGTCTCATGGCCGGATACGCTGCGGGATCGTTCGTCGCAGGTGCCGGCGCCGCGTTGTGGCTGGCGGTCGGCTTCCGGGGGCCGTTCTCGCTGCCTGTGGCGCGCCGGCTGGTCGGCTACGGGCTCCCTCTCGTCCCCGCCGCGCTGCTGATGCTGGTGATGAACTCAGTTGACCGCTACGCGTTGGCCGCGTTCACCGGACTCGCGGCCGTCGGCGTCTATTCCGCCGCATTTCTGCTCGCAAGTGCAGTGAACCTCGTGTGTGTGACGCCGTTCCGACTCATGTGGGGCTCGCTTATCTGGAATATCCGGCGTACGGAACACGAGCGATCCACTCACAGGCGCGTGTTCGAGCACTACGTGCTGTTCCAGGCAGTCGTCATCGGGTTCGTCATTGTCGCAGCGGATCGTCTCATGGCGCTATTGACCGGAGGTGATCCGGAGTTCATGGCCGCTGCCTGGATCATTCCAGTGATTTACGTCGGCTTCGTCTGCCTCGGCGCCGCTGACGTCCTCTCGGTCGGTTATTTCTTCGAATCGAGGACCGGCTACCACCTGAAGACCGTTGCAATCGCAGCCGCTGCCGCCGTCATGCTGAACCTTGTTCTGGTTCCTCAGGCGGGGTACGCCGGGAGCGCTTTCGCGTACTCCCTGACGTTCCTTGTGTTCGGTGTCATCGGATACTTCTTCGCCAGACGGTTCTTCCACGCCGGACATGAATGGCTCCCGCTCGGCCGTCGGCTCCTGCCGGTAGGCGCGGCCGTGGGCGCTGGTGTCGCAGCGCGATACCAGTGGCCGGGCGCGAGCGGGATGCTGGTCAGCCTCACGGTATTTGCGGTGCTCCTCGCCTTCATTGCGCGCGACACGTTGCACCGGACCGGAGCTGCGGGACTGTCGTTCGGTGGCCGGCGTTGAGTGCGGTCACTGTTAAAGACTACTACTGGAACTGGCTGGATCACTCCGGCGACGCCGAGTACGCGGCCGGGATCGATCGCCTGCTTGGCGTCGCGGAACCGCGGCTCCGGGCATTTCTCGACCAACGCCGCGTGTCCGACGCAAGTCGAGACGTGGACCTGCTTTTGCGCCTCGTGGAGATCGAATTCGGCATCGAGGATACGCCACGCCAGACACTTCGTCGCGACCGATGGCGTCGCAAAATCGAAACCGTAACGTCGTCGCTACGACCCGGACAGCAGGTGCTGGACTGCGGATCCGGGTTCGGCACCGAAGCGATCGCATTCGCCCTCGCGGGCGCCTCTGTCACGGCTGTGGACGTGTTTCCCGTGTACCTGGGTCTGGTCGAGCGCCGGTCAGCGATGTACGGCCGTCTGTTCGCGGTGGACCTCGGGTGTCACATCCAACGCGTGTCGTCGCACCTGCCCGATTACGAGCCGAATTGCCGATACGACGTGGTCTGGTCGAATGAAAGCATCGAGCACATCGCGCCACTCGAACGGTTTTTCGGTCGGCTGCCCGGCTGGCTTGCGCCTCACGGCCGTGTCGTCATCTGCAACGACAACGCACTCAGCCCGATTCGCCTGGCCGCCACCATACGCGCTCGCGGCAGCTGGCGTGCAAGGTACGAGACCCGGACAGTGCCCGGCCGGGCGGCACCCATTCCGTATGGAAACGAGGTGATTCGTTCCCCCGTTGCCACCGCGCGGATGCTGAAGGCTGCCGGACTCGGCCGCATCGAATACTCGATGATGAGCGTGTTCCCGTCGGAATTGGCGAGGCATGCGGCTCTTCTGCCGCTCGCCGGAGCCGCCGAAAAATTGGCGGCTGTTCCCGCGCTGCGACTGTTCGTCGCCGGCGACTACATCCTCGAGGCCCGCGCCGGATGACGCACTCGAGTTGAAGGCCAGTCCATGAACGTCGACGCCGCCGTCATCTTCCACCTGTGCGTCAATACCGCCATCGCTGCCGGTCTGGTTTGGATCTGGCACGATCTGAGACGCGATTACCCGGCTCTTGCTGCGGTCTTCGCGGTGGGCGCGCTCGGTCGGATCACGCTCGGCCTGACTCTCTTTCTCGTGTCGTGGTTCGACGTCCAGGCGTTCTCCCATCTCCACAGCGGCGACGGATTCTGGCAGCTCGCGCCGGATGCGCGCAGCTATTATCGCGATGCATCTGCGGCGGCATCCCATGGCCTCCGGAGCGTCTCGGACCTTCGTGGGTCGTATGGCTATGTCGTCATGCTCGCCGGCTGGATGCGTCTGGTGGGTGTTCACCCACTCGCGGGCATGTGGTTGAACGTCGTTCTCTACGCTGGCAGCCTGCTTCTGCTCGCGCGCGCGGCGTCGGCATCGAGTGAAACGCGCCGGGTGGTCCTTCCGGCGGCTGTCGGGTTTTCGTTCGCTCCGCTATTCGTTGTGCACTCGACGCAACCGCTGAAGGAAGCGCTTCTGGCCGCGCAGCTCGTCATTGGCGCGGCCGCGTTGTCGGTATGGATTCAGTGGATTCGAGGTCGCATGCCGGGCCGCGGAACGCTCGCCATGGGCGCGCTCGTGCTGTGTATCGGCTCCATATTACTGATGGGTTCGATTCGGACCTATTATGCGTGGCTGATCTGGGGAGCATTGAGCGTCGCGCTCGTCGTGTTTGCGCCCTTCGCCAACCCACGCCGGCTCGGTCTTTACGTCACGCACGCGGCGCTGGCGCTCAGCGCGTTGTGGATCGCGTCCAATACCGGTGCCGGCCCGAATTATCAGAACCCGGCCGCCAGGTGGGCTTGGAACATGTCACCGACGCTGAGTCGGGTGCTTGATGCTCGCGTGGGCGGACACGACAGCAGCCGGAATGTTCCTCCTCCTGCGTCGGCGGTAGCGGAGTTGAACGAAGCGCGCGATCGGTTCGAGGAAACCGAAGGCGACACGCACGTCAGCATCAGTCCGGCGTTGTCCAGAATGCTGGGACACCAGGCAGCGGCTGGTGTAACGGGGATCGCTCTCATGATCTGTCCCGTGTCGTTCTTGAAAGCCGTCGGCCTTGTGGATTTTCGCGGGGGTCGTGGACTCCTCCTGTTCGCCGACATCGATATCATCGTGTGCGACCTCGTCCTGATCGTTTCCCTCATCGCCGCTCAGCGCGTTCGACGGGCTGGGACGTGGATGCCCGAGCTGTGGTTGTTCTCCGTCCTGCTTTCGGTGATCGCGGCGCTGTTGATGGCGTACGTCGTGACGAATTACGGAGCGCTGGTGCGCCTGAGGATGTTGGCTATCATGCCGCTCTGGGCGTTTCCCGCGGCTTTCGTCGCACGCCGCGGTGCGTTTCGCATGTCGTCGCTGGCCCCCGCCGGTTCGTGACGAGTCACCAGCTTCTCTCGCTGCTAGCCTGCACGCGGTGCCAATCGCCGCTGCGCCTCGAGCCGCGTCCCCTCGAGACGCTCAGGTGCACATCGTGCGGCGAGTCCGCGCCCATCATCCGCGGGATTCCACGCTTTGTCACTGCTCCCGATGATGAGACCGCCAGGCGAACACAGGCGAGCTTCGGCTACGAGTGGACGCATTTCAGCGATTGGCGCCAATCGGGCGAAACGAACTTCAACGACTATTTCCGGGGTGTCGATCTTCAACAACTTCGCGATCGGCTCGTCCTCGATGCGGGCTGCGGAATGGGACGTCACGCCAGGCAGGTCGCGGGTTTCGCCCGGCACGTCGTTGCGGTTGATTTCAGTCGTGCGATCGACGAGGCGGCGCGCAACACCACAGGGTTGAGGAACGTCGACTGCGTGCAGGCGGATCTGCTGGATCTCCCCTTCGCCGACGGCACGTTCGACTTCGTCTATTCTCTGGGCGTTCTGCATCACCTGTCGGAAACCGAGCGCGCGCTTGCAGGCCTGGTCCGCAAGCTGCGTCCCGGAGGCCGACTTCGCGTCTATCTATACTGGAAGCGGCACGGCTGGAAGGGCGGAATCCTCCGAGTCGTCACGGTCGCGCGGCGGATCACGACACGCGTGCCGTTTCCCGTGCTTCGCGTGTTCTGCAGAGTCCTGAGCGCCGGGCTGTTCGCGTCGGTGGTGTTGCCATACCGAGCGCTGTCGGCGGCCGGTGTGCGCGCCCATGAGGACTGGCCGCTGTTCGTCTACACCAAATACCCCTTCAACGTTCTTTACAACGATCAGTTCGATCGTTTTTCAGCGCCGCTCGAGAAGCGGTACGACGCCGACGACGTGCGTCGGCTTTTCGAGGCAGCCGGCCTTCGGGAGGTGACGGTGCGGCCCTGCTTCGGGTGGCTTGCCGACGGAACAAAGCCTGTCTGACCCTGCCTCGCGGCCGCTGAGGATTCTGCGGGTCATCGCCAGGTTGAACGTGGGAGGTCCGGCGCGGCATGTCGTGCTGCTCGACCGCGGGCTGCGCAGCCGCGGCCACGCCACTCTGCTCGTTCACGGAGCGGTAGGAAGCGGGGAAGCAACCCTCGAGAGGCCGGCGGCAGCGCACAACCTCCGGACGATCAAGCTCCCCGAGCTGGGCCCCCGAATCAGCGCCCTGAGCGACGTCCGTGCTTTCGTCGAGCTCACGCGCATCGTCTTTCGGGAACGTCCCGACGTCGTACATACCCACACGGCGAAAGCGGGAGCGCTGGGGCGGATTGCGGCGGCGATCTTCAACACGACCCGGCGTCGCAGTCGGCGGGCGCTCGTGGTCCACACCTTTCATGGGCACGTCCTCACCGGGTATTTCGGTCCGCTCGGGAACACGATTGTCAGGCTTGCCGAGCGGGCGCTCGCGACGATCACCGACTCCATCGTCACAATATCGCCGGCGCAGCAGCGAGATATTGTCGAGCGCTTCAGCATTGCGCCAGCCGCGCGCGTGGCCACGATCCCGCTCGGACTCGATCTCGATTCGCTGTTGGCGCTGCCGTCCCGCGCCTTACCGCTTCGACGAGAACTGGGGATCGGATCAGCCGATCTCGTTGTCGGGTACGTCGGCCGTTTCGTCCGGATCAAGGCGCTCGAGACCTTGATCACCGCTTTCGCCGAAGTGCTCCGCAATCGGCCCGACGCCTGGCTGCTGATGGCAGGGGACGGCCCCGTTCGGGGCGAAATCGAATATGCGGCCCGTGTGACGGGCACCGCCGCACGTGTCTGCTTTCTCGGCTGGACCGAAAGACTGGTCGAGCTGTACGGCGCGATGGACATCTGCGCCCTGTCATCTCTCAACGAGGGAACACCCGTGATGCTCCTCGAAGCGATGGCCGCAGGAAAACCCGTTGTCGCGACAGCCGTCGGGGGTGTGCCTGATATCGTGGAGCATCAGCGCACGGGACTGCTCGTGGAGCCTCGCGACGCCGGCGGTCTGGCGGCGGCGATTCTCGAACTCGCGCGCGATGCAGACAAGCGTGCCCGCATCGGTATGGCGGCCCGGCAGGAGGTCGGCTCACGCTTCTCGCACGTTCGCCTGGTTGACGATATCGAGCGGCTGTACGAGCGCGGCCTGAAAACAAAGCGCGGTACAATTCCGGACCTGCCATGCCGCTGATCCCGATCTACTTCGCACTAGCCCTTGCGGCATCGCTCGCGCTCACGCCCGTCTGCCGCACCCTCGCTCTTCGGCTCGGCTACGTCGCGAAGCCGAAGGAAGACCGCTGGCATCGCCGTCCGACAGCGCTGTTCGGAGGACTTGCCATCGTGATGACCACGGCTGGGTTCGGGCTCACGGTTGTGCGGGACGAATCAGTCCTCCTGTTGCTGACCTGTTCGGCACTGATCGCGGCGTTCGGGTTGGTGGATGACATCCTTTCGCTGAAGCCGTCCACAAAGCTCGTAGCGCAGATCGTGGTCGCCTCCGTGCTGCTGTTCTTCGGCATGCGTCTGCAGTGGACCGAGTCGATGATCGGCGACGCGATGCTGACGGTCTTCTGGATCGTCGGCGTGACCAATGCCTTCAACCTGCTGGACAACATGGACGGGCTGTGTGCGGGCACCGCTTTGATTGCGGGAACGTTCCTTCTGATGGGGATGACGGAGCAGGCTCCGGCCGGCCCCGCACTGTATCTCGCAGCGCTCCTCGGCGCGACCGGCGGCTTTCTGATCTACAACCTGCACCCGGCTTCGATTTTCATGGGCGATACGGGCAGCCTGTTTCTGGGCCTGAACCTCGCCGCGCTCACGCTTCTCGTTCAACCGCAGTCCATAGGTCGTTCAGGATTGATGTCGGTCGTCGTCGCCCCGGTGCTGCCGCTGCTCATCCCGATTTTCGATACCACGCTCGTAACCGCGCTCCGTATCCTCTCGCGCCGCTCGCCGTCGCAGGGGGGACGCGACCATTCATCACATCGCCTGGTGACGCTCGGATTGTCCGAGCCTCGCGCGGTGGCCACCTTGTGGGCGCTCGCCGCGGCGGGCGGGCTCATTTCAGTGCTGCTGCAGCGCCCGGATCAGGGTTGGGGCACGATTGCGGCCGCGCTCTTCCTCCTCGGCATGATCATCTTCGGTGTCTACCTCGCGCGGATCCGCGTGTACGAGGATGCGCATCTCGCGAGGCTCAAGGGGGAGACGTTCACGCCGCTCGTTGCGAATTTCATGTACAAACGCCGGGTCGCGGAGGTGCTGCTCGACCTGTGCCTCATTCCGCTTGCGTATTACACGGCGTACCGATTGCGGTTCGAAGGCGCGCTGCTCGCCGCGAACTATTCGTATTTCATTCAATCGCTGCCCGTCGTGCTCGGGTCGCAGCTTCTTGCGCTGTTCGCGGTCGGCGGCTACCGCGGGACCTGGCGATACTTCGGGATGATGGATGCCGTCGTGTTTGTAAAGGCAGTCGTACTCGGGACGGTGGCCTCGCAGCTCGGAATCCTGTACCTCTATCGCTACGAAAGCTATTCCCGGTCGGTGTTCGTGATCTATGCGGCTGTGCTGTTCCTGCTGCTCGCGGGCTCCCGCGCGTCATTCAGGCTGGTCGGGGAGTTCGTGCTGCGCCGCCGCGCGGCGGGCCAGCGCTGCATCGTGTATGGCGCCGCGGGCGCGAGCCTTGCGACGATACGGGAGGCCTTCGGCGTCGACGTTGCATTGAAAATCGTCGGGTACATCGACGATGATCCGAACGACCGCAACGTTCGCGTCAGCGGTTACCCGGTGATCGGGAACCATGCAGATCTGCTGTCGCTCATCGAACGCGACGCGGTCGATTGCGTGGTCATCAACACGCACCTGATCGACGCGGAGCGGCTGCAGGCGCTCGAAGAGGCCTGCCGCGCAAACGAGGTCGACCTCCTGCGCCTTCACGTTCATCTCAAGCGGCTGTCCGCCGCGTCCTGATTCCCTGCAACGCTAGGGCACCACAAATCCCTGCCCCGCGCTCCAAGGCCCGTAGCCCTGGGCGGCGTTCCATGCCTGGATCCACCAGATGCCGGCGCCGGACACCAGTGGCGGCGCCAGAGTGATCGAGCACGAGCCGCCGGCATAGCAGCCCGTTGTCGATGCGTGGTACCACGTCTGGACTCGCGGGATCGCGCCGTTGTTCACCCATAAGTAATAGTGCGTGGCGCCAGGCACCGCCGACCATCGGAATTGCACGTTGGGCAAGGCGGTCAGCGTCCCCGTCGGGGCGATCAACGTTGCGGCGCCGAGCGTCGTAGGAGGTGTGATAGTGAACGACACACCGCTGCTCCACGCGCCGTAGCCGCCCCCGACGTTCCACATCTGAATCCACCACATCGCCGGCCCGACGGCCAGTGACACTCCGGGCGAGATCGAACAGCTGCCAGTCCCGGACGCGCATCCCGCCGCGGCATCGGTGTACCACGTCTGGATGCGCCCGGCGGTCGACGCGTCGTTGACCCAGAGAAGATAGTGTGTGACGCCCGGGACGGCGGACCAGGTGAAGCTCGGCGCGATGGTGGAGATCGTTCCCGACGGATTCTGCAGCACGGCAGCGGCCGGCGGAACCGGTCTCGGTGCGATGCGCGTGAACGTGGAGCCGCCGCTCCAGGCACTTTCGCCGGCTTCAGCGCTCCACGCTCGTACCCACCAAGTAGCCGAACCGGGCGCCACGGTTATGGCGGGGATGATGCTGCAGACGCCGCCGGCGGCACACTGCGTGGTGGCAGCGTTGTACCACGTCTGCAGGATGTTTCCGGTGCTGTCGTTCACCCACAATTGGTACGCCGTTGCACCGGGAGAGGCATTCCACCGGAACTCCGGTGCCGATGTTTCGACGCTGCCGGTCGGCCCCATCAACACCGGCGCCGCAAGAGCGGTCGAATGCAACCCCAGTGCCCACCCGGCGCGCTGTCCGAGGTCTGGCGTGCTGCCCCAGAACGGCTCGGTCCCGATAAACGGCCACAAATAATCGAGCGCTGCCTGAGCGCCCGGCCAGCCGGCCTCCACGCCGATCATCAGATTGAGCCGCGCCTCCGGACCGTAGTAGCCGCCAAAGTCCCGGTGCTGGTCGCGCGTGGCCGTCCAGATTTCGCCCATGGACCTGAAGAAATTAAAGCCGCCGCCTGCCGCTGGCGTGCCGACGCCGACGATGTAAGGCGCGCCGTCACTGCGCGGATACGCTGGGTCGCTCGTGAACAGCTTCAGCTGGAACCTGGCGATCGCGTCACGGTGCGCGAGCCCGCCGCTGAATCCCTGCTTGTTGGCGCGGTCGATCGCGTAGGCCAGATAGTTCTGCTCCCACAAGCCAATGTACTCGTCCCCGTCAGGCCGCATGTACAGCCACAGAATCCTGAACGGATTGGCGCCGGAGTCCTGCGAGTTCGCGTACGCGTCCAGCCATTCGAGGTTGTGGGCAAGCTTGGCGGCCAGGTACGCGCGCATGGGCGATGCGTCGGGATAATATGCCGCCGCGTCGACCAGGTTCCTCAGGGCCCATCCGAAGCCGCGCACCTCATTGTTTGCCATGACGCCCTTGGAGTTGCGCACTCCGTCGCCGTCGTACGTCCGCATCATCGAATAATTCGCCCAGAAGGCCATCTCCTCGGCGTAATAGCGATCCCCGGTGAGCAGGTATGGGACGTATGCGATCGAGGGTTGATGGGCCGTATCGGGAATAAGGGCAGTCTGTCCGGGACCGGGCGTCAGAGATCCGTACTCACGAATCGGCAGTGGCGTTCCCTTGATGTAGTCGAGCCCCGCATCTTTCGCCCGACTGTCGTACCAGATCGTCGGCCTCTGATCGAGCGAGACGTACCGTCCGGTGCCGATGCCCGCCTTCGTGCTCGTTTCCGATTCGCGGACGTGTATCGGCCACGACCCCGAGAGGTCGCCGTTCCCGAGGACGAACGAGCGTTGCGTCGGATTGCGGTGGACCAGGTACCGCGCGGTCCAGTCCGGATAAGGCGCGAGCTCGGCGCGGCCGCCGTGCGCCGGCATGTTGGCGTCGAGAGCCCCCTGTCTCAGGATGTCGAAGGTGGCGCCCGTCGGCGAGCTCACCGTATTGGTGACGATTGACAGATACGGCGGCAGTGCCCTCGCCTGGTTGAACGGGACAATGTCTGGCGTCACGGAGCCCAGCGGCGTCGTGCCGATCGTGAACACCTTGCGCCATCGCGTCAGGTAATAGTGCTGGACCGCCGTCCTGTTGAAGACGACGTTTCCGTTAACGCGGACTGCGACGTCGTACGTCACGGTCGTGGCGCCCGCCTTGTCGAGCACGTTTTCCACCGAGACATCGAGACGCGCCGTGGCGTCGTTGTACACGCGGCGATCGAAATTCACTCGGAGAAACGGATGCGGCGTGCCGTCAGTGGTGGACGCGGGCGCCGCAGTATGTCGCGATTCGTGCACCAGCGCACCAGCCAGCCAGGAATCCGTCGAGAGAGTGGCGGGCAGCGCCGCGACGTACATGAGGCCGCCAAGCGTCAGGGTGACGGACGCGTCAACCGCGGCTGGCGTGAAACTCCCGGATGAAGCCGCTGCCGCCTTCAGCTCGTAGGTCGCGGAGGCAGGCGCCAGCACTGTGACGACGGCGAAGCGAATCGAGCCGTCGGGCCAGCGGGATTTCACATCTGTCTGGGTCGACAGCGTGCCGACCTGGAGCCCGCCGACTGCCGCTCCTTTGGGGACCGCCTGTCCGAATGTCGCCCATCCGCGCGTCAGCCCGATGCCGGCGATCCGCCCGGTCTGCGCTCGCGCAGGCACCGCGAAGAGGCAGACGAGGAGCACGAGCACAGCCTTGACTGCGATTGCGGCCCGAAGTCTCCATCCATGGGCGAAGCGCAAACGAATGGCCATGCGCATCATTGGCGCAAACTGACGGCCACTCCATCGCGATCGAGACAAGCCGCTGGAACGCGGGCACTTGGTTTCTACTCACTCGCGAAGAACAGCGCCTTCTGCGGATGGCCGGGGGACAGTTTTCGCAGTGGTTCGACAATTTCGACAGTGAGCGAGTATGCGTGCGCACTCTCGCACGCACGCCGCAGTGTTGGACGAACAGCGGCGCTCCGAGGTGCAGGCGCGGCCCCCCCACGCCTGACCTCACGCGTCACTAAGGTACCGCGAATGTTTGTCCTGCGCTCCAGGGCCCGTAGCCAAGCGTCACGTTCCATGCCCGGATCCAACAGATCACCGTTGCCTGTCACAAGGGCCCTGGCGCCGGAACACGATGAGGGGATCCGCGCGGTGCATCAGCGGGGTGCACCGCGCGGGATCAAAGTGACTCAGTCGGCGATCAGCGAAACCTGCCGACAGTCGGTTGTACTCCGCCCCCTGCGCCGTCATAACCAACCCATCCCAACTGCTTCCAGATGATGGGCGCGTAGTTTCCGGCCGCGCCGTCGCGGATAAGGATCCATCCGCCGGACCCGTTCCACTTGCTGAGGCCAATCACGATTTCTCCCCCGGCGTCAGCGTCGACATTCCCGACCGCGGGCCGTGTTTCGCCGTTCGCCGACTCGTACGCGCTCCATCCCGTGTTGACCCACTTGAGTGAAGCGAAACCGGCCGTGAGGTCGTCGCGGATGTCAAGCCATCCTGCACTCCCGGGTCCGAGGCCCAGTACGATTTCTGCTCGGGCATCGGCGTCGAGATTGCCGACGGCCGGCCAGGTGATGCCGCCGCCGGGTGCGGCGTTATAGCCCGCCCAGGTTCCCTGGAACCACATCCGGGATCCGAAGTTGCCGGCGGCCCCGTGACGTACTTCCACCCAACCCTGCGAACCCGTGCCGAATCCGAGGACGATTTCGCCCTGCCCGTTCCCATCCAGATCGCCGATCGCGGGGTGAATGACAGCGTCACTTCGGCCCGCGTATCCGGCCCACGAGGTCTGATACCACCCGTAGGCGGCGAACCCCGTCGAGGCATCGTCGATTACCTTGAACCAGCCGCTGCCGCCGGGACCGAGGCCCATGACGATTTCTGCGGCGGCATCGCCGTCAAGGTTTCCGACGGCTGGATAGATTGTGCCGAAGGTGTTCGAGTAGTACTCCCACCCGGAATCGATGAACGCGAGAAGCGCGTGCCCATGGGCGTCGTCGTCGAGCACAGCAACCATGCCCTTTCCTTCCCGCCCCATGCCGACGACCAACTCGTCGAGTCCGTCGCCGTCGATGTCGCCCGCGGCGACGTGCGTCTCGCCCCCTGCCGCCCCAACATCGGCTTTTGGAACACGCAGCCAGGCCGTCGTCCCGTACGCGTGTGACGAACCGGCTCGCGTGGCCATCCACCCGCCCTGCGCCGCTATATAGCGATCGAGGCCCAACGCGATCCGCGGAGGAACGGGCGTCGATTCAGGAACTCCATCGCCGTCGACATCCGGGTTCCTCGACACTTCGGTCGTCACCGTGAAAGAAACCTGCGCCACAACCGTCATGATGAGATTGCGAGTTTCCGATTTCACGCGCACGGCGGATGTGTGGGTGCCAATCGGCAGCGACGCGGCTGACGCGGTCAGGGTGAAGCGTGACGGAAAGCCGTTGGACGATTCGCCGGTCGACGGAGAGTAGCTCAGCCATGAGCTGCCCGTCGTCACCGACCACGGCACGACGCCGGCTCCAGGATTTTCTACGACGACGGTCCTCGATGCGGCGCGGCCCAACCCTGCCGACATCGGGATGGTTAACGGACCTGCGATGCGCAGTTTCGGTGACAGCGAGAAAAACACCTTGCCCGCGTCGACGCCGCTCGAAGAATCAGCCGTCGGAATTCCGACGATGATGTCCAATGCGCCTTCGCCGCTAATCTCGAAACCGACCATCGTGGCTATCACCCCGTCGACGCCCGTGCCCCACAGCCCACGATCGAAGCCATTGGCGATGTCGAAGTGAGAGCCGAACGATGACCGGGATCGGCCGTAGATGACCTGCACCATGCCCAATCCCGAATTCGCGCCGGGCGTGAGCATCAACAAGTCGTCCGGAGCATCGCGGTTGATGTCACTCGAATCAATCCACGTGCCTAGCCGGTACCCGGTGAACGAACCGGTGAACAGGAGTTCGGCCTGGCTGAGTGTCATCGACGGGATGCGGGGGTCCGTGGCGCGCCGTCCCCACAACACGTACACTTCGCCTGCATCCGTGCGGCTATTTCCAGGACCATCCCCCCCGGGGGCGCCAATAATGATTTCGTTCAGGCTGTCTCCGTTCAAATCGCCAATTCGCACGGAGGTTCCCGCTACGTCGGCGGCGTCGATGCCGGTGAAGACAATGTCACTGGCCGCAGGCAACGTCAGCACGGAGGCCGCTGGGAAGGACCGGCCGTACACGACATACGCCTGGCCCGCCGTTCCGGCCTGCGTCGGGGCGCCGATCAGAATGTCGGCCGCGCCGTCGTTACTGACGTCTCCGCTCACGAAAATTCCGCCGATGCCGGGGCCGCTGATCGTCACGTCGGCTGCCACCGTGCTGAGGTCGCGAGAGCCGGCGAGGTTGCCCCCGTGGATCACATAGATGCGGTTATTTCCTGGAGCGCCGATAATCAGCTCTCTTCGTCCGTCGCCGTTGAGGTCGCCAAGCGCAACGTGGCTTCCAATCCTGTCTTCCGGGGCGCCCGTCACGGTATAGGCAGCGTCGGCAACGCCGAACGTCTGATTGTGTCCAAGACCGCCCCGGAACAAGTACACGCGGCCCCGATTTGACTGCGCGCCAGGTGCCCCAATCAACAGGTCTCGTGGGCCGGTCGACGCCAGCACTCGCCCTGTAGCTGTCGATCGTCCAAACTCATCTCCCGCAGCACCGCCAGTAAAAATCACGTCCGACTCGGCGAGGCTGTGAGTGCCCTGCAATACCGGACCGCCATGCATGACGTACACGTGGCCAACGGACGAGCCGCCACCGGGCGCCCCAATAATCAGATCCTGCCGGTCGTCGCCGGCTCCTACAGGGCCTCTGTCCAACCAGAGGCCGGCCCGGGCGCCCGCGTCCGCACCCGACCAGACCTGATCCGCGCCAGTCGTTCCGAAATCGATGTTTTGCGCCCTTGCCGTGCTGAATCCCATCAGGACGACTGCAAGGAGGGGTGTCGCTACACGCCACATGTTCATATCGTCGAGCTCCCTATACGGTCGGGGTCGGGAGCAAGCGCGATGCCCAGCTGTTTCCGGCCGGTTGGCCGCTGCGGATGGAAGTTCTGTTCACAGAAAGGGAACTGACCGGGCGGCGCTGGTCGCTGATGGTACTCAGAGGCGGCTGCGATTTTCCCTGAACCAGTCGATGGTTCGCGCCAGTCCGTCTTCGAGGTCCGTCGTCGCCACGAACCCAAATTCGCGCCGTGCGGCTGTGACGTCGAGGCGGCGGCGCGGCTGACCGTCGGGTTGGTCGGGGTCGAACACCAGCCGCCCGGTGAAGCCGGTATGTCTGGCGATAAGCGTTGCCAGCGCCGCGATCGAGATTTCGGCGCCTGCTCCTATGTTGACCGGGTCGGGCGAATCATACGCTTCGGTGGCGCGCACGATCGCCTCCGCGCAGTCTTGAACGTACAGAAATTCCCGCGTTGCGCGGCCGGTGCCCCAGCAGACGATCTCTGGAGCGCCGGACTCCACGGCCTCGATGCACTTTCTAATCAGCGCAGGAATGACGTGTGAGTTTTGCGGGTCAAAGTTATCCCGAGGCCCGTACAGGTTCACCGGCAGCAGATGGATCGCATTGAAACCGTACTGCTGGCGGTACGCCTGCCCTTGAACGAGCAGCATCTTTTTCGCCATCCCGTAAGGCGCGTTGGTCTCCTCGGGATAGCCGCTCCACAAGTCCTGTTCACGGAATGGGATGGCCGCGAATTTCGGATACGAACAGATGGTACCTACGCCTACGAACTTCTCGACGCCGCTCGAGCGCGCGTACTCGAGCACAAGAACGCCCATGATCGCATTCTCGTAGAAAAAGCGCCCCGGCGAGGCCCGATTGGCGCCGATGCCGCCGACCACCGCCGCCAGGTGAATCACGATCTGCGGACCGATGTCCGAGTACAGCCGCCGGACGTGCGATTCGTGCGTAAGATCGTAATCGGCTTTACTCGGCGCCCAAACCGATTCGCATCCACGCCGCTTCAACATCTCGATAACATGGCTGCCGACAAAACCGTTGCCACCCGTAACCAGGATACGGACGTCTCGAACATTCATGCTTGTAGCCCTGACCGTGCGCTGATCAGGAGCGACCCGGCGAACTCGCGCAAGACGGGTAAGCGTTCAAGCGTACGCCCCCCCGCCTCGACAGCCCCGATAAGAGAGGACCAGGTCATCGGGTGGAGCCAGTCGAACGGTGTGATCTTCACGTCCACGAAGCCGGCGGTCCGCAAGCGTCGAGCGAGATTCCAGCGAACGAAGGCTGTCTCGTCCGGTGAGACGTAATGGAACCAGCCTCGTGCGTGACGTTCGAGGAACACCTGCGGGTTCAGCATGTTCGGTTCCGCGAACGAGATGACGCCTCCGGCCTTCAAGAGCTGGCGGATTCGCCGCAGTGCACGCGTCAAGTCCAGGTGGTGAAGCACTGACGAGCCAATGATCGCGTCGAATCGGACGTCGACGTGCATCCGTTCGAACTGCTCGCAGTGGAAATCCACCTGCGCGATTCCGGCCGTCCTCCGACGCGCCACAGCGATCAGATCGGCAGACAGGTCGACTGCGCATAGTGCCGCTCCCGTTCGCGCAAATTGCTCCGTGAAGACACCGGTTCCGCAGCCGAGTTCGAGGGCGGTGATGCCGGGCCGCAGGCGCGCGCCGTCCGCGATGAGTTGTGCCCGACGGGCGGCCCGCCGCCGTCCGGCTGCCGTCGTCCACCCCCAGGCGGCCTCGGCGCCCACTTCAATCAGGTGGCGATCGTGAATGCGCTCTCGTTCCGCACGATCCGCCAGTTTCACGGCTGTCGAACCGGGGCGGCCTGCCGGACGACCACGATGTGAGCGAACATGGCAGCCGCTGGGGTGATGCGCAGGAGCAGTTCGTCGAAGCGCCGCCAAAGCCCGAACGTCCATGAGGGGCTCGTGCTTCGCATCGACACGCCTCCGGATATCAGGTAACGCAGCGGCATGAGCGGGGTGATCTCGGCTACACGCAGCTGCGGGAATCGTCGTTCGAGGACCGAGCGATCGCGTTCGAACACGATCCATGGCAACGCGCTGTTTGCGCTCGTCAGAGGCCTGCCAGGTTCGAGGCGCCAGGTCGGTGCGGCCGGATCGAAGCGCTCATGATGCAGCGTGGTGTACACCCACCGCGACCACGGTGTGGCCCACGGTTCGATCATCGCGAGCACCCCGCCCGGACGCAGGCAGCGGCGAGCTTCCGACAGGAAGGCGTCGGCGTCCGGAATGTGATGGAAAACGTTCGTCATCACGATGGCCCGAAGCGAATCGCCACCAAACGGCAGCCGTGTCGCGTCCAGCGCGACATGCAGATCTGGCAATTGGAGCACGTCGGACCTGATGATGCGCTGACCGACTGGCCCGAAGAATGCGCCTCCGGATCCAATTTCGAGCGTCACGCCAGCGATCGGAGGCAGCGCCTGAGCGAGGAGGCAGTACCACTCGTCGTAGATGCGCCGAAGAAATGCTTTCGATCGAATCAACTCACGGTGGCGGACCGTCGTTGCCGCCTCGTCCAGGTCATGCCCGGCGCTGCCAGGTTCCGCAAGCGATCGCCGCAGCGCAGCAGCCGCGTAGTCCGTCACACCCATTTCAGCTTTCGAGCGGCGACGAGCGACATCCGGAGCAAGAACAAGCCGTCGCGCCAGCGTCGAATTTGCGTCTCTCCGTATACGCGATTTCGGTACCGGATAGGCATCTCCACGATGTGTCTCGACAGCCTGGCCGCGCCGAAGAGCAGGTCGAAGTCGCCAAAGGGATCGAAGTCTCCGAAATAGCCACGGTCGCGCGCGATTCGCCGATAATCGTGACTCCACAACGCTTTCGTGCCACAGAGCGTGTCGCGGATCGGTTGTCCCAGCAGCCACGTGAACAGCCAGCTGAATGCCTTGTTCGCGACGAGGTTGGCCAACCGCATGGCCTTGTCGTCCATCGGGTAGACGAGCCGCACTCCGTTCACAAACTCGCCGGAACCCGATTCGAGCGCCTCCAGAAATTTCGGCAGGTCTTCGGGCGCGACCGTCATATCGGCATCCAGAATCATCAGTACGTCACCGCCGGCGTGCTCGAAGCCGAGCCGCACGGCGTCGCCCTTGCCCTTGCCGGACTGACGAAACACCGCGCAGTTCTTGGTCGGATGAGCGGCGATCGCACGTTCGATGGCATCGAACGTTCCATCGCGCGAATGGCCTTCGACGAACAGCAATTCGGTGCCTGCCCCCATTTGCGGCACTCGTCGAATGAGCTCGTCGATATTGCCCGCTTCGTTGCGCGCAGGCACCACGACCGAAACTCGGTGCGCCCCTCGGCGTTCGATGCCGGCCGGCCGGGCGACGATGACGTGGGTGAGCGCGCCGATCCAAAACGGCCATAGCTTGACGAGCACCCGGTTGACGAACGGCTCGACCCATGGCGTCCTGAACGGCCACAGGACCTCGACGCGGTGATGCACCAGGTGGAGTCCAGCGAGTCTCAGGAGATTTCGCACGTCGGCCAGCGTCAACCAACTTTGCTCGAGGCGTGGCGACGCGAGTCCCAGCCCCTGCGCCGCGGCCAGCGGAGCACCCCACAAATGGCTGTAGAAGTTCAGGATGACACGCCCGGCGGTAGTGGTGACACGGCGGGCGGCGGCCAGAACCTGCTGCGCATCCCACACGTCCGTGATGAGGTCCGAGAGGATGACGTAGTCGAACCCACCCCGTAGTGGAAGGTCGTGAGCGTCGCCGTGCACCACTGCGATCTCCGGATGGCGCGCCCGCGCGCGGCGGAGCATCCGCTCCGACGCGTCGACGCCGACCGCTCGGCGCGCGCGAACGGCCGCGAGGAGGTCGCCTTGACCGCACCCTACCTCGAGCACGGATTCTCCTTCCGGAATCAAGGCACGGTAAACCTCCGCGACACGCCGGTGATAGGCGCGATTCCACGTCCAGCGATCCTGGGTGGCCGCGATGCCGTTCCAATGGTCGATTCGGCGTTGTGTGAAGCGCTGTCGTGCCGAATCTACGGCATGTGAGGCGGAGTTCATTCCGAACGGCTGCTCTCGAGGATCTTGAAACGCGCCGCAGCCCGATCGATGCCGACCGCGGCGAATGGCAACAATACCGGGACGGCATGAAGGGAGTACCGGTTGTCGTAATCGCCGACCGTGACGATCACGACCGCTGCCTGACAGAGCCAGAGGCCGGCGAGGCTTGCAATCCACCGGCTCCGCTTCCATACAATCGCGAGTCCAACGGCGGCAAAAGCGTACAGCGTCGTGAACGTTGCGATGTTGATCAAAATATGCGGCGAGGAATACCGCGGATTATACCCGAACACGTAGTGGACGAGCCTCAGCGCGTACAGCTTCGAGACCGCGACAGGATTGCGGGCGACGTATGCGACGGCGTCCCGAAGACCGGAGCCGGAGGGGTCGCCGGCGGGTGGCATAGGCGTGAAGGTAGTGTTCCAGATGATGTGTCCCTGGATCATGTATTCGTAGGTGCCCTGTCGTACGAGATCGCCCTGCTCCTGTGGACGCGCCACGAACCCGAACACCTCGCGGGAGATCGGCAGAATGAGAAATGCACCCGCCATCAGCAGCACGAGAGCCGACCGGCGCAACCGATCCGAAAGGCCCATGAAGAGAAAGGCGGCGAAAAACGCGGCATAGACGATGCCGTTGATGCGAATGGACGCCATCGCGACGACGGCAGCAACAGCGTCGATTAGGCCTCGCCACTCTCTGCCATCTGCCGCGACGACGAGATACGCGCAGATCATCACTGCAGCGATGAAGGGTCCGTCGGTGAGCAGATAGAAGTTCCAACGTTGGATGTCGAGAAATCCCACCCACAAAAGCCCACAGATCAGCCCTGTGCGCGGCCCTCCCAGGCGCCGACCGAGTGCCCAGGCGGCGAATGCTGCGGCACATGCGAGGATCAGCTGAACCCACAGCACCGCGTGCGCACCGAGGTGGAGCCATTCCAGCGCCGCGAGAACAGCGCTGTACCCGAAGTACCCGAGCTGTCGATCGGTGAGGGGTGTCCCGGTGAGCATCCGCTGTGCTCCGTCCAGATATCGTGGTGCATCGCCGATCGGCCGCCATCCGAGGGAGAGATACAGGATGGCGTCAACCAGCAGCGCCGCCGCACCGATCATGAAGATTGAAATCGTGTCGTAGCGTGAGGCCTGGGAGGTCAAGCAGCGGGACCAATTCTACTTCAGCCGTGAGAACGCATTGGAGGATGTCGCAAGACGGTCGTCAGACCCTCATCTGGAGAATGCGAGCCCGGCACTCCAGCGACTGAATCCGGACTCGAGGCTCCATGCCTGCACCCACCAGGTGGCCGTTCCCGACCCGAGCGTCGCGAGAGAAACAGGGAGCGAGCACACGGTCGGCGCGTTTGCACACTTCGCCGCCCCGCTCATGTACCAGGTCTGGATTCTGGGCCCAGCGGCGTCGTTGACCCAGAGGTAATAATGGGTTGCGCCTGCGACTGCGCTCCATCGAAATTCGGTCGCCGCCGCTGCGACCGCCGTCGCGGGGGAAATGAGCGCGGGTGCTGCAAGCGGCGCGCGAGTGAACATCAATCCGGCGCTCCACGGCCCGTACCCGTGAGTGGCGCTCCACGCCTGGACCCACCAAAGTCCCTCTTCCACAAGCAGGATGCGCGGATCCACCGAGCACCTCGAGACGCCGATGGCGCATCCGGCTTCACCGGCCGAATACCATCGGTCCAGGCGTTGTCCGGATCTGTCGTTCACCCAAAGATAATAGTGAGTAGCGTTCCCGACAGGTGTCCACTCGAATCTCGGGCTGCCGGGGCCCAGTACACCTGAAGGGGCAACGAGGGTGGCGGGGCCAGGTGTAGAGCGAACGATGCTCGCGCCGTCGCTCCATGGGCCTTCTCCCCCGTCCACATTCCAGCCACGTACCCACCACGTGACGCTGCCTTCGGCCAAGGCCACCCGCGGGCTCACCCAGCAATCGATTCCACACGCCAGTGACGCAGCGTTGTACCACGTGTCCACAACGGTTCCGGACGAGTCATTCACCCACAGCTGATACGCCGTCGCCGTCTGAACGGGCCGCCATCGGTATGTCGGTGTCATCCCTACAGTTCCCGTAATCGGGCTTGTCAGCTGCGGTTTGCTGAGTGGCCGGGGGCCAATTCTGAAGACCGTCCCGCCAAAGTAGCTGACGACGTACAGCTCGCCGCCCGCGTCCTGGCCGAAGCTGCTGATGCTGCCAATCGCCTGCGTTCCCGCGATCGCGGCGGTGTGTTCCATTCGATCGATCGTGGACGCTTCGCCGCTGCCGTCAATGGCAAGGCCAAGCGACCAGATCCGGCCGCTTCCAAAGTCGCCGAAGAAGTACCGTCCGCGGTATGCGGCTCCAAGCGAGGAGCCCCGATACACGAAGCCGCCGGTTACTGAGTACCCGTCGCTCCGGGGGTATTCGAAAATGGGATCAGTCTTCGGTCCGAACGCGAGCGGAAGCGTATCGTGGAACTCATTCAGCCGCGTTCCTTCATAGTTCCGCCATCCGTAATTGCGGCCGCCGCTGCGGGGAGGCTCGTAATTGATTTCTTCGCGCTGGCTCTGGCCGACGTCTGCAACCAGCAGCGCTCCGCTGCCGCCGAGCGCAAGCGAGTCGAAGCTGAAGCGCCACGGATTTCGCATTCCGAACGCCCAGATTTCCGGACGCGCCGCAACAGGAATCCCGTCCACGAACGGATTGGTCGGGGGTATGTCGAAGCCCTCCGGGTCGGTATCCGGTACGTCAACATCCAGGCGCATCAGCTTGCCCAGGAGGCTTTGCGGATTCTGCGCGTGATGCGCCGGATCGTTGCCGCTGCCGCCGTCACCCATTGCAATGTACAGGTAACCATCCGGTCCGAAAGCGATCTGGCCGCCTTTGTGATTGCCGAACGGATGCCGGATGAACGGCTCGCCCGTAGACCACACGAGGTCGCGCCGTGAGGACGGATTGGCGATGAGTGGATTGAATGCCGAGCGCGTGAATCGGGCGACACGAGAGACGATGATGGTGCCGTCTGGAAGAGGCGGATCTTCCAACGTGTTGAAGTGAACGTAAAAGCGACGAGTGGTGGCCGTGTCCGGCGGGAACGCGAGTCCGAGCAGCCCGGCCTCACCGTAGGCCGCAACGGTCGCGGACAGATCGAGAAATGGCGTGGCCTGCAACACGCCGTCGACGATCGTGCGTATGACGCCGCCTTGCTGAACGACGAATTGGACGCGCGCGTCGTCAGGATCCTGTTCGAAACCGACGGGAGCGACGAATCCCGAAACGTAGACGCGACTTTCGAGAATCGACTGGGCAGAAGCGTACGTTGCCGTTACTCCGGCAGATACTCCGATTAGTAGGCACGCTGTCAGCCCGTTGCGGAGGATGATCGACCTGCACGATCTCGACATCGGCCGCATGGCAGATTCTACCGCTGACCCAACGCCCGACAACTCCTTCCAGCCTGGGTGAAGGAACGATCTTTAAATACCGTCCTGTGTGACCGTAAATGTATGTCCTGCGATTGTTAACGTTCCCGTCCTTCGAAATGAAAGGTTTTGATGAGTCTGCAATAGGACGGTGCCGGGGCCCGTCCCTGCTGGCCCCCCGACAATCGTCACCCAGGGCACGTTCGACGTCGCGCTCCAGGCGCACGGCGGCGGCGCATCGACGTTGACGTAGCCGGGCGCGCCGGTCCAGGAGACGTACCAGATTGCCAGGCTGATCGTGTACCAGCACCCGGACGGTTGCGTGATCGTTACTGCCTGGTTCGCCACGCTTATGACCCCCGTGCGCTGCGGGCCTGCATTGAACGGCACGGAGAGCTCCACCGCGCCGGTTCCGCGCCCGGGAGCGCCGCCCGCAATCCCAATCCAGCCGGCATCGCTCGTCGCCGTCCAGCCGCACTCTGCCCTGGCGGACACACCAACCTGGCCGCGGCCGCCTTCTCCTGCGAAAGTGATGTTGACCGGGTTCACCGTATACGAACATCCTGACGGCTGCGTGATCGTCACGGCCTGGTTCGCCACACGTACAGCTGCCGCGCGCTGCGGGCCTGAATTGAACGTGACGGCAAGCTGGATCGCGCCGTTGCCCGCCCCGGCGCCACCGGAAATCCCAATCCAGCTGACATCGCTCGTCGCCGTCCAGCCGCACTCTGCGCTCGCGGACACACCAATCTCGCCCCGGCCGCCTTCCCCTGCGAACGTCATGTTTGCCGGGTTCACCGCGTAGCGGCAGCCGGATTCCTGGACGACAGTGAAGGGGTGCTCGGCGATCGTGAACGTGCCGGTCCTTGCGGGTCCGGTGTTGGCGGAAACGTTGAAGCTCGCGGCCCCCGGCCCGGCGCCACTGCCGGTGACCGTTACCCAACTTGCGTGCGAAGCCGCCGCCCAGTTGCATCCCTCAGGAGCCTGCACGGCGATGGACGCCCCGCCGCCCGCCGCTGCGACATTCGGCGAAAACGGGCCGAACGTGTACGCGCAGCCGTCGGTTTGCGATACGGCGACGCGCTGGTCGCCAACGACGATATCGCCGCGGCGGGGCGGGCCCGACCAGGACAGCGCTTCGTAGCTGAACGTCGCATTCCCGCGCTGCGACACCGCAGGCTCGATCGAGATCCACGGCGCTTCGGACCTCGCAACCCATTCACACAACGGGCTGCTCGGCGTCACGTCGATCCGCCCGCTGCCGCCGCTCGCGGGCACGCTGGCCTGATTGGTAGACAACGCGTAGCGGCAGGGTGCGGCACGCTGTTGTATCGTGACCTGCCGATCGGCGATTTTCAGGGACGCGGTTCGCGCCACCGGATGCGTGCTGCTGCGAACCAAAAAATCAACCGTTGCGCCGCCCTGGCCCCGGCTATCGGACGTCACCGTCACCCAGTCCGCATCAGTGGTGACTTCCCACGTGCAGTCGCGCGAGGCCTCTATCGTCAGCTGACTGCTGCCGCCCTCCGGCGCGAACTCGGTCGTGTTCGCCGTCGCCGCAATCGTGCACTTTGAGTCGGGTGTCGGGCTGCTCACCTGGGAGCTGGACGTGCAACCCGCCAGCAGCGCGGCGGCGATAACACACGAGCTGAGCCCGAGCCGTCCAATGCTGCCGAACGCGTTGACACCTGATCTGCAGGGCCGCATGAGCGCGGACTCCTTCAAAACGTGCACCAGCTGCGCATGCCCGCACAACGGCGGGGCCAGGCATCCCGAGTACGCATCGGTTCGCGAACAGTACAAACGGGCGTGACTCTCAGGCTGAGTACGATACGGACCCGCTACACTGTCGCGACATGGCCTCTGGCGCGGCTGGGAGCCGTAGCGGGCATCCTCCCGGTCAGGGTGGGAGTCTCACCGTCCGACAACCCCATCCATGGGGCTGCTCGCGGTCGCGTACATCTTCCTTTCTATGCGTCCCGCTCTGTACGCGAGCCGCCCCGCCCGTACGGCCAGCTTCATCGCCTCGGCCATCGCCACCGGATCCTGCGCACCGGCGATCGCGGTGTTCATCAGCACTCCGTCGGCGCCGAGCTCCATTGCAATCGCCGCATCCGACGCGGTGCCGACGCCGGCATCGACGATCAGCGGCACACGCGCGAACTCGCGGATGATCCGCATGTTGTTCAGGTTCTGAATGCCGAGGCCGGACCCGATCGGCGCGCCGAGCGGCATCACCGCCGCAGCGCCTTCGTCCTCTAGCCTCCGGCACACGATCGGGTCGTCGTTCGTGTACGGCAGCACGACGAACCCTTCCTTCACGAGCACGCGCGTCGCCCGGAGCAGCGCCTCATTGTCGGGAAAGAGCGTGCGCTCGTCGCCAATCACCTCCAGCTTCACCCAGTTCGACAACCCCGCCTCGCGCCCCAGCCTCGCCGTCCTGATCGCATCGTCGGCCGTATAGCAGCCGGCGGTGTTCGGCAGGAGGAAGTACTTCGACGAATCGATGTAGTCGAGAAGGGACGGCTGACTGCGATCGGAGATATTCACGCGGCGGACGGCGACGGTGACCATCTCCGCGCCCGATGCTTCGTGCGCCTTCACCATCACGGCATTGGACGGATATTTACCCGTCCCGACAATCAAGCGGGAGGAGAATGTCTTGTCTGCGATTGTGAAGGTATCCATCTGCCTTCTTCCTTCTTCCTTACTTCCTTCTTCCTTCTCAACCCCCGCCTACGAAGTTCACGATCTCCACTTCGTCGCCCTCCTTCACCGTCGTCGTGTCGAAGGCGGCGCGTTTGAGGACCACCAGGTTGTGTTCAACCGCGACGCGCCGGGAATCGATGTCCAGATGCGCGAGCAGCTCGCGGACAGTGAGGGGACCGGCGAGCTCGAAACGGTCGCCATTGAGAGTGATGGTCAATTCTATTCCGACCTCTTGAGGCAGAGGACGCAAAGAACACAGAGGACTCA
>WUUC01169599.1_pt1 | contig 43154 bp, 71 predicted proteins | sample 6278441 | NCBI WGS metagenome assembly WUUC01 (sample SAMN13675441, study PRJNA597444) | soil metagenome | isolation source: soil | place: USA: Washington | collected 2017-10
GCGCCGGGGTCGCGGCGAAACGCCACCTTCGGCCGACCCGGCCCCGGCATGTCGATGACGTCGCCGCTCATTCGGCCACCTGCTCGAACAGCTCGCCCTGCTTGCCGAAGCGGAGCGGCGGCGTGTAGCCGTAGGCCGCGCGCAGGACCCTCAGAAAATCAGTAAGGTCCATGGCAACGATGCGGTCACGCGCCCGGTCATCCTGGATCACGGCGAGCGGCCAGGCTTTCCCCTTTGCGGCCGTGCGCGCCTGCGCCAAAGCGGCCCGAATGTTCGGTAGTTTGCCGCATTTGTGTTCCAGCCAGAATCCCGGAAGACCGTCGCAATCGGGGGCTTCACCCCCCTGTCGATTTTGGAGCCCGCGACGGATCTCCGAGGCGATCTCGGGGAGATGTGAGCGCAAGATCTGGGCGCACTTCCGCTCCGCGGCGTGCCCCTTGGCCCGCCTTCCGCGCCCCGACAGGGTCACGAGACCGGCCCCTTGCGGTCGGGGTGAAAACCGGTCGGTAGGGGCTCCGTACCCGGTAGCCCTGCACGTTCACAGCGCTGGCGCAAAAGACTCAGATCTGATTCGGTTTTTCTGAGCCTTAGCGAAAGTGCCGCAACCTCACGCGCGAGCACGGCCGCGCCGGAAACTTCCGCCATCCAGCGACGCAGTAAGCGCGGATTACCTTCCCCCATGGGGGCAATGGTACCCACACGTCAGCCGATGTTTCCAGTGCTTCGCTATCGGTAGAGTGCGGAGAGGCGCGCTTCGTAGTCCTCGACCAGCAGCGCCTTGTCGCGGCTGCCGGGCGCGCTGCGGTCTTTTACGACCTCTCGGAAGCGGCCCGAGCCGGGCAGGCGCCGGCCGTCGGGGGCCTCTACGTCGACCTCGCGCTGCATGGTCCATGCGTGGCCGTTGCCGCCCATTTTAGACTTGGCGAGCTTCAGGTTGACGGGCGCGAAGTCGTGCTCCTTCTCGCGCCACATCATGACGATGTACTCGGCGCTGTTCTCGAGATCGCCCGCCTCTTTGAGGTCGTGCTTCGTTGGCTCGCGCGCGGGGTCGTGGTCCTTCGGGCGCGAGAGCTGCGAGCAGACGATGAGCGCGACGCCGATGCGCATCGCGTGCTGCTTGAGCCGGCTCATCACCCACCTGACCTCGTTGCGTCGGTCCTGCTGGTGGATCGAGGCATGGACCTCGCCGATGTAATCGATGATGACCAGCTTCGCGCCGCGCTGGGCCATGACGCTCATGCGCGCGCAGACGTGCTGCTCGGTGCCGCCGATGCACTCGGACAGGAAGATGCGCTCGCCGTACTCGGCGATCTCGAGCGCGCCCTTGTGCCGGCGCTCGGGCTCGAGGCCGCGCACGAGCAGCTTCGGGCTCACGCCCGCGAACGGCGAGACGAGCCGGGCCACGGTGATGAGCTGCGGGTCTTCCATGGCGATGAGCCCCGTGGGCGATCCGTCGTCGGCCGCGTGCAGCATCACCTCGGCCGCGAACGCGCTCTTGCCCACGTTCGTGTTGGCGCCGAGGACCATGACCGATCCAGGGGAGATGGGGCCGATGATCGTCTTCAGTTCGGGGAGCCCCAGCGACGCACCTCCCTCGGCCGCGTTCTTCTCGACCTGCTCGAGCCAGTCGGCGATGAACTCGGGCGCGCTCTTCACCGACACGGCCTGGGCAAGGCGGCTACGCGCCTCGTGGCCGGCTTCCTCGATCAGGGCGTAGGCTCGCTCGGGCTCGCCGGCCTCGAGGCCCGCCTGCGCCCGCATGAGTGCCTCTCGGAGGCCCCGCAGGCGCCGATGCCGCTTGAGCCGCTCGGGGTCGGGCTCGGTGCCGAGCGGCCGATCCATGAAATCGTCGATGAATGCGGCCTCGTCGGCCGGGCTCAGGACGCCGCGGTCGCGGCCGAGCGCGTAGATCCGCGCGGTGGGCGAGGTGGTCGGCCCGAGCTCGTGCGCGTCGGCGGCCAAGAGAGCGAGCTTCGCCGCGAGCGGGCGGTAGTAGTGGTCCGGCTCGATCGCGTGCAGGACGTAGGTCGGGTAGTCGGTGATCGCCTGGTGCACGAGCGCGCGCTCGTTCATCGGGTCCCACAAGTGCTTGAAGGGGTCGCGTTCAGTGGTGGTTTGCATGGTTTCCCCCCGCTGTGCCGGTTGGTCGCATGCGCGTCAATCCACCGAGGTGGTGCAGCAAGAACTTCTGCGGCTTCCACCCGCCGAAGCGCTGCCACGAGGCGTCGGTCACGAAGGCGCGCACGGCCAGGCGGTAGGTCGGCTCGTTCAGGGTGCCGTCGGGCGCGAGGTAGCACTGCACCATCGCGGTGAGCAGGCCGAACTCAGGGCCGCGGGGCGCCCACTTGGTGCCCTGGCCGCGGGTCGGCGACCAGATCTCGTTGAACAGCTCGACCGCGCGGTCGCGGGGGGCGTCGAGCGGCTGGGGAGCGCGGGTGCGTTTTACCTTGGCCGGCCCCGGCTTCGCCTCGGGGATCTTCGGCCTCACCTCAGTGACCGGATCGGGCGTGGCTGGCGGGGGCGCTGCCGTAGGCGGCGGCACTGCCGAACACGCAGTGTTCGCTCTTAACGTCTCTCTCTCTCTCTCTCTAGGACCCTGGGTTGAATGATTACGAGATGTTAACTCATTCTCGGAACACCACTGCGCGTCTACTTCGCGCTGACTTCGCGTCGGTTCGGCCGCGACTGCTACCCCCCTAGCAGCCGGCTTCCGTACCAGAGTAAGGACAGGCTTCTTCTCGGCGTACTGCTCGGCCAGCGTCCTAAACTGGCGCCATACGGTCTCCGAGTAGAGCAGGTAGATCTGACCCTCGTGCTCGAAGAGCAGGCCGCGGGCGCGCATGCGGGCGATGGCCCGCTTGTAGTTCTGGCGCTCGTGCCCGTTGATGCGCCCCTTCATGCCGCGCTCTATCGCGGCCTCGAGGTCGCCCGGCACGGGGCCGGCGCCGCAGTCGAGGTAGACGAGCAGGTCGACGGCTACGAACTGGTCGTAGGTGGTCATCCCGCGGCCCGACCAGACGTGCGCGGCCTCGCGCGGGGTCTTGGACCAGGTCTCGACAGGGCGGCTCATGGCATCACCTCGGCCAGCGCGGCGATCAGGCGCTCGTACTCGGCCGTCGTCTCTGCCCAGGCCGCGATATCGGCCTTCATGCGCTCGTAGCTGGCCCAGGGGGTTTCGCTCTCGCTGTACGAGAAACGATCACAAGTCGGACGCATCGTAGCTTGCTTTCCGCAGGGCTGCGGAGTACGGTCAACGCACGAGTGCAGCGATGCACTCTCCCCCGCGGTCAGCCCTGAACAAGTAGGTCGCGAGGTGCGTGAGGGGTCGGTGTGTCGAAGCGCCGGCCCTTCAGTTTTTGTGGTTTCTGGGTTGTTCTGGTCTGAGTATCCATCAATGCGACGCATGGGCGCTCCGCGAGGTCGCCAAAAAGCGTCGCTAGGCGTTCGGAGCGTGACGGCTCCGAGCGTCGCCTTATGCGGCGTCATGGCACCAATCAGGACTGTTCCGTGTCGACGCGCCGGGGACTACTCAGTCGGCGCAAACGGGAGCGTCTCGCGCACGGCACAATGCCGTCAAGGATCCCGATCAAACCGGGGAACCTTTTGGCGTTCTCCCGTTTTGGGACCGCATGCCAGTCTGCAGACTCAGCGAGTCATGTAGAGAGGCCCCGACTCCCCATCCTGATTCGTCTGCGTCGACTCGTCGGGAAGTGCGTGGGAAGCCGGGGCCACAGGGCGGGCAAGGAGCGCAGGAAACAGGCTAGAACGGGAGCTTATCGTCAGGCTTTCCGGGGTAGTAAGCCTCGGCGCCCTGAGAAGTATGCCCGCCTGCGCCGGCCGCTGCCGCATTCCCGCCGAACTGGTCGCGATGGGTACCGCCAAAGTTTTGACGGTCCCCCTGACCATGACTGCCTTGTCCGGGTCCGCGCCTCGCATCGGAATCATCTGGCAAGATCATCAGGCGAACCTCGCCACGCATGTTCTGCAGCGGCAGGCACCACAGCGAGCAGTCGTAGCCGCCCTGTCGGTTCGGGAAGGCGCTCCCGATGGTGACCCACTGCGTCTGCTCCTGACCGTCGCTCTTCACGTAGATGCGCGGGAAAACCACTTTGAACGGTGCTGGCATGTCCGAGAGCCTTTCTTGGGCGGCAAATCAGCTGTCTGTGCCCGTGCGCTGTGCGCGCCGCGGTAAGCCAATCTCGACGATCTCAGGCAAAGCCACCGGCCAGTTGTCCGCGGCGATGCACGCCGCGAGCTGCGCGCCGTACTTCTCGAGGTACAGGTCGCCGTAGTCGAGCACCTCGGGATTGAGGCGCAAAAGCGCGTTCCGATGCGGGTAGCACTTCTCGACCACGAAAAGGTAATGCTCAGTTTCCGTATCCTCGCCGCGTTCGGCGAGATACTGGCGAAGGAGCGCGCGCGTGATCGCCGACTGCGTGTGGTAGCCGAGCGACACGACGCCTTCGCGCGTCTTGAGGTCGTTCAAGTCTTTGGTGGTCTTCAGGTCGATGGAAAACGGCCGGTAGCCGGTGCGCTCGTGCCCGGCGATGCAGAGCCAGTCGGGGCGCGCTTGGATGCACAGGGCGTAGGCGCGCCCCCTGAGCGTCGCCTGCATGCCGCACGCCTCGATAAGCGGCATGTGCGGCGAGAGGCGCGCGCGCTCGACCATCTGCAGCATGCTCAGATAGTCGGCGTGCGAGATGATGATCTTGCCCGACGCTTCCGCCGCGGCGCGCCACTGCTTGCCGCCCGTGGTGCGTCCATCGAAGCGCTCGGGCTCGACCATCACGCGCCCGTTGAACGCGTCGCCGCCTTGCTGCAGAAGGATCTCGAGCGCCGAGCCGTACTCGAGCGGGCCGGTCACCCTACGGGCGATTTCACCCGTGATGTGCCGCTCGTAGTAGAAGGCCTCGCCGTGGTTGGCGAAGTCCCTGATGCGTGAGTGCGAGGTGTGCTCGCGGTCTGAGTGGTATTCGTCGTCGGTGACGCCCCACAGGATCTCGGCACTCATTCCACACCTACCAGTTGCGCCGGGTTGTGCCCGAGGCGCTTCGCGTGGCTCTCGAAGGTGCGATACAGGGCTACCTTGACGTTGCGCGGGTAGTCGCCCTTGCACACCTCGACCCACCAGCCCCTGAGCTCATTGGCGCCGCGCAGGCGCACGAGCTTCGGCAGGAAGAGTTCCCTGGCCATCTTGCCCTCGGGCGTCTCCTCAGGCGCCGGCAGGCGGCGCACGTTGGACGTCGGGGGGTCGGCGGTGCGGTCGGACGGCCGCGGGGCGTCCTGAGGCGCCTGGGCGGGCGGCTGCTGGGGCGCTGGGCGCGGGTCTTCCTGGCGCGCGCGCTCGTCGTGCCAGTCGTGCTCAGGATCCTCGTCGGCGGTGCCGGCGAGCTCGAGTACGCGCATGTGGGCCACGCGGTCGAGCGCGGTACTCGCGACGAATGCGGCCTTGTCGTTCGCCTGTGTGGTCGCTTCGTAGCGGTAGCCGCGCTCTTCGCCCGACTCGTGCACGAGGGCGAACTGTCCGACCCAGCGCCACACGGGCTTGGGGCCGTTCTTCGTCTGGTAGACGAGCTCGCCGATGTACTCGACCGATCGCTGTTCGAGCGATAGGCCGTTGTCGAGCAGCGCGTCTCGCGACGCAATGACGACTTGTTCGTGCCCGACGTAGGAGTAGCGCTGGTCCTGGTTGTGGCCGGCCTTGTAGACGGTCGCGCGCGCGGCCTTTCTGGCTTTGATGAGCGCGGCGGCGAGGTTCTTACGAGGCGGCGGTTCTGGTAGTTGGTTGAGCATGTGTCCGTAGCTCCTTGAATCAGGCCGGGTAGCCTGCATGAGACCCGCGAGTCGCCTCGTGGGGCCGAGCAATCACCCGATCAGGCTTTGAGGCGCTGTGCGCGCTTGATGTCCACGTTCGGTCCCACCAGCTGGTCGAGCGTCAGACTCTGCAGGTAGGTCTTCGCCGGGCCATTGGCGCCCGCCACCGTGCCGTCGCCGTAGGCCGGAACGACGGTCGCTGTGAAGGCGCCTGCGGAGCGCCTGAAGTACAGATTCTTGATCCAGTTCGCCGTACTCACGTCGCGCACGAAGCGCGTCGGGTAGGTGCCGTTGCCGACGACGACTGCGCCAACGAGGCGAGGGGCTGGGGTGACGTTCGGGATGGCCATGTTGATCTCCTTGTGCCCTGAGTGTCTCACGGGTCGTTCGGCAGGTTCCATTCGTCATCGGGTCCGAAATCCTTGGGTCGCTCAAGCGATTCCCTATCGCGCCGCAAGATCCGGCGTAGTTCGTCGGGCGACACGACCTGTCGCAGGTAAGGGCGCCCATCGGGCGTGTGGTCGTTCACGTGGGTTACTTGGCTAGCCATGATATTCACTCCTTCTCACGCGTCTGGTGACGCGACCTAAGGGCGCTACGGGGGCAGCGCGCTACGGTCGAATCGCTAGCGGGTAAGCGTGTAGATCAGCGTGGGATCTTCGCGGCACACTTCCTCAGCCTCCTCAGGCGTGAGGTTTGCGCGGAACCCCTCCGTCGGGTCGGCGTGCTTGAACAGCGCGGTCCCGTGTTTCCGTGCGTAGGCGATAGCGTCGTGTCCGGTGAGCTTCTCGTTCGTCGGCATGGCTCAAAACTCCACATCGTTGTCAGGGGCGCTTAGCAGGTAGGCGGCGCATGCGTCGAATGCTGTCTCAGCGTCCGCACAGGCCACGGCGATCACTTCCAGGCCACACAGCGCTTCCCACGTCCCCTCGGCTGTACGGCGGACGCGCAGGGCGCCCTCGCAAGCCTCATAGGCCGTGGCCGTGAACGCGAGCTTCACGTCGAGCCTCCGCCGATCTCGTCGCGGTAGGAGCGACGCGGTAGGCTCTGCTTGAACCGCGTGCCCTTGCCAGGTTGGACACCTTGCTCGGGCGCGCGGCTTGGTGGGCTTACGACCTTCACAGCAGCGTCGCCGTAGTCGCCCTCGAGCTCGCGCAGCACCTTCCCGAGGTCGGGGTGCGTGACGCCCTTTTCGGGATCGGGACAGCCTGCGAACGCGTAGATGCACGCCGTGAAGAGCAGAACGAAAAACGCACCCATACAACCCTCCTGTCGGTCCCTGGTAGGACGCTCTAAGCCCTCACGCATGAGAGCTACGAGCGGCGTATCAGCGATTCAACACGCGCGCCTCAGCGCCCTCAGCGAACGGGGCTACCTCGGCTAGTGACTGCTCAATCTCCCGAAGCTGTGCCCGCATCGCGCGCACGTATTGGGCAAGGAGGTAAGGCTCGGCGCGCACCGCTTGCTCGGCTTCGGACACGATCTGCGATGCCGCCATGTGCGCGGCATCGATCGCAACGAGCGCCATCTCATGCGCCTCAGTCATTGGCGCCTCTCCAGTCGTCGACAGCGCGGTCCTCGGCGTGGTCTTCCGCGATCTCGCGGTAGTGCTCGTAGGCCGCGCGTTCCGCCTGCTCTTCGGCCTCGTACGTGTCAGGTCGCATGTCAGACCTCATCCTTGCGCACCGAGCGCACGATTACCTTGTTGTTGCGCTTCGTGTCGATGATGCGAATCGCGTGCGGGCCGCTCGGGTGGCGGAACTGATTGAACGCCCACGCGAGGTCGAACGAATCCTTCGCGGTCCGCACGGTTTCGTAACGCGACTTCGCGGTCTGACGGGTCTGGAGAAGGAACACGGGTACTCCTATCAAGGCCGATGGTAGGCCTACCTAAGCCCACTACGCGAGTGAGCTACGGTAGGGCGACCGTCAGCTCAGCGGATGCGATCGGCGAGCTTGCGAGCGTCCGAAGCGCGCTTGCGATACGAGGCGCGAACCTCGGTGCGCTTGGCACTCTCCTCGGGCGTATCGCGCGACGTGGAGAGGTTGGCGTCCGCCATGGCGTCGCAGTCGGTGGCGAACTTGTGCAGGCCGCACAGCACTGCCGTGAGCTCTTCGGCAGTGAGAGGGGTGGAAACGCCGTCGACAGTGATCGTGAGGGTGGTGGACATTGGAGGGACACAGCTTTCTAAGCCCGGTTGTAGGGCTCTCTATGCCCTCACAGCGTGAGAGCAACGAGAGAGCTACAAGCGGTTCAGACCCAAGCTTCGGAGAAGGAAGCGTCCGCCTTGCGGCTCACGTGGAACTTCCCGCAGTAGCTGGTGGCTGGGCAGGCGTAGTTGTGAATCGCTTCATCGGCGTACGAGGCGAAATCGAGCGCCGCTTCGGCCGCAAGGTCGTAAGCCTTTGCCGAGTCGACGGCGAGGTTGCTGTGAATCGGCGCAAGGCGGAGGCCCTTGAGCGTCTCAAACCGAGCGTCGTCGTTGTGCTCGGTGATGCGCACGGTGTACGAGCTGGTGGCGTCGATGTAGCGAACCGAGAGAACGAGCGTGCCTGAGTAACGCTTGGCCATGGTGAGAACTCCGAAAGCGCTTTCGCGCGGCAAAGGGAGGGCGAGCCCTCCGGCAGAAGACCGCTGTAACCAGCGACAAAACCAGTATGTCACGGCCAGCGGATACCGTCTGCGGACCGGCTCACAGTGAAGCGCGAATCTGCAGATTGCTGAGTGCGGTGAGCACTCGGCGATCTGAGCGTGTCGAGCAGGGAGGCGAGCACCGCCAGCAGCCCGAGTAGGGGCATGCCCTGCGTACCTAAGATCCCGCAATCCGCGGAGTATGTGAGAAGGAAGGCTTGCGGAGAGAGAGGAGTTGGAGTCGACCCCAACCCCTCTTCCGTCCACTATAAAGGAGTGCTTGACATGAGTGTCTGCAGACCGGAGTCTTACTGTCTGCAGACAGTAAGATGAGCAGAGCTCGAGCGCCCCGTCAAGATAAATCATCTGGCAGGGGGTGGGGCTACGCTGCTGCATGGGCAGCCGGCCGCAGGGGACCCAATCTACTCGACCGGTCACACTGGGGGTGCATCCGCGCTTGCCAGTGCAGACGAGATTGCCGTGCAGTCGGTACCGCCGAAGGTCAGACCGACCTTTCGGCAATCCCCCCTTCCCAAGCTCTCCGCCCGCGAACGAAGGGAGCGTCAGGGAGCTGCGCGTCTGCCGGTGCTGGCCCGAAACAAAGAGGGCCATGCACGCCACTCTCTCGCCCCCCTACCCCCCAACGTAATAGCTTCTCCCTCAATGGAGGTGCAACGCTCTACGACCGTCCCCGCCGCTCGCTTCTACAAGCAGCTGCCACTCCACTTCCGCGCCTGGGTGCCCGTCCCTCACGACGACAAGGAGTGCTGGCGCTGGACCGGCAAGCACCACCGAAAGACGGGCGCCGCGCTCGCCATGGACGGCCCCTACCGAGGCCTCCCCGCCGTCTACTGGTCCTGGGCGCTCCACTTCGGAAAGCTCAAAGCCGGCTACCGGGTCATGCCACGCTGCCGCAACAAGAGTTGCGTCAACCCGAACCACCTGATGGCCGTGCCGCGGAGATAGCCATGGACGAGATGACCGACGAACAGGCGACAGAGTTCCTCCGCCTCACACGCACCATCGCCGGACAGCTGGGCCTGCCCGTGCCCCCGCCCGGCGCCTCCGTGCTCGAGTTCGCCGTGGTGATCGGACGCATCCACGAAAAGGCCACCGAGCACCCGCGCTTCCGGCAGGCCACGCTCGCCATGCTCAGGGTGCTGGCCGGTGAAGATGCCGCACCCGCTCCCTCAGCAGACCCCGCACCCGCAAGTACATCAGCGTGCAGCCGGTCAGGTGGCCGGCAATGAAGCACAGCGTTCGGATGGCGATGTCGTCCACCCCGAGATGCTACGATGGGTTGTCGCTTTGCCGCTGCTGAGTGACACCTGGATCAAGGCAGGGGAACGGCTCTCTGGGAATACTCGGGGGGCCGTTTCTTTGTGGCATCCTGGTGCTGCGGCTTGGGCGACCTCCCGAGCCGTCTGGCGCTCCCCGGCTGGGCAATAAGCTCCCCAGGCGGGGAGCGCTTGCTACCATGATAGGCAGGACGTCTCGCGCCCCCGTGCGCGCGCGTCGTCTTAGGCAGGCCGTCCCCTTTGCTGTGTACTCGCGGGGGATAGCCTGCCGCCTATTCTTGCGCTGCAAGCCGGTTGGCGTAGTGTCCTGCGGTATGCCTGATCTCCCCGAGTTCAAAGAGCAGGACCGCGAAGCGCTCAGAGCGTGGGTGCGCGGTGACTTCGCGATCCCAAATCTCGTCGCTACAGGCGGGTCTGGCGACCGTCTCATCCTCGCGCTGATGCGCATGCGATCGCAGCTCGAAGCACTGCACAAGCAGATCAAGGAAGAGGTCGCGCTGGTCAACAAGCTGCGCGCCAAGGGCTATCGCATCATCGACGCCGAGGGCAAAGATGTCTGATCCTGAGAAGTGCCAGCACCTGCATCTCGGCACGTTGCCGAAGCACTCCACCTTCACGCTCAACACCGTGCCGAAGGCGGACAACACGACGGACTACGCGTGGAACGTCCAGGTCGAGCTCTGCGTCTACTGCAGCGGCTGGACGCGCGGACGACTGTCGCGCTGGCCCTTTCAGGGGAGCCCGCCGCCAAAGGCTACGCTGGGGCTCGGGGTTCTTCGGGCGCCGCCTGTGGCCGAACTCCTCTACGCCGCAGACAGCCTGAAGGGCGCGCTCGTAACCGAGTGCAGTCCTCAGCTGGTCGAGACCGCGGCCCGCATGCTCGAGAATGTCGCCACCTGGCTCGAACTGTACGCCGCAGAGAGGGCGAAAGATGGCTGAGTCTGCAGAGTGGCAAGCCGGCTTTCAGGCAGGCCTGGGGCGCCTCGACGGCTTCAAAGAGGCCCTGCGGCTCGCGATAGAGACGCGCTACGCCGCGCGCCTCAGCGATTTCCGGGACGACTCTCAAGAGCTCGCGGCGCTGCGCGGGCTCGTGTTCGCGCTCGAGAAGATGGCGAGAGATCCGTGAGCGACACGAAGCCAAAGCCCACGGTCGCCGACCTGAACCGCAAACTCGCGTACAAGCAGCGCCACATAGTGAGGCTCGAAGAAGCGCTCGCGTCGGCCGCTGGAAAGCTCGCCGTCGTGCGCCTCTTGATCGCTGCAAGCCCCTCGGAACGCCTCGCCCAGGAGATCAAAAAGCACCTCGGGGACCTGTGATCCTGAAGATGGACCCGCCGCCGCCGAAGCTGCCGACTGTTGCGGCGTGCATCTTCATTCTCAGCGTGGCGCTCTTCTGTTGCGCCGTGCTGGGGCCGTGGCCAGGCATCCCGCTCGGGGCATTGAACCTGTTCGCGGCTTACCGCGTGTGGTGCGCCTACCAGCGCGCGGTCGCTTCGTACATCGATATGCAGTTGGTGCGGCTCAAGTTCCTGAACTCGAACGACGGCCGCGCGTACACCTTCGCGCTCGTATGGTGCGTCTGGGCAGGGAGATTCAAATGCCACTGAACGTGAAAGTAGAACTCGAGCACGGGCGCACGGGAGAAAAGCGACTGCTTGCCGCGCTGCGCATCGAAAACATCGGCGGCGAGGAAGAGTGCGGCGACTACCGCGTCTACGAAGTCGGTAACCCCGACGCCGTGCCAGGGAGCGGTCGCGTGCGGGGACACGACCGGCTCACCGAGCCCGTCTGGGCGCTCGTCGTCAAAGCGCTCAAGAGCGTTGGCTACGAGGCCAAGTAGGGGGAGGATTGAATGATGGACGATGAAGACTACCCGCCCGCGCGTGCCGTGCCTGGCACGGGCCACCCCATCACCTGCTTCTGCGCCGCCTGCAAGGCCGCGGCAGGCGCGTACATGGAGGAAGCGCAGCGGTGTATGCGGGCGGTGCCGCAGCGCCTCGATCGACGCGCCATCTCGTGGGAAGAGCGCGCGACAGACGACGTACTGAAGCACATCTACGCCGACGGGATGGACGTCTCGCTGCCGGACAACGCCACGAAGATGTGCACCATCCGCACCGAAGTCGCGTGCCCGACCTGCAAGCGGAAGTTCTGTGACGTCGTGCTGACAGTGCGTAGCAGCATCACGAACTACATCGCGCTCGTGCCCGAGTGCCCCGGCTGCATCGCGGAAGGCCGCTAAGCGTCGCCCAGACGCCTTTCTGCGCCGGGTCCCAGCCGCTCTGAAATCTTCTCCTTGATCCACGGGCCTGGCGGGTCGCCCTTGCCGTCCCACGTCGCAAGCGCCTCCTTCGCCTCGGCGAGCGTCGGATAGCAGTAGCGCGCGGCGTAGCGGTAACACGGGTAGTCGAACGTCGCGTGGGTCAGTAGCCCTACGGTGAAGATGTAGCGCTCGAGGCAACATAGGCGCTGATTCGGAATCTCGCGGCCCGCGATGATGCTCGTCCACTGCCCAGGCCAGAGTTCAGGCATCGCCGATGCCCCGTGGCCGCTCCTCCACCTCCACCACGTCGATCATGATCTCGCCGCCCAAGTAGGCCGCCGTCGACTTCGCGGCCATCAGGAGCGCCTTCAGGTCCGACTGCGTGGGTTCGCCCTCGCTGCAGTAGATGGCCAGGCGATTTCGCACCACCACGCAGCCCATCACCTCGGTGCCCGGAAAGCGCTCGTTCAGCCGCTCTTCCATGTCCGCGACTTCCTTTTGCGCTGCAGTGATCAGGTCCACAAGTTCGCGCGGTGGCTCTCGATCCATGGCGACGATAAGTAGCACATTAGCAATCACGTCAGTCTATATTCGTCCACGACGATGTGCTAGGGGGAGAGGGATCCACATGGCTCGCAACGCATTCCGAAAAGTCGCGCCACTCAATCGCGAGGTAGCCGATCACGAACACGCGTCCGACCACCTCTTGCTCGAGGCGATCAAGCGCTACCGGACCAAACAGCGCCTCAAGCTCGCCAAGGAGCGCCGCCCGAGTGCCGAGGTAGCTGCCGAGCGAATACGCGAGTACGCCTGGGATCTCGGCGCGGAAAAGGGCTGGCGTCTGTGGATGGCGTCGGCCGCGCGCGGGATGATGGGCGATGAAGACGGCGCGGTCGCGTACAACACGATCCGCCGCATCTGCAAAGGCGAGCGCGTGCGCGTCAGTCCCGACACGGTGGACAAGATCGCGCGCTTTACGGGGATCCCCATTGGGGTCTTCTACGACGAACCAGAGGTGTGGAATGGCAATGGCCGCTAGTTCAGGGACAGAGAGCCAAGCGCCCCCAGGGCAGGAGCACAGGCCGTCTTACACGGCCGACGAGAAGATGAAGCTGCTTGAGGACTTCCTCATGGCCCGCGCTGCCAAGGAGGGCGACGACCACGCGATCTGCGCGCGGCTCGGCGTCGCACGTGCGTCCATCTACGCCTGGAAGGCGCAGCTTGAGCGCGGCGAGGAACTGACCGACACGATGCGTGGGCCGAGGCCCGAACCGAAGGAAGCGGAGCCTGTGGCAGCAAAGAAGAAACATTCCGGGTCGCGTAAGGGAGTGCCGAACACGCCCCACCACGTGCGCGCGCGGGTCGCGCAAGAGGTCATCGCAAGCGGGGAGACTTTCAAGGCCGCCGCCCCCCGCTACGGCATCCACCCGTCCGGGCTCAGCCAGTGGGTCAAAGACTACAAGGCCGGCAAGTTTGGCAAGGCCGGAAAGACGCCGAACGCGCACGGCAAGCCCGATCAGGTCGTCATGTTTGAAGATGCGGAGAGCAGTATGGCCGCAAAGAAGAAGTCTCATGAACCAGCCACGCTTACCCGCGTCGTCGAGAGCGACGTCGCCGTCTTGCAGTCGCAGCTCGCCATCGCGCTCGCGGACAACAAGCGCCTACGCGCCAAGATCCAAAAGCTTGTCGGGATGGTCGCGGACGATGACTGATAAGCCCCCCGTGTACGGATACGTGCCGCCGAGCGGCTCCGAGGCGCCGCCAGCGCCGACCGACGCGCCGCCGCGCCGAAAGCCTGGGCCAAAGCCGAAGAACGCCCTGCAGTTCCCGCCGCCCGTGCCCGCGTCCACGCCGAGCGCGTTTCACTGCCAGGGCTGCGCGCGGGCGCTGCAGCCTTTCTCGCTCGACCTCGCCGACGAGCTGATCCGCGTGGCGCGTGACCGCATGCTCGAGACGCGCGAGCCGCCGACGGTCGACATTCTCTTTCTCGCATCGCGCCTCGACGGCTACTGCTCGATCGGGTGCTGGCGGCAGCACGGCGCGACCGAAGGCCAGGCACAGCAGCTCGACAAGCTCAGGGGTGAACCGTGAGCGATGATCCAGGCGTAACAGTTGGCGACGTGGTGCAGCTCGACCCGGCGAGCGACATGGGCCGGCAGTGGGGGCCGCAGCTGGTGGTGGTGACCGAGCCCAAGCCCTGGGGCTTTCAGGGCTACATGCTGCACGCAGCCAAGCGTGGCGAGTTCGGCCCCGCGTACCTGCGCATAAAGACGGGCACCTTCGAGCCGGTCGGGCGCGTCGTGTGGATGGTCGGCGAGGGTGACGACGGCTGACGTCCGCTAACCTTTGGTAACGGACACCTGAGAGGTGATCACATGGACGTGGACGGCTTCCTGAGAGACCTTTCGCGAAGCTCGCGCCGAACGGCGTATGTGCTGCTCGGCGCCGGCTTTCTCATCGCCTTGGCGCGCTGGTGCTGGCGCGCGCTTGTGAGTGCGCCATGACCGAGCCCGACGACGCGCGCATAGGGCGGCTTACCGCGCTCGCAAGGAAGGCGTGGCCGGACGAGGACGCTCAGATCGGGAACCCGAAAGGCAAAGACCCGGAGAAGGCCGGCGTGTTCGTGGCGAGCTCTGAGTGGACCTTGCTCGGCGTTGCGGCGCACCCACGCGCTCTCGACGCGCTCGAGGCGGCGCTGCTCGTGCTGGCGGGCGTCGATGGCTTGCTGTCTCCGCTGCGGGCGGTGAAGGCGCAGGAACAGCTCGAGCGCATCCGCGCGCTGATGGGCACCGAGGTCTGGGAGGCTTCGCTCTACGACAAGGTGTACGCCATCCTGAATCCGGGGGAGGGCACGTGAGTAAGGCCGGCTACCAGGGCTGCGTGTTCCAGGACCTCGAGAGCGCGCAGAAGCGCATCGCCGAGCTTGAGGCGCAGCTCGCGAAGGTGCAGGCCTCCGAAGGAGGCGGCGTGTGGCGCTGCGGCCCGTCTGGCTGCGTCCGCTGCGGCGCGGGCGACGCTCGATTCTGCGGCGCAGAGAACGGCTATCTGTGCGCTCGGTGCGAGACGCGAGAGTGAGCGTGCACATCCTGTTTCGGCGCGTCGAGCAGACCAGACGCATCTTCGACCTGTGCCCGACCTGCAAGCGCAAGACGCGCAAATGGGGCGAGCTTGAGGCTTATTTCGGCTGGTTTGTGACGTGCACGGTCTGCGGCGAAGCCTGGCAGGATGGGGAGATGCTTCCGCGACCGTTCGAGCGCGGATGGCGCGCGCGCCAGGCTGAGTGGGCGCGCCGGCTGTACGCTGCGTCCCTTCAGCGTCGCGGCTAGTAGACATAATTGCCGTTCAGCGAAGGCAGAACTGCTCACTTAGGAGTACCCGTGGGAACGCTGTTTGAAGACGAGTTCACGAAGTTTGTGGAAACGGTGCTGCGCGAAATGGTGCAGCGCGAAGTGCAGGCGCAGATCGAGAAGCTACGTGACCCATGGGTCAACGTGAAGGAGGCCGCGGCCATCATGCGCTGCTCGACGCGCACGGTGCGGCGCTTCTTGGCGACCGGACAGCTTACCGTGTCGACGCCAGGCGGCGCAGGCGGCTCGGCGCGTGTGCTCATTGAACGGACGAGCATCGACCGACTGATCCAGGCGGCCAGCACGCCGCACCGCTCGTGGCAGGCGTGGGACACGAAGCCGCGCTTTCGCTCATACACCGTGGACCCGCAGGCCTCGAAGAACGGGATGAAGGGCTATCAGCGCGGACGGCTGCGCAAGGAGGGGCTGAGCGAGCCCGAGATCGATAAGGAGCTTGAGCGCATGGGCTTGCTCTAAGCCGCCACGATGCACGCCTTCCACCCGCGCCGCTTGAAGTAAGCGCGGAGCATGTTGACCGTGCGCCCGACGCACCAGCCGAGGATCGGCGCCGCCTTCACGCAGCGGCCGTTGTCGAGCACGATGCCCGCGCAGAAGTGCGGCGCGTCGACCTGCACGAGCATCACGCCACCCCGCTGCCGGGCCGCTCCTGCCCGCGCTCGTGGATGGCACGCAGTAGCCTGAGGCCCGGATCGCGCTTGGTCGGCTTGTACAAGAAGTGCGGCGTGCACCCGCGGAAGCGCTTCAGCTGCGCGGCGCTCATCGTGGTAGCCCAGACGTCGCCCGACGGCGCCAAGGGCACCTGCATCGGCAGGTCGTAGAGGTCGCAGAGCGCCTCGTTCAGCTTCACACCGATAGCCAGCTGCTTCGGCGTCAGCGCGTCGTACACGCAGGCCTGGCCGTGGATGAAGTCGGTCACGCGCGCGCGCACCACGCCCTTGTGCGGCACGTCGTCGAGCGCGTCAAACCGGCAGATGAACTCTATACCGATGGTCCAGTCGTTCGCGCTCGTGCCGACGTGCGAGCACCTGAGTTCCGTGTCGGCGAACTGGTAGACGCGCGCCTCAGGGTCGACGGCGAAGTGCACACTCAGGGGCGGCTCGGCGCTCGAGAGGTTGTTGAACATCTGATGCGGCGAGTTTTCCGCGCCCGTCGTGTGGTTCGTGATCTGCCAGGTCTGCGCGCGGAACCGTCCGCGGAATCTCATCCCGTGGTCGGTCGGCCCGCGCACTTCGAAGGGCACCTTCATCAGCCGGCCACGGAACAGCACCGCGTGATCAGCCACGGCGCTCGTCTTCCTCGGACGCGATCTCGCGCATGGCGCGCTTGGCCGCCCGCTTGGCGCGGCGGGCGCGAATGCGGTCGACGATGCGCTGGCCGAGCTCGTAGACGAGCATCACGACGGCCGTCACCTTGGCGGCCTTCTCTTTGTCGATGCTCACGAGATGTCCCCCGGCACCTTGGGCGGCCTCAGGATGTCGATGGGCGGCGGCGCGAAGCTGGTCGGCACGCTGGCGCGCATCTGCTGAACGCCGGCCTTCACGACGTCGGTCAGCTCGCGTACGCCGATCTTCGCGGCGGCGTTCGGCGCGATGCTTCTGACCAGTTCCTGCGCTGCTGCTTGTTTGGCCGTGCCGTTCCACGACTCGGACCGGCCGTGCTCTTCGGCCGCGCGCGCCGAGATGTTGCCCGCGCGCTCGAGGCTGATCAGCTTCTTGCCCTCGAGGAACGTGCGGATCATATCCGGCACGTAGCGCGCGACCACGCCGAGCACGATCGACACGATGCCGAGCGCGGCGATGGCGACGCCGTAGAGCGCCTTTAGGAGGTCATCCGCGGTCATCGTCGTCTCGCTCGTCTTTGCCGAGTAGCCCGCGCTCGCGCAGCACCTTTTTGAGCTTCTGGCGCGTCTCCTTCGGCTGGTGCTTGAGGAAGTCGCGCAGCACGGCGCGGTCGTCTTCCTTGTGCTTGTTCATCGGGCTACTCCTCCGGCCAGCAAGGCATGGGGTCTTCTTCGTCGTCGGCCGGCGCGCGGTCGGTGACGTCCTGCGGCAAGAGCTGCAGGTCGAACGGCTCATCCCCGAACCACTCGGGGAAGTAGAGCTTCGCCATCGTGCGCCCGCTGCCGGGACCGACGATGCGGCAGTGAATGTTGCCGAGCGGCCCGATCTCGACGTCGTCACTCCGCTTGAGGAACGACGGCACGATCACGTCGGCGCGGTCGCGCCGGTCGAGTGGGTCGAGCTCCGTGTCTTCGCTCGGGCTTGCGTTGTGGTGAAGCTCGCGCCAGTAGTCGACGCGCGCCTGGTCGATGACTTCTGATCCGATTCTGTCCACTGTCCGCCCCCTCTCAGAACCCGAAAGTTCGCGCATATTGGCTGACTGTCGTCGGCGCCCCTGTGCGTGTGAAGTTGTTCACGCCGCCGATGCGCTCGCTCAGGGTGGCACCGAGCGTGCCGCCGTTTGCCAGCGCGTCGAGCGTCAGGTCCACCAGCATGGTGCTCGTGACGCCGGGCATGTGTTGGATGCGCCCGTCGTTTGCTAAGATGGCGTCGTGCTGCGCCTGCACCTGCGCGAGCGACGCAATGCCCGTCCACAGCTCGAACCCGAACAGTTCGTTATCCGTGCCGGGCGCGCCCGTAGAGCCGCTGGTCGCGCCGAGACGCACCGAGCCGTCGCCGATGGCGTGGCCCGTGATCGCCGAGCCAGAGCCGCCCTCTACGCGGTTGAGGTAGGCGCGTAGCCGGTTGTTCGGGCCATCCCATTGGAAGCTGAATGCGCAGATCTTCCCGTGGAATGCCGTGAGTGCGATGGTGGGCGACGCCTGCCCAGCGTTGGCCCCGTTCGCGATGAGCGCGGACACGAGCGCGTTGGTGCCCGTGGTGCGGATGTCCCATCCGCGCGTCGGGGTCACCAGCAGCCCGCTCAGAAGCGCCCGCGTCGCGCTCGACCCGGCGCGCGGTATCCACACGAGCGTGCCGCCGAACGCGGTCGCGTCGTCGCCGCTGCCAGTCGCCGTGTGATAGTAGTTCGTGTCATTCAGGCCCGTGGCGCCGTACAGAATCGGCGTCGTCTCGTAGCTCCACACGCGCTCTGCGCGCTGGGCGACCTGCAAGGGGGCGCCGATGCGCACGAGCGAGTCTCCGCCGCTGATGCGCTCGGTGCTCATCGTCGGGAGCGCGCCGCCTGCCGCGGTGACGTCGTCCTCGAGACGCCAGCGCTTGAGCGTTTTACCCGGCACGATGGGCGGCGGCTGCGTGAGGTCCGCGAAGAGCGCGGTGATCTCGGCGGGCGAAAGGCGCTGATTGTCGCCGCCCTGCACGAGTTCCGCCCAGCCAGAGATGAACGGCTGCACGGTCGGCCCACCGAAGTGGCCGAACACCATCGCGCCGCTTGGTGCGACGTACGCGCCCACAGCAGTCGGCGTCGATGGGGTACCGCTGTTTGCGTAGAGCGTGACGTTCGCCCCGTCGTAGTCCAGCAAAACGCGGGCGCGCTGTCCCGATGCAATTCCCGCAGCTGCGAGCGAGAGCGACGTTTGCACGCCATTCACGGATGCGCGCACGGTCGTAGACGAGATCTGCACGGCCCAGCCATTCGTAGCGGCCGTATTCGTGCAGCTCGCCACCGCGTGAAGGCCGACGATGCCGGCAAACGACGGCACCACGAAATCGACCACCACGTGGTGCCCCGAAGCGTGCCCGCGCAGGCCGCCAGTCGTCACCGTGGTGAAGTAGTCTGCAGACGAGTACGGCCCCACGCCGCGCACGCTGTTCGGACCGGTCTGCACAGCCACGCCCACGCGCGTCAGGTGGTCGGTGCCGATGCGGTCCTGCACGGTCAGCGGGATGCCGTTGTCGGGGCCGCCGTTCGCGATGATGTCCTCGCCGGGGCGCCAGAGATGCTCAGACTTGCCGGCGATCGGCTGTAGCGCGTTCAGGCGCACCGAGTCGGCGTAGTTCTGTGCGATCTCGGCTGGCGTCGGCACGGAGTGGCCGCCCGCGAGGTCGAACCCCGACCCGCCGAAAGGCAGCGTCGGGTGGCTGATGCCCGTCGGCTGCGCGGCGGGCGCGTACGCGGCGATCGCGGTGCCGGGGTTTCCGATCTCGACGCTCTCGACGAAGATGCGCACGCGCGCGCCGTCGAGCACGCCGTGAACGTAGCGCGGCACGTTCAGATCGGCCGCCGTCAGCGTGTACGTGGGTGACGAGATGTTGCCTGAGCCCGTGTAGCAGACGAACTGCAGCGCGGCGGCGTTCCTGTAGATGATCCAGCCGCTTGTGCCGACCACGCTCCGCCCGGCGAGCACTTCCTGTCCCGTGAGCGACGTGATGATCGCGCGGGTCGCGACGTGGAAGCCCGCGAGCTGCCCCGCGATGCCCGCGCCGCTCGCCGTCTCGAGGCGATTCGTCGCGCTGAACCCCAGCGCCCCGTACGACTTCCTGCCGTCCACGCTCGGGTCGATCACGCGCAACGTCGGCGAGCCCTGCCGCGCCATCGCGTCGATAGTCGCGGCGGTGACGGTGTCGGGCAGACTCGCGGGCGCGGTCTGTCCGTCGACCACGGGAAGGTCGAGCCCGGCGAGCACGTCGCGCAGCGACCAGCGGTGCGTGACGGTGGCGTTCGCCGCGCTCGCGGGCAGATCGCCCATCACGCGCGCTGCCATCAGCATTGCCTGCAGGTCCGCGTCGCTCGGCGTGCCACGGTAGGCCGTGTGCGCGACGTAGCGAAACTGGGGATGCAGGCCTAGCTGATGCGCGAGGCCCGTGCTCGGGGTGTAGCCAGTGATGGCCGTCGGCGTGAATCCCAGCGTCTCGCCAGCGACCGTGGCGACCAGGCCCGTCCCCGTGTGCCGCATGACGAGCCCGAAGATCTTGCCGACGTCGCTCGCGAGGAATACCCGCGAAGTGTGCGCGACCAGGGAGGCCGCGCCGCTTGCCGCGCGAAGCTGCAACGCAGCGCCGCTGGTAGCGTAGAAGCGATGGCCGTCTGTGCCCGCCCCGGATCCGCGCTGCACGAGCGCGATCGCCGCGACATTCGGAACGCTCACGAGTTGCGCCAGCACCACCAGCCCGAACCCGGCCGCGACCCCCGCCTCTCCGGCATCCACGGCGGTCGCGTAGTTGTTCGAGGCGTCCGTCGCGAGCGCATAAAGCAGCCGCGTGTCGAACCCTGACACGTCCTGCATGCCGCCAAGCTCGGTGCCGAGCGCGGTGCCGAGATAGGTGCCGAGCGTCGTAACCACTCAGTCCCCCCAGCTGGCGCGCGCGTTCAACTGCCCGGTGCCCCCTGAGCGCGTGTAGTAGACGCGGATCAAGTTGCCCGGCACGTTCGACCAGTTCCACACCGCCCCACCATCCGCGCCCGCGGGCTGCGTCTGAGAGTTGGCGGTGAACTCCGCAGACGCGCCGGGGATGGTGGTCCACGTCGCGCCGCCGTCGAATGAGCACTCGAGCGAAAAGGTGCCCGTCGGCGTGCCCGTCCAGGACGCGCGCACGCTCAGGCGACGGCCAGCGACCGGAATCGGCCCAAAGCCTCCCGATGCGCCGAGGTTTGCGGCGACTCCCTGGCCGGGTAGCGGCCTCTGCACGGCTAGCGACATACCATCCCCCTTACTTGTTTTCTGTCAGGCTGTTGAGCGTGTCCTGCACTTCGCGCGCGAAGCCGGGCACGGTCTGCTGCGCCCGAAACCACGCGCTCGAAATGGCGCCCTGGTCCCCCGACACGAGCGCACTGGTGAGTTCGTCCTGCTCGCCCTTCGGCAGCTTCGTCTGTCCGCTCGATAGTACCGCCTGAAGCGCGTAGTTGAGCGTCGGCGCGGTCGCGTAGGCCGTCTGCTGGCCGAGTGCGCGCGCGCCCTCGTTCGCGTACAGCTTCGCCGCGGGGTCGGGCACGCCCGAGCGCGCAATCTGGCTCGCCTGCAGGCCCGTGCGGGCCATGCCGAGCGTCTTCCCGACCGGGCCGGGCACCCAAGCGCCGACGCCGAGCAGTTTTTCGGTGATTTTCTCGCCGATCCCGATGCCCGCGGCGCCTTTGGCGAGCTTTCGCTCGACCATCAGCTTTTCACTCAGCTGCGCGTTCTCGATCGCGGTCATCGGGCGCGTTTCGCGCGGCACGACCGGCTCGAGCACGCCGAGTTCGTAGTCTGCAGGCGGCGGATCGAAGTTATTCGGCTGAAACCCGCGCTTTGCGGCCTCGCGCGCGCCGTTTTCGAGTTCGCCGACCTGGTAGCCGGGCTCGCGCGCCAGATCATCGACGAATCCGCCCGTGCGCGGACGTGGCCCGCGCGAAAGCGCGCCTTCGATGCCTTCCGGCATGCCCTCGAGGCGGTAATCGGGCCTGAGCAGCTCGTCGAGGTCGACCTGCGGGCCGCCCGTGCGCGGATCGGGACCCTTGCCGAGCGATTCGATGACCGTCGGGTCGATGTCGCCGGGGTCGTAGGGCGGCGGCGGCTCGCCGAGCATCAGCGACTGCTGCCCGCGCACGGGCGGCGACGGCGCCCCCTCGGGCGCGCCGTAGCCGGGCTCGTAGTAGCTCCCCTGCCGCGCGTAGTCGGGCGTGTTGGGCCGTGGCGGCCCTTCGGGGAAGGGTCCCATGGGTCCGGGCGCTGGCGGCGGCGTAGGCGGCGGCAGAGAGCGCGGTTTGGGGTCGCCGAGCGGGATAGGCGCCTCGGGCGCGTCGGGCATCGGCGGCGGGTTGTGGTAGTCGGGGAGCCCTTGCGGGCGCGGCGGCACCACCTCGGGCGTGAGCTCGGGGCCGGGCACCTGCGGTGCGGGCGGCGCGTGCTGGCCCGCCTCGCGCCCCGCCTGCTCGATCTCGTGCAGCGCCTGCCCGGTGCGCGTCCGGGAGAGCTTGTTGGCGCCCCAGTTGCCGACCTTGGAGAGTACGCCGCTCAGGGCCGCGCCCGTGCCGCTCGCCGCGGCAGCGCGCCACGGGTTATGGCTGTCAAACCACTCGCTCGCGCCGCTCAGGGCGCCGCCCACGGCCGCCTGGCCGAGCACGCTCGGGCCACCTGCGAGGCCGGCAGCCATCCCGAGCGCGGTGTTGCCGGCGATGCGCGGTACGGGGTACTCCTCGCCCGCGGTCCTGAGCGCATCGGCGATGCCGCGCTTACCGCCCGGCACGGCGAACTTCAGAAGCTCGTCGATCGAGTCGGGCGTGAGGTACTCGACGGCTTCGTCGAGCGCGTTGCCGCTCGCGCCCTGCATCGCGCCGAGGTAGCCGCCCTTCAGGTCCCGAAGGAGGCCGTCGAGCGGGTCGGTGGGCTGTTGGGTCGGGCGCGGCGGCGGCGGCCGGGGCGGACCCATCGGAGCAGGTGGCCCCATCGCCGCTGGCGTCGCGCTTGGCGGCGGCGTGAAAAACCCATACGGGTCGTCGTCCCCCTCTGGCGCGTCGACAGGGAGCGGCTCCGTGTCGGGCGCGGCCGGGTCGATCTGCGGCGGCGCTTCGGCGCGGCGGCGCTTCGGCTTCGCGCGCGGCGGCGCAGCCGTAGAGCCAAACCCATAGGGGTCGTCGTCTTCATCGAAGCCGGGCATACCCTTACTCCGTCGCTCTCTGGCCGGACTTCCAGCCGCCCATGATTCCCTCGTACTGCTTACGGTGCGACGTCAGAAGCTGCGCCGAGCGGTCAAGGAAGCCCTCGAGACCCGCCGTGCTCTTGAACGGCGACCATGGGGCGTTCGAGATGCCGATCTCCTTGGCGATGCGAATCCACTCGTTGCCGGTAACGGCCGAGCCGCCGAGGCCCTTGATGTAGGAGTCGATCAGCGCGCGCACCGCGCCGGCATTGGCCTGATCCTGAGGGCTGGTGAGGTAGTCCTGAATGGCGCCCGCAAAGCCCTCCGAGCTCCACTGTACGAATGCTTTCTTCGACTGCGGGGTCATGTCGCGCCACGCAGCGATGGCGCCTTTGAGCGGGATTGCGGTGCTTTCCCAGTCCGTTTGCCACTCAAGCGCATACTTCGGGTTGTTCTTCGCCAGCGCGATCGACTTGCTGACAGCGTTTTCCTCGCGCGCTTCGGCGCCGCCCTCGACCTTGTCTTGGTCGACGATCGACTGACGCACGGCGGCGGCGTCGTTCGCCCAGCGCTTGAGCTCGGGCACGGCGAGTTCCGCTTGGCGCTGCTGTTCGGGCGTGAGCCCTTCGTAGCTGCCGCCGAACGCAGCAACGGCTTGCTCACGGGTGATGCCGACGCGCCGCTGAAGGCGCGCCACGGCCAGGTCGATCTTCTCGGCGTCTTCGAGGGAGTTATCGAGCGAGCCGGCCTTGTTCGCCATCGCGGCCTGAATGCCGAGCGCCTTGCCGACGACCATGCGCTCGAGATTCGCTCGGTTGTTCTGATCGGCGACTTCGATCTTCGTGGCATTGTCCTGCGTGTTCTTCTGCAGCCCGATCTGCTGGCCCTCGGCGCGCAGGCCCTGGCTATAGCCGCCCGACGTGAACGCCTTCACGAGCGGGTCGTTCATCCTGAGTTCGACGGCGGCCTCGGGCGACGCGAGCCCAGCGCCCGCGATGGCCTCGGCAAGGCCGCGAGACACACGCGGGCTGTTCCTGCCCGCGTCGCGCTCCTGCGCCGCGCGCAGGCTCGACTCGTAGTCCTGGCGATTTTTGAGCTCGCTCGCGCGGAAGTTCCGCACCCCTTCCGCACCGCCGCTGAGACCGGCGAGCACCGAGCGGACGCCCATGCGGTCGTCCCATTCCTGCCGGCCACGCAAAAACTCTTCTTCCCAGTTGCGGCCGGGCGCCTCGAAGCCGCTCGCCGCCTGCCCGTACAGCTCGCCCGCGCGCGCGATCTGCGCCTCGCGCGAAAAGCCGTCCTGCTTTTTCAGGCCGAGAAAGTTCCCCTGCTCGTCCTGCATGCGCTGGCCCGCCTCGGTGTGGTCGGGCAGCTTCACGTTGCGCGCGTACTCGAGCTCTTCGAGCGGGTTGATCTGCAGGGCGAGCGCGCGCGGGTCGACCAGCGCGCCGGGCGGGGCGCCCACGCTTGGGTCGGCTGGTGCGCCGCCCGATTCCGCAAGCTGCTGGGCATACTGCGCCGCGACGCGCTCGCGCTGCTCTTCGGGCGTCTCGTCTTCCTCGCGCGCGTAGGCGGCATTGATCGACCGCGACTTGGTGCCCACCATCATCGGCGGCACGCCGCGCACCACGGGCGGCCCGTCGTCGACCGTAACCGGAAGGACGTCGTTCCGCGCGGACGGAAACGCCTGCATGAGCACCCGCTGGCGCTCTTCGGCTTCCGCGATCTCCTCTGCGGTCATCGGGCGGCGTCCCATTACTTCTTCCCCCCGATGAGGTCCTTCCAGATGTCGTTGTACTCGGGTGTGCCGCCGCCTGGGGCGCCCCCAAAGCCGTTGCTGGCGCCTTGTCCCGACCACGTGGCGCCCGCCGCGCTGTTCAGCCCGCCGCCCGCGCCGGCTGCCGCTCCGTACCCGCCGCCCGCGCCGCCCGTCGCCATCTCGGCGACCGTGTCTGCAGACTGCCCGGTGAACTGCCACAGCTGCTGGTTGAGCTTGGCGTGCGCCGCCGCGGCGTCCTGCACGGACTTCTGATTCGTGTTGAACTGTCCGAGCAGCGCGTCGTTATAGGTCGAGTTCGCGGCGTTGTACGTGGCCGCGTCCGACTTCCCCAGCTGATTTGCCTGATTGAATCCGGCCTCCTGCTCGCGCTGGTCGCTGCCCATGATGCCCTGTGCGGCGCCGATGCCCTGGTTGAGGTTGTTCATCTCCCACTGCTGGCGTTGCCGCATCATGTCGCCGTAGGATTGCTGCAGAAAGCTCGTGTTCGAGCTCATCGCGCCATTGATGGCCTGCTGATTCAGCATGCTGAACTGGTCGGCACCTTCGGCGCGGCCCATCGCCTCGTTGTAGGACGAGTCGCGCAGCTGCCCTGCGATGTTGGCCGATGAGTTGAGCGCGTTCTGCTGGGCGTTGCGGCCGGCGATCTGCTCGTTCGCCGTCTGGTCGCGCATCTGCCCTGACAGCGCCGTCTGCTGGTTGAGCGCGTCGAGCACGCGCTTGTCGAGATAGCTCTGTTCCTGAAACCCCTGGCTGCGTGACTGCTCGGCAATCTGCGCCGCCTGCATCGCCTGCTCGCGCTGCGACTGGTTCAGAAAGCTCTGCTCGTTGAAGTTCGCGCCGCGCATGGCGTTCGCCACGCTCGCCGCCTGGCTGAGGCCGGACAGCTGCTTGTTCGTAAGGAGGCCCTGCTCGTCGATGGTCTGCCCGCGCATCTGCCCGGCGAGCGCGCCCGCGCTGTTGATCGCGCCGAGGCGCCGCTCCTCGAGCGCCTTGGCCGTCTCGAGGTCCGCAAGGGAGTTCCTGCCCGCTGCCGCCTGCCGATCGCCCGAGAGCGCGAGCAGTTCCATCCCCGAGCCGGTCATCCCGCGCTCGGCATAGTCGCTCATGTCGGCCTCGCGCTGACCGCGCAGCCATGACTCGCTATCGGCGCGCTGCTTCTGCCGGTTGGCCATTTCGATGCTCGTCGCGCCGCCGCCCGCGATGATGTCCTGCAGGTTCCCGTACTGCTCGCCCTGCCGGCCCGACGTGTCGAACTGCAGGCTGCCCGGCCCGCTGTTGGACCCGAGCCCGAGCGCCTGGTTGAGCACCGCGCGCTGGTCGGCGTCGCCGGAGAACTGCGGCGCCTTCACGCCAAGCAGCTGGTTCATCATCTCCTGTTGCTGCCCGCCGCCCATGAACTGCGGCGCACCCTGGCCGGACTGCACGCCCGCCCATTGGTTCATCAGCCCCTGCTGCTGGCCGGACCCTTGGAACTGCAGCGGCGTGTCGGTCATCTGCGCGGCACGCTGCATCGCGCCCCACTGCGCCTCTTGCGCGCGAGGGTCCGAGTAGACCTGGCTGCGCGCACTCGACCCGAGCAGTCCCGCGCTCTCCTGAAACATCGGATCAAGCCAGGCCATGTCATTGCCGAAGCGGCTGTTCGTGCGCGCGTTCGCGGCTTCGGGCGTCTGGGCCGCGAAGTAGTCGTCCCCCATCCACGTGCCGCCGCCCTTGGCCGCCTCGCTTGCGCCGTACTGCTGCGCTTGCGAGCCCGCGAGGTTTTGGAACGCGCCGGCCATCTGATCCTGCGGCACGCCCTGGTACTCGGCCTGCCGCGCGAGCGCGCCCATCCAGTCGCCCTCGGCGAGGCCGCTCATGTCGGGTGCGCCGCCGACGCCGCTTTGCGACTGCGCCATCTGCGCGGCCCACTGCGCCAACATCTCCTCTTCGGGCGTCGGCATTTATGCGCCCCTCGCGCGTCGCTCTTTGCTCTGCTTCTGGGAATCCTCGAGCAGCTTCTTGAAGGGGTCGGCCCCCTTCTTTTCCCGCTTCTGCAGGTCCTTCAGCGCAAGCTGCGTCCACGCCGAGTTTTCGGCCTTGTCGATGTCACCCACCAGCGGCATGCCGCCTGCGGCCTTCGAGCGCTTCACGTAATCCTGGTACTGCTCGGGCGTCTCGATCCCGAGCGCGAGCAGCTGGGGGTACTTGGTGGCCCACTGCGCCGGGGCATCTTCGGCGCCGACGATCTTGCGCTCAGGTGGCGCGACCTTCCACGGTGTTTCCGTTTGCAGCTGCTGCTGACGCGCGACGCGCTGCTGCGGCGTGCCGAATAGGCTGTTTTGCTGACGCTGCTGCACGCCCTTCATCGCCGCGCCATTGGGCGAGCCGCTGAAGGTCGCGTTCGGGTTGTTGCCGAGCAGAAACGACTCGAGGTAGGCGCGCGCGACGGGAGACTCCGACTTTTGGTAGGTCGGCGTCCGCTCCGACGCGTACATCGGCTCGAAGTCCATCGTCTCCATGAGCTTGTTGCGCTCTTTGCGCGCCGCCTCGGCCGCTTTCTTATTGAGCTTGTTTTCCTTGGCCTTCCCGACCAGGCCGAGGCCGCTTTCAAAGAGTCCCATGGCTCACGCCTCCAGAATCAGAAAGGTCAGATCGTACAGGGTATTGGTGGTGAGCCCCTGCGGCTCGAATACGTAGAGCGTCGTTCCATCGCGCGCGAAGTTGAGCCGCGACGTCACGCTCAGATCCTTGGCCGGGTCGGCCGTCTCGTACGCGCGCACCAGCAGCACCGCGTAGGGCGATGAGCCCGGCGCCGCAGGCGGCGAGGCGTTCCCCACCGGAATGCGCGAGGTGGTCGCGCCTGTCGCCCGGTAGCGCGTCACGGCCGACGCGTGCCCCACCACGCGCTCGGTGAGCGCGGTCTGCGTCGCGCGCGCATTCTCGCCAAGGAGCGCCTGCAGGTTGAGCAGGTTGAGGGCGTTGAACGTCACGTAGGGAAGAGCGGTAGGCATCAGGTCGTCCCCGTTGCGTGGGTCGGGGTTTTATTCGGGATGTTTTCGCGGCTCTCTGCGCCGATGAGCTCGATCACTACGGCGCCCGCGTCGATCAGGAAGGAGAACTCCACGCGCAGCGCCCAGGCGCGCCGAAACGCGCCCGGCACGGGGTGGCGCAGGAGCGACCCGCCCGGAAGCTCGATCGTGCCGGTCGTGAGCGGCGCCTGCAGTTCTTCGGCGATGGTGCCCGTGCTCGTCGGCTCTGACCCCGAAAAGCGCGCGAGAAGGACGCTCGTTCCGGTGAGCGCCGAGACGCCCAGCACCACGTGCGTCCAGAGCTTTCCGAGCAGCGCGGGGTCGGTGAAGCCGTGCGCCATCACGCGCACGGTCGTCGCGTTCGGCACAGTGGTCGGCTCGAAGTGCCCGTTTGCGGTGAGGTAGACAGGCTGGCCCTGCTTGTTCTGCGCGAGCGCGCCGGGCGGCGTGAGCACGCTGAAGCTGTAGGTGGTGAAGCCGGACCGGGCGTTGTTGAAGACGAGCAGTTGGCCGCCGTAGCTCTGCGTGGTCGAGCCGAGCGCGAGCCAGTATTCCCCGTTGGCTTCGTCGACCGTGGCAGCGTTGCCGGCGAAGCCGGGGACCGCGTACAGCCCCGTCGAGAGCTGACTTGCGCGGATGGCGTTGATGATGCGCGCGAGTTCGTTTTCGATGGGCTGCGACACGGCGCGTAGCGCGTCGTTCGCGATCTCGACGATGCCGTAGCTCGAGAGGAAGTAAATCGCGTTGCGCATGCGCCGGATAGAACTCGGCAGGATGCAGAAGGCCGACGGGTCGAACGGATCGATGCGGTACGAACCATCGACGCCGCTCAATCGGAAGATCCCATCTTCTTTGAAGATGAACAGTGCGTCACGCGTGGCCCTGAGGCCAAGGATGGCGCGCCCCTGGTCGCCGACGCGCGCGAAGTTCTTCGGCGGCACGTGCTCGGGCTCGTCGGGCGCGGACCATGAGAGGCCGTGCGGCAGCGCGTCTTGCGTGCTCGTGATGCCGGTCCCAAGGTTCGTGTCGGCAGCGTTCGTGCCGGGCGCGAGCGTGAACACGCCATCCGATGGATAGCGGCGCTCGACCACCAGGGTGGCCTGGTAGCCCGGCTGGGGCGGCGAGATCTCGTAGGCCACGAACAGGTTGAGCGCGGCGTAGCCAAGCTGGCTCGCGGTTCCGCTGTTCGCGATCAGCGGAATGCGCGTCGAGCCGTCAGCAAGCAGCGTGTCGTAGAACCGAAGCGCGGTCGCGCCGAAGGTGCCGGTCGCGACGGCTGTTAGATTGACGGTCGAGCCGACCACGCTCGTGATGTACGTGGGACCCGTCGTCGGCATCCCGTTTCCCGTGACCAGCATGCCCGCCACGAGCCCCGTTACGTTGCTCACCGTGGTGATCGCAGACGAGCCGCTAGCGACGTTGCCGGTCGCTGTGCGCACGCCAAGGCCCGTTGCCACGCCGGTTTTGTCCGCATACTTGAAACTGACGATCGCCCGATGGGGCGAGAGCGTATTGCCGAAGAACACGGCCCCGCGGAACCGCTCGAGGCAGGCGCAGCCGGGCGGCCGGTCGTTCGCGTTTTCGATGCCCCCGCGGCTCGGAGACGTGTAGAGCGTGGTCGTGCGTAGGACGTCCGGCACGCCGTCGCCGAACGAGCCGCCGCCCGTTCCGTTGATCGGCACCACGCCCACCAGCTGCATTTCGTCGTCGGGCGTGACGCCCACGGGGAAGGTGCGCGTGCGGTAGACCTCGATCGCAGTAACGTAGGTCCTGATCGCCCCGGTCGTCAGCTGCAAGTACACGTTCGCCGTACCGCCCGAGGCGTTGACGGCGAGCACCTGGCCTGACGGCCGGCTGCGCAAGATGAGCCCGTTCGGCGCGTCGTAGCGAGCCACGAAGCGGTAAGCGACCTGGCTCGATACGGCGAGCCAGGGCGTGCCTGCGGAGGTCGACGTGTTGACGGCCGGTTCGCCGACGACCCCCGGCGTACCGACGATGCCGGCCGGCTCGATCGTAGGCGCCGACACGCTGGTCATCTTCATCACGCCCGCAGACGAAGCGAGGTAGAGATTCGAGCGCGCCTCGACGGCCTGCGCGATGTCCGTGCGCACGAGCGGGGGCGATGACGCCGTGACCGTGTTCGCGACGTATCGGTTGTACTGGATCAGGACGTTGCTCGAGCTGTAGACGTTGAGCGTCGTCGTGACGTCGAGATAGAGAAAGCCCGTGCCGAAGTAGACGACGTCACGGTACTGCCGGCTTGGCGTGTTGGTGCTTGCCCAGTAGTCGCGCGACGTGAGCGCGCCCGCGCGCCGAAGCGTGACGTTGTCAGCGGCGCGTAGCGCGCCCTGCGACGCGGCGGCTTCGCCCGTTGCGGTCACGATGCCGACGAAGCCCGCCTTTGCCTGCAGCCCCATTCACCATCTCCGAAAGCCGCGCACGGCGGCGCGCAGGTGGCTGAACGGGTTGACGGCTTTTGCCTTGTCTCGCTTCGCGCGCGGCGAAAGCAGCTGCATCACGCGCGAGAGTTCTTCCTTCGCAGCCATCTCGGCCGCCGCGCTTCCCTGCAGGTCGCCGATCACGCGCAGCACGTTCGCCGTCACCTTCTCGGTGATGGATGCGCGCAGTTCGAGCGGCATCGACACATAGGGCGTCTGCCCGGCGCGGCAGATGCGCGCGCCGACCATCGGCAGGCCCTGTGTGGGCGTCGTGCCAAGCGCGCCCATGCCCGAGAGCACCATGTCCGTACTGGTCGGGGTGCCGACGACGGTCAAGCCGCCATACAGGAGCCGGTGCGGCGAACTTGCCGCGTAGAGGTCCACTTCGTCGCCCGAGACGAGCCCGAGCGGGCTTGGCGCGCTTGCATAGGTCGCCGTGCTCGTGCCGGTGTTGAACGCGGTGATGGTGAGCGCGCTGGTCGGCACGTCGGGCACAAGTTCGCCGTGCCGCCGCTGGTAGTTGATGCGCACCGTGCCGCCCGTGGTCGGGAGCGGGAAGAGCTTCAGCCGCCCTTCGTAGAGCGCGTAGGCCTGCGGGTCGCCGGAGTCGGCGCCGTAGTTGTACTCGTCGATGGTGTCCATCTGCGACAGGCGCCGCTGCTGCTGGCCGGTCGAGTCGAACCAGAAGACATTGCTGATGGTGTCCGCGATGGCGAGCGCCGGCAGCGCCACCTCGCCAAGCCGCGACGAACCCGCCGTGTAGAGCAGAAGTCCGGTGATGGTCGAGCGGTTGAGGAACTGAAGCGCGCGCCCCTCGCCCGCCTGCGCGAGCGCCCAGCCGGCGAACGACCACAGGACGTCGGTCGCCTCGCGCAGCAGTACGGCGTCGGTGAAGTCGGTGCTCGTGGACGGCAGAGACGCCTTACGCCGCACGTCCGAAAGGACATCGGCGCTCGTCCAGCGCAAGGCGTTCTGGTCGTAGGTCACAGATCAGCCATCAGCGATCTCAGCCGGTCGAGCTGCGCTTGGATGTCTTGGATGAGCGTTTCCGCTTCGCCGCCACTTGGCGGCGGGGGCGGGCTTTCGGCGTCGACTTCGGGCGGCGCGTCTTCCTCGGAAGAGCCACCAGCCAATATGTCGACGACGAGACCGGGCTTCTTAGTCGCCATGTGCACCTCCTAAGCGTCTGCAGACCCTCAGTCAGACGTGTTGGTGATGTCTGTAAACAGCGTCATGTAGTGGGGGTTTTTGCAGAACGGGGCCTGGTCCGTGTAGAGACGAAGCTCCACGCCCGCGACGTTCTCGAGCTCGCGGAACATCTTCCCATAGCCGGGGATGGTGTGCGTCAGGTCGGTCGAGCCGACGCGCATCATGTGGTCACGCGGCAGGCCGAGCGCGATGCCGCGCTTGAGGTACGGGTGCACCTTCAGCGCGACCGTGCCGCTCTGCGTCTTGAACGTCACATCATCGAAGCCGATGGTGATAGAGCCGCTCGACTTGTTCGTGTGCGTGACGAGCGCCGTCTGATCGTTGCAGACGTCTGCATACGTGGCCGGCGAGACGTAGAGATCGTAGTCGCCGTAAAAGCCCGTGGCCGCGACCGATGCGCCGCCCTCGGCGACGGCCGCGAACGTGAGCGCGCCGTTGACCGGAATCACGGTGGGCTTCCACAGCGCGTAGGTCGCGACGCTGATGCCCCAGAGGCTGCCCGTCTGCGTGTTGGCCGCGGCGACGAGGCCGAGCGCGTCTTGCGTGCGCGCGCCGGCAAAGAACAGCTGGTCCGTCGCGACGACGGCCGAGACGTTCGCCGCGTCCGAGGTGAAGGTGACGCGGTAGTTGGCGGGGTCGGTCGAGGCGAGCTTGTAGATCGTGGTCGAGCCCGTGCCCGCGGCGTTCCGCTTCACGCCTGCAGACGAGAAGACGTCGAACTCGATGCCCTCGCTGCCGGTCCAGAGCGCCGTCGCCCAGTCCTTCGCAGCCATCTGCACGACCAGGCTCGTGCCGGCCGAGCCGGTCGTGTTGAGCACCACGCCCAGGTTTCCGACGGCCGTGGGTCCGCCGCCGTAAAGGAGCGTCGACTCACGGAAGTATGAGCCGCCCTTGGTGAGCTTCTCGAAGCGGTCTTTGGTCGCGTTGACGAACGCGCGCGCGCCTGCGCGGCTGCCGTCGAGCTGCTTCAGCGCGGAGTGAATGAACTTGTAGCTGAGTACCGAGCGGACCGCGATCTCTGACCCTTTGATCGAGGCTGATTGCTCGAGTGCGGCCAGGGGCTGATTAAGCGTTTTCGCCGATCCATCGGCCCAAAATGTCGCACCGCCCTCACGGGTCAGGGTGACGGGCATGTAGTACTCTTGGCCGGGCATCTTGTCGGCGGCGATGAAGGGGATGTCCTTCGAGAGCCTGTCCGACTCGGGCACAAGGTCTTCCACCTTGTCTGCATACACGCGCTTGAGTAATTCGAATCCGCGGGCCAGATCAGCGTTGGTTCCGGTACTGACGGTCATGGCGAGGTCTCCACATGGCTGGTGGTGACTCTCGACTCCTCTGCGACCGACCTACCGGGCTTACCCTTCGTGGCAGCTGCTACGCCGGCATCACGAACAAGGCTCCACGGACTTCTAACGCGCGATGGTGTCTTGAGTGGTGTGTCTGGCCCGAAATGTTGCTTGCTCTGACGGCAGGGAGTCAAGCTCCACGCCATGGCCGCAAGTAAGCGTGCAGGCTGCGCGCACCCCGCGCACAAGGTGCAGCTCGTCTTTTACTTGGGCGACGCGTTCACGGCGCGGCCCGCGCGCAAGCTCGGCCCCGACGACGACTACCAGACGCACGCCATCCACTGGTGTTCGGACTGCGGCGCGATCTGCATGTACGAAGTGAACAGGACCACCGGCCAGCCGCACGAGGTGTGGCGCTCGCCGCGGATGCTTTAGTCGTCCCGATCGGGGGCGCGCTTGAGGTGGCGCGGCGGTTCGCCTGGGAACCACTTGCGGGGCACGAACACGTAACCGCGCACCCCGCAGCGGGCGCAGGTGCCGCGATAGCAGACGTTCACGTGCTCGGGCCTTGGGTGGCGCTCGAGATCGAGCCCCGAGTCATCGCCGATGTGGCCGACGATCGGGCAGACGAGCCAGCCTCGCCAGTTCATGGGTGCGGCACGCCTGCGGCCTTCAGCCGCCGCTCGCAATACTCGCGCACAATGCGCCGCATGAGCCGCTGCTTAGACGTGTCCTCCATGTCGGCGACCATCTGCGCCAGCAAGAGTTCGCGCTCGTTGAACCGCACGTGGAACTGCTTGACGGCCATCGCCTTGGGGTCGAGGTTGCGCGTGTCGACCGGCGCGGCGCGCGCCACGAACGCGCCCGCTACGGGGCACCATTGGTGCTGGCGCGTCGTCATCCTTCCCTCTCGATCACGGCGAGCAGCGCCGCGCGCAGGCCGTAGTCGAGCAGCAGCTTGCTGATGCTCTTTCGGCTGATGCCTGCCACGAAGTGCAGCACCGCGCGCTCCCACTCGTTGATGTAGACCGACGTCTCGATCGTGCGCGGCGCGCGCGGGTCGAGCTTCGCCCACGGGTACGGGTAGGCGCCCTTGCTGCTCGAGCGGAACACCTCGTAGTCCACGTCTCCGGGGCGCGCGCGCTTAGTGGGGGTACTGCCAGCACTGGGGGCACTGAGGGTAGTAGGGGCACTAGGCGCAGTGGCGTCGATTTTCGGATTCATGTTGGTAGTCCTTCATGGCGACCAGATCGCCGGTGATCTCGGTGTAGAGGTTCCACAGTTCGCGGGCGCCCTCGCGCGCGTCGCGCCGCACGGTCGAGCTGGGCGAGAGCATGAACTCGACGACGCCGCGCTTTGCCGCGTGCGCCTTGCGGAAGATGCGCCGCTGGCCGATCCACGTGGCCGCCGTGGGCAGGAGCGGGTAGTCGGCCAGGTACTCGGCGACCGTCTCGAGTTCGCGCTGCGCCGACTGCGGGGTGACCTTGTTGGCGATGGCCCACGAGCGCAGGCCGGGGTTGATGACCTTGCGGATCATCTCGATCCGGTGATGCACCTCCTCGGCCGTCTCGAGGCAGTCGTCGTCAGGCGTGAACGGCGAGTAGACGATGTCCGCCGAGGCAAGCGCGGAGTCGAGCTGCGGCGTCTGCGCGCCGCGCACGTCGATGATCACGTGGTCGTACTTCGGAGCCAGGCTCTCGACGGCCGCGAGCATGTCGCCGCGCCGCTCGACGCATGGGATCGGCGCGTGGCCGAGCTGTGCGCGCCGCTCGGCCCACTTGGCCGTGGTGCGCTGTAAGTCGCCGTCGATCAGCAGCACGTCGAGCTTCCGAAGCTGCATGCAGACGGCGAGGTTGTAGGAGAGGGCGGACTTGCCTGGCCCGCCCTTCTCCCCTGCGAAGGTGATAACCATGAGGGCAGTACTAGCACCACCCGCAGTCGGCGCACTGAGGGTAGGACCACACTGGCCCACGTACCAAAAGAGGTGGTGCTACCCGCCTCTTTCCGCGTTCCGCTTGGCCACTTCGTACCGCACCTGCCGCAGGCGCTCGGCGGCGCGGGCGTTCTTCTCCTTCCGCTCGGCGTTCTCCTTTTTCCGCCGCACCCATCGGATGTACTCGGGCGACGCCATCGACCGCAGCACCTCGCCGGGCACGCCTGGCGCCCCTGGCCCCTCGCCGGTGATGAGCCAGCCCTGGCTGATCTTCAGCGCCATGCAGAGCCCTGGGATCTTCTCGGCGCGCAGGTTTGCCTTGCCGCGCTCGATGGCGCTCATCTGAAGGCCCGTGAGCCCGATGCGCGCGGCGAGCGACTCCTGGGAGATCCCCACCACCTCGCGCGCGCAGCGGATGCGCCCCCCGACGGTCGACAGATCGGCGGGGTACAGGCGCCGTTTCTCTTTCCAGTTGAGGTAGCCGAAGAGCGCCTCCTCCGTCTTCTCGAGCCAGTCGGGCGTGTCACTCGAGATGCGCATCGCCGTGCAGATCCGATCCCTCACTTCCGCCATCGTCTTCGTCGTCGGGCTCATCGTCGATCACCTTCGCGTTGTCGAGCGGCGCGAGGAACAGCGACAGGGGCAGGTCACACGCGCGCGCGAGCTTCCACAGCTGCTGAATGCCGGGGTTTCTCAGGCCCCGCTCGTACTGCCGCACCGTGCGGTGACTGAGGCCGAGCAGGGTCGCGAGGTCTTCCTGCGTCAGGCCGCGGCGCACGCGATGCTGGTGGATGATAGCCCCGAGCAAATACAGCAGATGTCCCTCGGGTGGCGGCTGACGTGGCACTTCTAGTACCATACGCCGCAATGCCGCAGAGCATCCACGACGAAGTCTACTGGCGCGGAGTCCGCCGCACGCCGCGTAAGCCCAAGCCGAAAAAGCTCACGGCCGCCGAGCTCGAGAAGCGCAAAGAGAAAAAGCGCCGGCAAAACCGCGAGTCTCAGGCGCGCGTTCGTGAGCGTCTCGGTGCAGACAAGGTCGCCGAGATCCGCAAAGAAGAAACCGAGCGCTGCTACGACATGGAGCTCATCAAAAGTAAGATCGAGATCCAGCCCGTCACCGGCTGCTGGATCTGGCTCGGCGCCTATTACAAATGCTGGGACCATCCGCGACCGGCGATCCGTCAGGGGCACGAGGGTAGGGCGTGGGCCGACATAGCGGCATGGGTCGTCGCGAAGGGCCGGAAACTACCGCGGGGCTGTTGGCTTCAGCGAGATTGCGAGAACCTACAGTGCGTGAACCCGGATCACGGGCTCATGGCGAATGCGCAGCTGGTGCGCGCACGACGGAGGCTATATGAGCTGGGGCAGCAAAAAGACGGGCGACGAGACGACGAACAACGATCAGCCGCGGACGACCGCGACGAACGCCGACGGAACGCGAGCGGCTGATTCGCGTGAAACGAAGGTGAGCGACTCGGCGCCCGATGCGCCGGACCCGCCCCACGTGAAGCAGGCGCCTTTGCTCCCGAACCGGGAGACGGCGAACGAGCCCGACCAGTCGATCAATCCGCACAACACGGCCCTCGGCCAGCGCCCGATGGAAGGGGCCGAGCAGAAGATCGCCGAGGCCGAGGAGTGGCTGCGCGACAGCCACCTGGGGCGCCTCCAAGAGTGGAAGCGGCGCGTCTTCCTCGGCGGCCCAAAGAGCGCTGACTGGGATGAGTTCGACGCCTTCGTAGAGGAAGGCACGAAGCAGGAGCGCACGCGCCGGACGCCGCCACGCGCGAGTAGCACCACCAGCGCCAGCGCCACGAAGAGCTCGGACAAGTGATCGTCTGGCTCGTGCTGATCGGCTTCTTGGCCGTGCTCGCGGTGTGGCTCGGCGCGCCGCCACGCATCGGTCAGGTGGTGCTCGGCGTGGTCTGCCTGTTCCTTCTGCTGGCGATCTTCGGAGTGTTCGGTAGAACGCTCGCGTGAGCGACGCCGAACTCTTCGTATTCGTCTGCGCCGTGTGCGCGCTGGTCGTGTGCCTCAGCGGCGGAAGTCACGCGCGCTGAGGCCGCTGATCCAGTAGTCGACCGACTTCGCGCGCTCCTTGCGTGGGACCTCGCCCCACTTCTGGTCGCGCGCCTGTCGGCGCTCCTTCGGCGCTGCGGGCGGCGGGGCTTTGGGCTTCTTGTCGCCCGCCTTCGGCAGCTCGAGCAGCTTCGCGGCGCGCTCGACGAACTTCGCCACGTCGTCAGGCTCGACCGTGCCGCCGCGCGCGACCAGCTGGTTACAGCGGATCATGACCTCGTCGTAGAGCTCCTTCGTCGGCTGGGGAAAGCCGGCGCGGCGCAGGCCTTCATCCCAGCCGGGCTTAAAGATCTTCAGCGCGCGCTCGTTCGCCTCGGCGCGCTGGCGCGCGGTCTGCTCCTCGCGCTTCTGCGCCTCCCACGTCTCGCGCTCCTTTGCGAGCCGCTCCTGGTCGCGCTGGCGCTGAAACGCGAGGCGCTCTTCGGGCCGCTCGCGAAAGCGCCGCAGAAGGTGGGCGTAGCGCTCGGCCGCGCGCGCGAAGGTCTGCTCCCGTTCCTCGCTCCCCAGAAAGAACTCGTAGATCTGGTCGGGGTCGGTGACGAACGACTGAAACTCTTCGCGCAGGCGCTTTGGATACTCGACGGCCTTCTGCGCCAGTTCCTGCGCCTGGTCGGCCATCTGCTTCGTCTTGTTGATGCGCGTCGAAAACGTCCGCTCTCGGATGTACCCATCGGCGAGTTCGGCGAGCGACACCACGGTCTTTTCGCCGTCCACCTTCAGCGAGATGAACTTGTCTTTCGGCAGATCCTTGACGGCATAGGGGTCTTCCTTGCTCCCCTTGGTGCCATGCTCAGACTCATCCGCTTCCTCGCCGTCGCCGCGGTCCTCGGGGTCCTCTGCGCCCGCGTCGTCTTCGCCGGGGACTTCCTGCTCGGCGTCACCATCGGGCTCGTTCTCATCTGGTCGGCGTGGCTCGGCTGGCTTCTTTTTGCCGGGCTCCCGTTCGACCTGCGCGTTGTCGTTCGACGGCTTTTCGGTCGATAGGAAGTCGAGCGCCGAGTCGATGAGCGCGTCGGTCTTACTGCTCGGCGACTTGGTGTGTTGCCCGTTGGTGATGGCGGGATCGTGTAGTCCGGTTCCAATGGTCATACGACGCTCTCTCCCGACGGCGTCTTGGCCGGTAGGGGCTGCTTGGGGTTGGTCTTACTCGGCTCCTGGCCCTTGGGGGCCTGCGCCGGGCCGGGCCGGCCGCGTGGCGCGTCGGTCTCCGGCTGCTTCTGCTGCTGGGGTGGTGGGCCGTTCTGAGGGGGCGCGCCGGGCGGTGCGCCGGGCATGCCCTGCGCCTGCATCGCCTGCGCTTGCTGGCCGGTCTGAAGGGCCATGGGAAGGGGCGGGCAGCCGGTCGCCGCGAGGATGTCCGGCGCCCTGCGCGAGAGGTCGGCCCACAGGTCAAACTGCGCTTGGATGGTCTGGTTGATGAGCGCGGCGATCTGCGGATCGTTACGCGCCTCCGTGTCGAGCAGTGCGCGGAACTCCCGGATGCATAGCTGGTGGTTATCCCACGTGAGCGGCTTTGACGGCTGCCCGCGCTGCAGCATCTCCGAGCGCGACTTGATCCCGTTCAGCTGCCCCACGGGGCCACTGAAGGTCGGCTCGAGGATGCCCGTCTGCACGACCTTCATGTATTGCTGCGGGTCGATGGCGCCGGTCTGCAGGAGCTTTTCGGCGATGTCCGCGCGGCCCGCCGTCGTCTTACTGAGCGCGCTCGCCGTCTTCACCGTCACGCGCAAGATGCCCGCGAGGTCCTCGCGCTTCATGTTTTGGACGGTCCAGCGGTTATCGCTCCCCATCACGCTCACGGAGTGCGGCACCGTCGCCATGCGCTGAAACACCCGCACGTGGTGCGTCCCGATGCGCTCGAGATTGAGCACCCACGCGCGCTCCAAGTTGCTGTTGAACTGCACGGCCATCGACTGCAGAAGCGCCGCCATGCTGCCGCTCTGCACGTTCTCCTGCGGCTGGCCGCGCGTCACGCTGTTGATGCCCACCACCTGCTCGAGCTGCTGGGCAAGCAGGCCGAGCACGCCCACCATCTGCTCGGGGATCTGCAGAAGATCCACCACGGAAGGCTTCTCGCCGCCTGGGGGGATCTTCCACACGCTGTTACCGCCCGCGATGTCCGAGAACTCGATCTCCGACCCTTCGGGCACGCAGAAGTTCGGCACGCCGCACGTGTCGACGCGCGTCATGATCATGCTCAGGATGGCGTTCCACGCGTCGGCCGGCGCGAGCACGCCCCAGCTATCCGAGTAAGGCACCGACGTGCCCAGAAACTCCGACGCACACATGCGGCTGATGGTGATGTCGTCGCCGTAGGGATAGGCGCCGTCGAACAGCACGATGCTGTCGGACGCGATGATCGCGAGCCGGCCTTCGGGGCAGGCGATCGTTGGCTTCGCGACGACGTAGAGAACAGCGATACGGTCGCCGTCTTCATCGTCGATGTCCCTGTCGTAGTCGTAGAAGGCGGTGGCAAAGGTTTCCTTCGTCGTGTCGATCTCGGCGATCTGCTTCGCCTTCTCGGGGTCACTCTCGGCGTAGCGCGCGACCCAATCCCAGCGGCTCTCATAGGCCCGGTAGATCCACCACGAGGCGTCGGTGTACGTGCGGACGCGCTCGTGGCAGATCTCCCAGGGCGCGAGCACGCGCTGCGAAAACCAGCCGCTCGGCGTGTCGCCCTCGCCGACGCTCAGACGCACGTTCGCATCCCAGCCCGTCACGAAATACCCCGCGCCCGCGACCATCATGCACTCGACCTGCTCGGCGAGCAGCTGGTCGAGGTGGCCGTAGCTCGCGACGTAATCGAGCAAGTTCGAGCACGCCGGCACCTGTCGCGCGCTCTCCGCGTCGGCTGTCCGCGCCTGCGGGTCCCACGCTGGGCGCTCGCTGGTGAACAGCGAGATCTGGTGGCGCACAAGCGTCCGGTAGTGCGGGATAGAGAGCGCCAGAAGCTCGCCCTGCTCGCCCATCACCGAGATCTGCGTGAGCGGGTCGCCGTCGCCGCCGCCGAGGTTGTGGTAGGCCCTGTATGCGCTCCACACGGCTGCGCCGTGCGCCGAGCCATCCCAGAGCTCGATATGCCGGCCGAAGCGCTCGACTACCTCGGCCGCGAACTCTTCGCTGAAGAAGGGCTTCGCCAGCCAAAACTCTTCGGCGTAGTCGTAGGGCTCGACTTCTTCCTCGGCGTTATCGTTGTCGGGCTCCATGGGCGCCGCGCCCATGACGTCGTCGATCAGACGGTCGGTGAGCGGATTAGGGGTCGCCGAGGACTGCATCGATTCTCTCCCACAGGATGTGTGCGGCGTGGTCGACGCCGGTCGCCTCTACCGGGATGCGTAGGATCTTGGCGTGCTGAACGCGGTGCGAGTCGTCGTCGACCACCGAGCGCACCTCGTGGTCTTCCTCGGGCCGCTCGACGACCAGCACGGGGATGCCGACGTAGTAACGCTTGTACTCAGCCACGGCTCACCTGGAGGTTACGCGGGCCGCGCATGCTGACGGCGGCCGTCGCCGCGTTCAGCTTCTCGAGCACGCGCTGAACGGTCTCGTGTTCCTTCTGCACCATGCGCTCGAGCTCATCGATGCGTTCGCGTAGCGCGCGGTGCGCCTCGTATTGGACGAGCGCCCGGCGCGCGACGTCCCATGCGGCGAGCACGAAGAGCGCTCCGATACTGAGGATTGCGTAGACCATTCTTACCCCCACTTCTTTTCGAAGTGCCGGCGCTGCATGGCGCCGCCGATTCGGACCATTCCCATGGGCGCAAGCGACGGCCTCCCGTTCAGGTCCAGGTGCTCGACGGCCTCGGCCGTCACGTTCGTCAGGTGCACCGAATAGTACAGCCCAGGCCGCTCAGGGTGCGGCACGAGCGCGTAGGCGTGCGGGATGGGCCGCCTGAGCAGCGGGTCCACCTCGGCGACGCTGGGCGGCGCCTCGGGCTTTTTCTTCGTCGGCGTGATGGTCATGTCTTGCCTGTCCTGAGGTAGTAGCGCTGGCCGGTCTGCTTCCACTTGCCGGACGGCTGCGCCCACTTGCTGCCCGTGCGCGCGGCGTTGTCGTTCGCGGGGTTGTTGCTCGGAAGGTCGCCGCATACGTAGCTCTCGACCTTGGGCGTCGGGTTCCTACGCTTGTGGACGTTTCTCCACAGGTACACCAAGGCCGCGATCGTATCGAAGTGCCCGAAACCATCCTCGCGCGCGAACTGCGTGCCGGCTGCGCTCTTCTTCCAGACGCCGTTTCGCAAGTGCGCGATGAGCTTCTTGCAGCGTGGATGAATCAGGATCTTGTGGTTCTGCACGGCCACGCGCACCTGGTCGACCTGCTGAATCAGGTTGTCCTTCTGCGTGGCGATGAACGACAGCTTGTGGTCTGCAAGCATGTCGGCAAGGAGGCGCGGGTCGTTGTCCGAGATGCGCAGGTACGGTTGCGGCTTCGTGTCCCATTCGAGCCCGCGTCGCCGGACGCCCTTCCACAGCGTCGCTTCCTTCGCTTTGATGCTCTCGGCGATCTGGCGGCTGTTGAGCCTGGGCGCGGCGATCTCGTCTTCGATGACCAGCGTCTGCTCCGTCCACCACCAGTAGCCGAACAGCGCGGCCGACAGGTCGTGGTAGCCGGGGTCGAGCGAGACGTAGCAGTCGCGCCACGTCGGCGGCGTGACCTCCTTGATGATGTGTTCGTGGTGCTCAGAAAACTCGGGCACGATGGCGAGCGTCGCATCAGGAAGGTGCTCGGCGCCGTACTCGCGGCGCGCTGCAACGCCGTTTCGGCCTCCCGGCATCTGCTTGTAGAACTCCTCGATCTCCTCGAGGCTGTACTGGTCGGCGTCGTCGAGCGTCTTACGGTCGTGCGCGTCGAGCGCCATCGCGTCGGGCACCACCACGGTCGACCAGTAGTGCGCAGGCGTCACGGGCGGCGTGGACGCGGCGATGATGCGCGCGTGCGGCCGGCCCAGCATCTGCGGGTTGATGACCGACACGATCAGGTACTCGAGGTTGTCGTAAAACCCTGACTCGTCGAGAATCACCTTGTCGACGCCGGTTCCGCGCGCGCCGTCGGGCCGCACGTCGAGGCCCACGAGTTCAATCTTCGAGCCGTTCGGAAACTCGAAGTAGCCCTCGCTCTTCATCCACGTAGGCCGAAGCGCAGGCGGGCAGGAGAGCGTCAGAAACGCAAACAGGGGAAGGACGATCTTCTTGACCTGTTCGAACGTCGGCGCGCAGTAGACGATGCGCATGCGCGGGATCTTGATCGCGTCTTCCATCGCGAGCACCACGCACAAGACGCTCTTGCCCCAGCGGCGCGAGATGTCGAGCGCGTAGATGCGCCCCTTACCGCTCTTCTCCCAGCGCCGCACCTTGCGATGGCTGTCCTGCTGGCTCGGCGTCAGCAGAAAGGCGAGCTCGCCCGCGCGCCACGTCGCATCCAAGAGCTGCCGCTGGTGTGCCTCGGCGTTGCCCCAGGTCGGCACGCGCGAGCGCCACACGTCTTTCGCCACGGCCACGCTCACTGGCGCGCTCCAAAGCAGGCATGCCGGAAGCGGTCCTCTGGCATGCGCTCGGCTTCGTACTGCTCGCCTTCCGCCTTGGTGATGCGCCAGCGCTCGCCGCGCGCCTCGACGAGATCGTCCACCTCGAACTCGCCCGCCTCGGCGGGCACCCAAAACTTGAGCGGCTCGTTCATTCTTCGTCGAGCTCCTTGATCCACTGCCGCACGTCGGCGAGCGCCCGAGAGAACACATCGTCAGGATCGGCCCCAAACCACTTGTAGTGACGCGAGGGGCCGAGCACGTAGCAGTCGAGCTCAAGCCGGTAGACGGTCGGCGCGAGCCGGTCGTGATAGCCGGGCACCGAGATGCTCAGGCGAAAGTCGCCCTCGTAGCTCTTACCGTGCCCGTCCTCGGCGAGAGAGCGCGCGATGCCGCCGTAGACGACCTCCTTGAACTCGTCGAGCCACGAGTCGATCGGGCGGCTCACGGCGACGGCTCCCCGTCCGTGTCGACGACGGCCTGACGGTCATCTTCCTGAGTCTCAACCTGCTTGGCATTCCTGGCGAGCCGCTTCTTTGGCCGCGGCGCGGGCGCGTTGAACGCGTCCATCACGCGGCTCTGTAGCTCCTGGCCCTGCACGTGCGCGGGGAGCGAACGCGTGATCTTGAGCGCGGCGTCTTTGTCTTCGTTGACGAGCTTGTAGATGAGCGCGAGCGCTTCGTTGCTCGCCTTGAACTGCAGGTTTTCCCGCGCGGCCTCGACGTTCTTCTTGAGCTCGCCGATCACCCATCCGGCCGTGGCACCCACGAAGTCGTCGGCGCCTGAGCGCATCTCGCGGATGCGCGCCTTCATCTCCGGGTGCTTTTCCCAGCTGAGGCCCGTCGCGTACTGCGTGCCGGCGACGTTGCTCGCGGCGCGTATCGAACCGCCGCGCGCGCGCGCTTTCGCGAACTCCTCTTTCCTGAGGTCGTCGAACGGCGCGCCGGGGTCGCGGCGAAACGCCACCTTCGGCCGACCCGGCCCCGGCATGTCGATGACGTCGCCGCTCA
>WUUC01213695.1_pt1 | contig 42991 bp, 32 predicted proteins | sample 6278441 | NCBI WGS metagenome assembly WUUC01 (sample SAMN13675441, study PRJNA597444) | soil metagenome | isolation source: soil | place: USA: Washington | collected 2017-10
AAATGGTCGCATTAGCGTTGAATACATTTCCACCATCACTATTATTATTAACCGGACCAGTTTTCGTAATTGCAGCGCTTCCATTATAAATGGCACCATTCATCAATACTTGTGGCGATGTTAAATTCACATTACCGTTAAAAATGGAGGAAGGTCCTACCTGTAGAAGGCCTGTGCCCGTCAATGTTAATATTTGCGGAGTACTTCCTGCCTGAGTGAAGTGTCCAAGATGCAATGTACCTGTAGCAAATCCGGTTACACCTGTTGTAATTGTCTTTCCATTTGCCAGGATTGCCTTTCCGCCGGCCGTTCCGAAGTAAATACCGCCATCAACAGACGTATTATTAACAATAATGTTTCCATTATAGTTTGTTGAAGTTGCAGGAGGATGGTAGTTACTGTGAATCTGGCTGGCCGTACCCGTGTTATTGAAAGTAACAGTTCCGTTAAACTGGTTGTTGGCAGAATTGAGCGCAACATATAACCCGTTGCTGCTATTGTTCGTAAATATGACGTTGCCATTAAAAATATCCCGCACAACATTTCCCATGGCGAGGAGGCCGGTTCCTGCCTTTGTTATCGTAGTAGTGCCATTAAAAATATTTCCACCGTTACTGTAAATCAAACCAACCCCGTTCTTGGTTAGTGTAGTGGTATTGTTGAATGTACTGCCGTTAAGGAAAAGTGAGTCCGAGGTAGCATTGACGGTTGTTCCAAATTTTGTACCTGAGAAAATTGAAGTGATGCCATTTGCATTTACAGTTCCAGCGTTCATGGTTCCACCGGAGAATATGGATCTTCCGTTAGCTGTCAATGAAAAACCATGAACATCTACTCCGCCTGCAACCATATTAAATGCGCCATTTGCAAGGACAGGGTTGGCAAACTTCAATGAATCATCACTCTTGTTTATTACCAGGTTATTGAAAGCAGATGGCACATTAACTGATTGTGTTCCCGCACCATTAAATGTAAAGGTCGATGACTGGCTATTCAATGTTCCGCTTTCGAGAAAGTCGCCTCCGACAGTATACGACCTGCTGCCGGCGTTGAATATTGAACCTGCGCTGATAGTCAGGTTCTGGGCAATGTTCCAGTTTGCCGAAGATGAAATACCAGCGCTATTGGTATTTGAAATAAGGATACTGTTGAAGCTTGCTGCGGATCCCGAAATGGTAAGTGCCCCGGTCGCACCAAAGTTCACCGTTCCTGTGCTTGAAAAATTACTTCCAAAGTTTACGGTGGCCGCAGAAGCAGGGATGAAATTAATTGTGCCGTTGCTGGTCATGGTCCCATTGTTCGTTAAATACCCTAATATGTTATGGGTAGAATTGCCTCCATGGAAGGAAGCCCCGTTACCTACAGACAAGCCGTAGGCAATAGTCCAGCCCACACTGGGATATACTCCACCCGTATTATTGATATTCAGGAAACCGAATTGGGGAGCAGATGTTGAATTCAACACGGGGGAAACGGAACCATTGAAATTCACCGTGATCGCCACTGTTTGAACAGCATTGACAAGGCTTAGCGTCTGTAATACGTTTCCTGTAAAGGTCGTGGATCCGAGATTGTACAATACTCCGCTGTTCACCAGGTCTCCGTTCATTGTTACATGAAGGTTTGATCCGCCATGCAGGGACGCTGAACTGCTGATGTTGAGAACGTCGTTGATTTCAACATTGTTAAGCAGGGTATAACTTCCATTAACCAGGAGCCTGTTAAAAGCCGTGATCCCAGAAATTGTTTTCGTAACGCCTGTGCATAAAACCGTGCCGGTAGAGGGAACGAACGTACCGTTATTTACCCAGTTGCCATTGATGGTCAGCGTTTCTGCCCCGCCATTAAATACAGCGCCATTCTCGATGGTCAGCGTACCGTTTACGGTAATGGGAGTAATAAGCGTCTTTACACCTGAATTACGGAATATTACATTTCCGTAAGTCTCTCCATAGATCGCTTGTGCACCTGTACCGTTCGCAATGACGGTGCTTGAAGTTGCAAGGGTTCCTGCAGCAAAATTAGCAGGTGCGTTATTTCCCCCGATAATGAAAGTGGCTGAGTCCTTAAGTGTGAGAGTACCTCCTGGTGTTGTTCTGTCACAAACAAAGGACATAATATCAAGTGTACCGGAGACGATTGTTAAATCTCCTTTTATTCCAGCATTCCCCGCCAACGTTGCAAGACTACCGACAGGTTTATCGATTATAAGATTATTAAAAGTAGTGGACGATATGGACTGGGTACCCGGGCCATTAAACGTGATGAAGGATCCGGAAGCAAGGTAAGTTCCATTGTTTACCCAGTTGCCGCCCACTGTAAGTGAATCATTATTCAATACACTTGCCCCAGAATATATATTAACGCCCCCATTTACATTTACACTTGCGGCAATTTCAACGTCGCCATCGAACACATTAAGATCCCCACCGATATTGGTAAGCGAGTCCAGTATTGCGATGCCTGAAATCTTGTTAATCGAAAGGTTATTATAAGGAACGTGAGCGGTGTGCTGGTTCTCTTCGCCGTTGTATTCAACCGTTCCGCTTCCCGGTATAAAGTCGCCACTCACCTGGTGGAAATTTTTGGAAATACTTAATTTACCTGCACCGGTGAAGCTCACATTTGCACCACCCGATTGGTGCAACGATCCAATGACTTTTATATGCCCGGTGCCTATGTTCAAATCAATCGCATGATCATCGATGCCATCACCAATGGTCAGATCACCATTCACGGTAATTGTCTGCGCCCCCACGTTTATCGTATGCCTTGCCGTGGAAGACCAAACGCCTGTCATATCACCTGAAACAAGTGATCCTCCACCCGCCATTGTAAGAACAACAGGCTGGTTCGAAGCAAATGCCAGGTTCTTAACCGTAACTGCAGTGCTGATAGTAGGCTGATGAGTAAAGGGTGCTCCTACTACAGCCACGTCCGATGCAGAGGGAGGTGTAGAGCCCGCACCTACATACGATGTCCAGTTTGCAGGAGTATTCCAATCCGAACTAACGCTGCCATTCCAAATAACCACGCTTGGATTAATTGAAAAGGTCCACCTGTTCGTGATATTTGTCAGGTTAATTTGCTCAATGTAGTTATTTACTGTATCGAAAGAATTTTTTCCTACCGGTATCCATTGTGCTGTGTCGTACCTCCATAAGCCCATATCGGATTCTATATTTCCATTTAATTCTTCATTTTCATAATGAAAGCGAATGGCTGCCGTATAGGTTCCAGCTGGAACTGAAACATTGTATAGCCTGCTGATTGACGTTCCAAATGGAAAATCCCCGATTGCGCCCTTAGTCACACTAACAGTAATTGTATTTACACCCGCGACATCATTGAAATAAATAGTATTGTTTGGGCCTTCAAAAGCATAGGCTATGCCTGTGGTAAAAGCATGGGTGCGTTGAATGTTACCCAAGATAAATCCATTGCCTGTCCGTGTACCTGTTATTTTCAAAGTGTCAGCATCCGTTGCAATTATCCCGTTTGTCATATTTACGACTGATGCATTAATATTATTATCCAGAAATATTTCAGTGGACGGGTGAGCTGTATTAATTGTAAGAATGTTGAAAGTTGTTTCTCCAGTAATATAGCCTGTAGCTGGTCCTAAGAATTGCACGGTACTGCTTCCGGCAATAAAGTTGCCCTGGTTGATCCAATTGCCATAAAGCGAATGCGTATAGCCGCCGGAATTAAATGTTGTCGAGGACTCAATTGTAAGGTGATGGTGTGTTGTGATGTTACCTGTTGCCGTCTTCGTATTTCCGTTTGACATTATAAGAGTACAATATCCAATGCCATTGACAGCCTGTGCTCCGGACCCATTAAAGTTTACGGTATTGGGCATAGATGAAGTAGCATCTAATGATCCCGAAATAATGGTCAGTACCCCTGTCACACCGAGAACCGATCCCGACGAAAGCCTGAGTGAGGTACCATTAATTGTGACGTTGTTCAGGTTAGCAATTCCACTCAATGTTGACGTTGCTGTAAAAGTTGCCGTACCTGCAGTAGCGGTAAAGCTGCCGGTAACAAACAGCGTATTTGAAACAGAGAAATTACTGGCAGTTGTTACTGATCCTGTTAAACTAAGTGAAGCAAACCCTGCTGACCCGGCGCCTGAAATCGTCTTCGACGCACCACTCATGGTAATTGTACCCGAACTTGCGCTCAGGCTGCCATTTACCACCAGATTCCCTGTTATGGAGAATGTTGCTGAACTATTGATCGATCCACTTACTGTTAGATTATTCAAAGTTATTCCTGAACCACTAACGGACTTGCCTGCGCCTGTTAAGAGCATCGTACCGCCCAGGGAATGAATAAAGGAACCCGATGAAATTGTTGAGAGATTTCCTGAAACGGTAAACGAAGTATTAGCAAGAGTAACTAATGCAGCAGAAAAAGTGAGATTGTTAAAATTTTGTGTGCCAGCACCGCTTACGTTTTTGCCTGTACCATTAAAAATTACAGTACCTGTATTACCACTGAATGTTCCCGAATTTATCCAGTTTCCGCCGATGGTATGGGAAAAACTTCCTCCATTAAATATGGTGGATGCTCCAATTGTTATGTTACCGGATACATTTACGTTTGCCGCAGCCGTAAACGTAACAGAAGTTCCATTGCCTGTTGCAGAAGTAAGGTTTCCAACCACGTTCATCGTTGTAACAGGGAAAGTTTTTACTGCTGCACCCGCAGAACTTGTCAGTAAAAGATTTCCGTAGGCCTGGCTTGATACGGTTTGATTTGTACCATAATACTCAACCGTACTTGCTGCAACAAGTGTGTTTGTAGTGTAGTTAGCGGGGAACGTAGTGGTTCCACCTATTCTTAATGTTGCATTATTTGAAACACTAAGAACACCACCTGCAACCAACCGATCAGCCGCGAATGATCCAAGGTCAAATACTCCTGTAGTCACGGAGAGATTTCCTCCCACGCTTGTATTTACGTTCAGTGAAACTCCTGTGCTGGTATTTGAGATGGTAAGATTATTAAACGCAGTAGTAAATGTTCCTCCTATGCTTTGCGCAGTAGAACCATTGAACGTTACTGTTCCAGTGCCTCCAAGGAAGGCAGCTGATGAAGAATTATTGATCCAGTTCTTCTTTATTGTTGAATTGAAATTATTTGAATTTAATGTTCCGGAAGTAATGGTAAGGTTCCCGCTGATAGTGATATTTCCACCCAATCTTACAATGGCTCCCGGTCCATTAATTGTGAGGTTGTTTACCTCAGGTACTGCGGGTAATAACATGGATGCCTGGATTTCCAACGTTCCCTGGCCGGGCAGAAAATTCATTAACCCTGCGGTGATGTTGGTCCTGATGATAAGAGTTCCACCATTCGTCATATCGAGGGTACTTACGCCAGAACCAGTTGCGAGTGTGCTAACGTTTAGCCTGTTCGTGCCTCCTACTGCCCAGTTGATGGTGCGTGCAGTAGCTGTACCCAGCGTTAAAGTTCCATATGCCACATTATCTGTTCCTGCATTATTATCAACCGTACACGTGCCATCTATTATCAGGTTCTCCCCACCTGCAGGAACTGTCCCATCGGTCCACCGGGCAGGATCACTAAAGTTACCCACGCCAGTGAAAATCTTTGTTCCAATGTTTACTGTAACATTTGCAGTTGTAGTAAAAATAGAGCAACCACCTGCGGCGGCAACAGTATACGTAACGGTATAATTTCCGGGTGTACTGGTTGCAAGAGTAATTGCTCCTGTAGAAGCATTGATTGTGAGACCGGCAGTAGACGAATAAGTACCTCCCGAGGTTCCGGAAAATGTAACATTTGCAGTTCCTCCGTTCTGTGAATACGGAGAAGCAGCATAACTAAACACTGCTGTTGGAACAGCCGTTATTGTTACAGAGGTAGTAGCAACTTGTGCCGCACAACCCCCGGAGGCCGCCATGGTATACGTAACCGTATAGGTACCCGGCGTGCTTGACGCCAACGTGATTTGACCAGAACCAGTATTAATCGAAAGCCCGGCAGGCGCAGAATAAGTACCTCCTGCAGATCCGGCGCGGGTCACGTTTGCAAAACCAGCATTTATACAGTATGGACTGGAGGTGTAGCTAATAGTAGCTGCGGGTAATGCGGAAATTGTTACAGTTGCCGCATTGGATTCATTCGAAGCAGTATATGGATTCGGCGAAATGTTATTCGTGCTGGTTACCTCCGCATTCCTGTAAACATAATAAACCCCCGGCGCATTAAACGGTGCGAGAGCGGTTGACGGTGTAAACGAAGCGCCAGTCTGCCCGCTGATAATGGTTCTTGCCCCGCCGGGTGATGAGCTATAGCTCCATTGATAACCTGTACCAGAAAGAGAAATTCCTGTGGGAAGCGTACCAAATATGTCTCCACTGATTGCACTTCCGGTTGATCCAATACAAATATTCTGAGCGATGTTTGTGGATAGCGTGTTTCCAAGAACCTGCGTAAGGTTGTTAAATATTACCTGGTTGCCGCCACCGTTTTCATAATATTCATATAAAAGTGAGCTGTTACCTTTCAGGCTAATGATTACAGAGGTCCTGGTGCTGAATGACTGAAGAGCCCAGTTATTATATACAAGATTGCCATCAATGGTTAAACGGCTTCCATCGTCGGAACCCAGGTTCACAGTGTATAATCCACGTTTGTTGGAGTTCATTCGAAATTTAATGGAGAATGACTCTGTATAAATAGATCTTGATAGCGAATTCGATACAATATTGAAACACACGTTAGATCCTCCAAAAGATTCATCAAAGGTCTCTGGTTCCGAAAACTGACCTAGATAATTTTCAAAGTCAATTCCATCATACATATGGCCTACCCAGGTATTGACTACCGAAGTATTCTGATCATCCGTAGATGTGGCAAATGGATTAACCGTGACCGGAGTAGATGTGATGCAACCCGAATTGCTCTTTACATTTAAAGTATAGGTGCCTGAAGCCAATCCTGTAAAAGTTGCAGATGACTGGTAGGATCCTGCATTAAGGCTGTAGGTATAAGGTATAGAACCTCCGCTTGCCAAAGCTGTTATTGTTCCGGAATTTCCTCCCACGCAGGTTTCGGATGAAGAACCCGAAACAGATGGTGATGAACTGAAGGATACAATTATGTCATCAGTAGAAGCCGGACACGGGCTGTTTGAAATTGTCCACCTTAATGTATATGTTGTACCAGCTGTACCCGTGAACGTAGAAGTTGGGCTTGTTGGAGTTGTGATTGTTCCACCCGTTCCCGATATAATACTCCAGGCACCGGTGCCAATCGTTGGAGCGTTAGCAGCAAGTGTCACAGTTGTGACACCGCAAGTAGAAGCACCAGTTTGATCAGGTCCCGCCGCGGATGATGTTGGGTTTCGATTAAATGTTATTACGACATTATCGGATGATGCTGTACATGGACTGCTGGAGATTGTCCAGCGTAATGTATACGTATTACCTGCTATGCCCGTGAATGTGGATGTAGGACTCGAAGGAGTGATTATCACACCGCCCGTACCGGAAACAATACTCCATAAACCTGTTCCGGATGTTGGAGCATTGCCAGCAAGAGTTGTAGAGGTAAGTCCGCATGTTACTGAACTTACCTGGTCTGCCCCAGCATTGGAAGTGGTAGGCACTCCATTAACTGTAACAGAGGTAGTGGCTGTACAACCACCAGGAATGGAATACGTGACAAGATAGGTGCCGGCCGTACTGGTAGTAGGCGTTATGACCCCGGTGCTTGAATTAATTACTAGCCCTGCTGTTGAGGAATATGTTCCACCCGTAGTACCCGTGAAAGTTACACTGCCTGTTGCTGTTGTTTTACAAAATGGAGAGCCAACATAAGAAATAGTCGCTGATGGTTCGGTTGTAACCGGCACTTTCAGGATACCTGAAGTGTTAGTACAGGATGCTGAGGTTACGGTTCTTTTGTACCAGGTTGTTTGTGTTAGAATACCCGGAACATAGTTAATGGTATTATTTGTACCGGGAGCTGCAGAAAAACCTGATGTTGCACTGGTGATGCTTTGCTCCCATAAATATGTATACGTCCCGTTCCCACCCGTTGGTGTAGTACCAGTTATAGTACCTGGCGAAGTTCCGGGACATATAGGCTGCGTATATGTTGCCTGGATATACAACTGTTTGACCGTGCCACTGCAGGGATCAGTGAAAATCGCATTCGTCGCTGGTAATGATCCAGTATTATTTCCTAAAAAGTAAGTTTCGGCAACGGCCTGGCTTGTCGCCGCATGACAACTTCCATAAGCAAATGTACCGCAGGTTCCTGCCGGCGTACCATAACTTGCAAAACCGACATGAATGAATAACATGCCTGCAGGTGCAGTTAATGTGGCCGTGGCATTTTCGCCAACGGTAGCACACAATACACCTTTAGTTCCATTGGTATAATCTATCTGGTTATTGCTGATTTGACTCAGCGTTATTGAAACATCATCTGTTGACGCAGTACATGGAGCATTCGAAATGGTCCATCGCAATGTATAAGTTGTTCCCGATGTTCCTGTGAATGTTGATGTAGGACTCGAAGGAGTTGTTATCACACCACCCGTTCCGGAAACGATGCTCCATAAACCTGTTCCAGATGCTGGAGTGTTTCCTGCAAGCGTAATTGATGTGAGACCGCATGTTGCCGAACCCGTTTGATCCGCACCTGCATTGGCCGTAGTAGGCAAAGTATTTATAGTTAAAGAAGTTGTAGCTGTACAACCACCGGGAATGGAATACGTGACGAGATAGGTGCCGGCTGTACTGGTAGTAGGAGTTATAACACCCGTGCTTGAATTAATTACTAACCCTGTTGTTGAAGAATAAGTTCCTCCAGCCGTACCGGAAAGAGTTACGCTTCCCGTTGCAGTGGTTTTACAAAAAGGAGAGCCCGCATAAGAAATTGTAGAACTTGTTGCATCACTTGCAACAATGGTATATGCGGTAGAGGAGCAACTTCCAGAGGTTACCTGCACCGAATAGACTCCTTCGTAAGCAGGAGTGTAGGTAAGTGTGGGATTTTGTTGGGTAGATGTGAATCCATTTGGGCCGCTCCATAGGTAGGTTGCTCCACCAACCGAAGTTGCTGTGAGATTCAAAGGAGAACCAGCGCAAACAGGACCATTATTTCCTGCACCATCGGCTGATTTATACACTGTGGTAACCTGTGCAGCACTCAACGGCGTGTGGTAGATAAGAATATCATCCAGGCTTCCATTAAAGTAATATGAACTTGGTGCTGAAGGCCAGCCGCCGGTATTATCATAACCAATTTTCCAGTATCCTGTCGTTCCTTCCCCACTTGTGTAAGATGCATTAGCCGCTACCTGTATTCCATCGATGTATAAAGTAATTCCACTTGTTGAAGATAAAGTAGCCGTTACCTGGTGCCAGTTGTTATCATTGTAGGTTAAAGGTGAATTTATGGTTCGGGCGGTAAAAAAATAATAAACCCCGAAATAGATATTACCCGCGTTATTCATGTAAATGGCTCTGTCATGGCTTGAACTGGTACCAGTTTGAGAATTACCAAATCCTATGATCTTTCCGCCAGTAGTAGACCCTGTTTTGAACCAGGCGGAAAGAGTAAAGTTTGTCGGGTTTACATATGAATTGGACGTGGACACGAATTGGTTTGTCCCGTTGAAAGAATATGCTTTCCCATTATTACCAAATCTATCGGTAGTTGATGCTGGTGCATTTTGAAGCGTTCCATTATTATTGCCCGTTGCATCCTCAGCATTTCCTTCAAATTTATATTGAGCAATTAAGCTCGTTACTGGTATTTGTGAAATCGGAACGTAATTACAAGCCGTAGTCCTGGATCCACTTAGTGCAGTACTCAATCCACCTTCCGTTACTGCATACACTCTCCAGTAATAAGTTGTGCTGCCTGAAAGTCCTGATTGTACTGAAGAAAGAGCGCCTGCGGCTACCTGGTTGGTAAAGGAATAATTCACGCCATCTGTTGATCGGTAAATGACAAATCCTCTTTCATTAGTTGACAGGTCAGACCAGCTTAAAGTCATTGATGTGCCTGTAACTGCTGAAAAGGAAAGATTTCCCGGAGCTGTTGGTACTGGTGGCGTGAATGCATAAGTTTGCCCGCTTGCCGGTTTGGTAGTTACGTTTGCTTCTGTTGTTGAACTAACGCTTGTGCCGGCATTACTTACCGAAAGAAAATTACCAGATCCTGTGGTTTGCGAACTGATACCGATAGAAGCTGATGGTGAACTAGCTCCTACGGCCTCTGACCGGTACACAAATTCAATTTTTCCTGTGCCTTCATAAAACTTTACCTGGAAGGAGATCACGGGCCTTCCAAGCCAGTCCCAAGCCTGGTAATTCCAGTCTATGTTGAGATATTGAACAGTAAATATCCTGCTGCCCGTAGTACCGGTTGTTCTGTAACTAAGGTTCGATGCGTTCTTAATATCCAGGTCATCCCATAAAGGTGCAATGACAGGCCTTATACCACCACCAGTTAAATTGTTGGACGTTGCATCAGTGATCGTTGGGCCCATTGTAAGCCATCCGTTAGTAGATGCGGACACGGTGGTATACCTGGCACCCATATACCAAAAATCAAAACCAATTGGAAGTGCATTAAAAATTCCATCGTCTATAGATCCCGATGAAAGACCTGGTGCCGTAGCACCGGATAGCGCAGTAAAGGTCCCGGACGAACTAGTAAAACTATAGTTTGTTACTGTTTGAGCAGAAAGTGGAAGGCTTACAATACAGAATATAAAACCAGCTACTATGGTTTTATACAATAAAGAGGATATGGATTTTGTGTGCATGTTATTTAGAAAATGTCCCTTGCCAATCACTTGACATGGTATGATTTCCATTGGTGGTAAAGGTTTTTTCTATAATATCATTTCGGTTTCGGCAATTTTTTCAGATTTTGAATCCTGTGGGGTTGAATAACTGATCTTTAATTTGCCATTTTTGAAATCAACGCCGGTTGCTCTGTCAAGTGGTAAATTAAAATAACGCAATTTGTTCGGCGTATAGATAGCCATACCTTTTGCCATTCCAACCCGGGTCACTTTACCCTGTGATGAAATATGATCAATAAAAATATCCCCGTAAACCGACATGTTACCTGCACGGTGAACAGTGAGTTTAAGTGTGGATATAGAATCAATTGTTTTTACTGCCATATCTGAAAAATTTACTGTACTGCTTTTTTCACCTACGCGGATAATAACGGGGATACTTATACCGAACACTGCCACAAGCTGAACGGAAATAGACGTAGAATCTTTAACAGTCTCCTCCTCGCCCAGGGGTTTCTTTTCCGGTTCGGCACGGAAATAAAGATGTGAGCGATATTCACCGGCAGCTAATTGGTTGCTATTGATCAACTGCATTTTTACGGTCTGCGATTCATTTGGTCCAAGTACTACGCTGCGTGGAAAAAAGCGAAAATTTTTATCCGCAAAATATTGCGCTGAATCAGGTTGGGTAATGGCTTCAAAACCGCCATCCACTTTCATTCGCATCTGCACTACTGAAATAAAATACCGGACCGTATCCTTTCCAGTGTTGGCGATATTAAGCACCTGCGATCTTTTGGAACCTTCGAATACAATTCGCTTGGGATACAAAAGCAAGTCACCCTGCGCCAATGATACTACTGACATGAAGGATGCTGCAAATAAAAGAAACGAATGCCGGAATGATAATTTTATTCCTACTATAGTAGAGTATAAGTGAAACACGATATTGGATTTAGAAAAATAAAAAGAAAGTGCCGGTATAACAGCACCTTCTTTGAAAAAAAGATTAGTTGTAATTCACGGTTACAAATAATGAACTCGCGTTTTGAAGGTTGTTGCTGTAAATGCCGGCTACTGTATTCGCTGGAACATTCAAAATACCTTTAACCTTTAAAACTTTTGTACCACCAGCCAGGTTGGTTGCAGCGCCTGCATCACAAACAAAATTGTCAACGGTCATTGTACCGGCAACTGATCCTGTTAAAGTGATAGGAGCTGAGGGAATAGAGACAGAAAAACCGCTCGCAGCTTCACCAGTTACGGTAAATACCGCAGTTTTCTGCAAAGTACTTCCGACAGGTAAGCTTGCACCACCGGTTGCAAGGCGGCCATCAGCATAGTCAAGTTCTACCGTACCGGCAGTGGCAGACGCCGCTACAGTACCGAAGTGCATGTCAGTGGTTTTGGCAATAGAGATCGGCGTTACAAGAACAGCCGTGGTGCTTGCATAAGCGGTAGCTTGTGCGTTAGCAGCGGAAACTAATCCGATCAACACAACGGTTGATACAATGGATTTGTAAATCTTAAACATTTTTCATTGGGTTTGAATAGTACAAAAAAAATAATATAACAGTGCAAAAGTGAAGCATTAATAAGTAGCCCGCAATAGAAATCGGGCCATATTTGTGTAGAAAGATAACTGACTAAAAGTAGGTGGATACCTGGGATGGAGTGTAGTTAAACGACTACAGCGGGTAAAAAACAGCCACCAGGTGAGTATTCGAAGGCAAGCTCATCAAAGCATATCATACTGTTTAGCAAGGTCACATAACTGCATTAAACTTTTTACATTGAGTTTTTTTAGTATGCTTGCTTTATGCGTTCCGACAGTTGACGTGCTGATATTTAAAACCCGCGAAATATCTGTGACCGATATTCCACCTATCAATAAATTAGCGATTTCAAATTCCTTGGTCGTGAGAGAATGAAACGGATTAACAGAATGCTCGTTAAAATTCGTGGTCAGCTGAAGAACCAGTTCATCACTAATATATTTACGTTTTTGTAACCCAGCTTCCACTGCCTTCTGCAATTCTGCCAGCCCTGCATTCTTCGATACAAACCCCATAGCGCCGGCCTGCAGGAATTTTTTTGCAAAAACATTCTCAGCGCTCATCGAAAAGATCAGGACGCCGGCAGCAGGATAATTGATTGTGATATACTCAAGTAAACCAAAAACATTTGTATCTGGCATGTGGACATCCATGATGATAAGGTTGAAGTTTTTTTCCTTCAGGCGGAGCAACGCGGATTTCTCATCAACCGCTTCGTGAACCTCGCAGGGTGCGAACAAAGATTGTAATACAAATTTTACACCCAATCGTACAATTTCATGATCATCTATTAATAGAAAATTTTTCATCGTTTTTTCATGTCGGGTAGATCATCGCTATCAGGAAATGTTTACCAATGCCAGAAACATAGTTCGTGATTTTTTTGCATAAAAAAAAGTGTTTTATAAAATAGTAAAGCAACCCTGCTTTTTGCGTACGATCCAGATATTAAAAGCTGGTGTAGCCGGTACAGCCAGGTTTTTCCAATGAGGCGTTAAGGGCGGAGTGTTGGAGATGATCTCGATGTACTGTTGTACGTTCGGTTCGTTGCTCAGCATTTGCGATGTTCACCACTATTTGTGAATTACTTTATATAAGGAACCCGGCGGTTAACCGGGCTCTCTGCGTTTTGATCTTAGCGTGCTTTTTTCTTTGGATCTGCTTTTTTCTGTGCTGAACTTTTCTTTTTTGTAGGCTTATTCTTTCTGGGTTCAGCGTTCTTTTTCGACATACAATTAAATTTTATATTAGTGAATTATTTACTTATGGCTGCAGGGTATTCTTTTCCCGTTTTTTCATATTTTCCCATAAGTAAACAAAGGTATGCCTATAATGGTACTGTTGCCTGTATTCTTGCTCATGCTGTAAAAGTACAAACGGTACTAATCCTGTAGCGCCTTGTTAATAAAAACTCTTCGATAAAAATAACACAACAAAAATGTGGAAAAGAAAGTCCACAGGGGTGTAAAAAACAGGCATTAAGAACAGAGCAAATAATTTTACGAGTTTTTCCCTTTATCATTTAGTAATCGGGCAAGTTTGCAAATGTTCATTATTAATTGCCTAAACTACCATAGCGAAAGATCAATCCATCCTTTGCAACACGGTCTTTCAATCTTTCAATCGCTTAGGAAAGATTTCCAGGTCCGCCACTGCCAAACACAACGAAAACCGGCGGCAGAAATGAAAATACCTTTCTTGCGCAGCTCATTACAAGCTCTGGATTGTCCATAAGCAGGGCAATCAAAAGCCATCTGTACAACAGCTTCTTCAACCTCAGGTTCAACACGGTTTTTGGGAATGGGTTTGATTACAACCCCTGGATCAAACCATCCGCGTAGCCCTGTTACAAATACTCGAAGACCGGTATGCAAAAAAATCAGTGATCATCACATCTCAGTTACCCGTAGCAAAATGGCACAGCTATATTAATGAACCCACCCTGGCAGATTCCATCCTTGACAGACTGACAGCTAAAGCACAAAGAATAGAACTTAAAGGAGAATCAATGAGAAGAAAAAAACAGTAACAGAATAATACTCAAATAATATCTTTGATAAACAAAAGCAGACACTACAGTTCTTTTACACTCTAACAACATACCTGTCTTCAAAGGGTATAAAGCTTCATCCGGAATGGGTTCGAAACATTGCTCCGGAATGAGTTAGAAAGCTTCACCGGAATAAACATTTACTGTTTTAGGTTACTAATTATTATGTAACCGTCCTCAGCATTTTCCAATCAGCCAACAGTTCCCGCATAAATTGTTGGTTTTTTTTCGGAATTCGTATCCCAGATACTTTCTATGCTAGAAAATACCCAATTTTTCAGTGTGTTTTTTTTGGTTTCAAACGATTTTCAAAAACCGGGATTTTGATAGTTAGCACTACTTTTGATAACACTCGCCCAAATACCCTTATTTATACTAGGTTAGTTGTTGAAATCAAGCGGTAAATTCTCAGAGAATTCAGTGCTTTGAAATACGTCGATTTTCCACCTTATTTTATAACGGGCGGAATTTATCTATAGTCTTGATAAAAGCGTTTAAAACTGAAATAAACCGCCTTAAAATCGAGTTTGCATAGTCGATCTGTAAAGATTATTCACCTCTTCAGATTTGGTATTTTTAGCCTTATAATTTGGGGCTCGGGATGCTCGTCAGAGATTCCACATTGCATTTGTAGGCTTCCTCAAAAGTTGGGTAGCATGGCTTTATTTGTCAGTTGGATATGTCGCTGAGTATTGATATATCGATGAGAATTTATTCGTTAAGCCGCCATGACGCCGAACCCTCTTTTTGCCTGCTGGCGAACAAACAGTTTACCTTATAAAAAATCGTATTTGGAATCCAAGGTATTCTCTGCTCTTAAAATTGATTTCAAGCTCAGCAAAATGTGTGCAATTATACCAATCGCGGGGAAGACAAACAGTAATGCATATCCGGTGTCAACAAAGACGTACGCGAGTGTTGGCAATATTACTCCGCAAGCGAGCAATAAAATAAATGATGTGACAAAGTAATTAATTGTCACAGGCAAATCTGACCCCACGACTTTTGTCAGGTGATATAGCCGAGGAATTATGTTATATTGAAAATCCAAACTAACAGCCTGCAAATTTTCGTTTGTGATTCCTTTTAATGGCGTTTCTGGATATATCCGATTGATGTCCTTGACCATCTCTTTGCCAGCATAAGATACCGGGAAGATTTTCGGAAAAATATTAGCTTCGGCACCACAGTACCAAATTAGGTTTGCCTCAGTAAACAAAGCAAATTTTTTCATCTCATCATGGGAGTAAATGTAGTTTGGGGGAAATTCAGTATATGTTAACCTTGAATGTAGCATTGAATCTCCCGCCATCATTTCAAGCTGCAGAATCAATGATACAATATTATGAGATAAATCTTCCCGATAAAAAGATGTAAACTTAGCGTATTCCACGTCATCACCAAGGTTAGGATAGTAATATTCGTCAAAGCTAATATCGTTCTTTATTGACTTGGCATACTGGTAAGAATTATAGTTAGGATTATTTGGGCTCCAGTATGTATGGTCACCCGCAAGGTCGTAACAAACATTTCGAAAATATGTAAGCTTATTTGAAAGATTTTTTATATCAGCGGTATGCCTCTGTTTATCTTGGCGAATTGCCATGACCTTGGTCACTAAATACCCCAGCACAAGGGATGCAATAATTCCACATGCAATATTTATATAATCGTAAGATTTACTAAGCTTCTCAAAGAAAGACTTGTCTGATTGAAGCTTATAAATTCCTATTATGACAAAAGTTATTGTTGTAATAGTTGTAAGCAGCGTGTTCCGCAGGAATAGATTGTTCCAAAAAGCCAAAAATTTTGCTTTGAACTTCGAGCGCCGTTGAATGCTACCGTCAGGCTTCAAACTGTAGTAGTGCGACGGGAGAAAAAAGAGCTTAATATTTTTGGATTTATTTTGTTTTGAACCGTCCTTGTCAGGCAACAAGTACTCGATAGTAAAGCTCGATATCGTAATAATATCCTGAAAACCTGATGAATTATTCTGCGCCCATTGTTTAAGATAGCTGAACAATGATTGGTGAAATTTATCTATGTCATCATCAGAATGTCTACTCGTGAAATCAATACTGAGGTAGCCTCCTCTAGTGCGCTCTATTAACTTAACAGTTCCCGCCATTTCCAAGTCATCAAAATAGTGAATCGTAAACAACTCAATAACTTCACGGACGGCTTGCAAATCAGTCATTATTTCAGATTATTTGATTTTCGAAATTTCTGCAGCACCAATAATTTCATGCATTAGCTTGCAGCCCACGTGCAGGGCCTTCTGCTGTGCTGATATTCTGTATTACCTCAGCCCAAACTGTCGCTGGGTAAAGATAGAAAGCTGAGGTTATATCCCAAAGTTCGGTTATATTCGTTCGGCTGGGACTATAGTTGATAAGCGATATGTCGATCAGAATATATTCTACAGCCAGCATAGCAGCAAACCCAATGTTAGCGGTTCGGCATTTTGTTTATATATAGTTTTTTATTTTCAACAATAATCATCAATGGTTTCACCTCCTGTCCATTCAAGTCCTTGTGCAAGGGTAAACTGTTTTTCTACTCCGCCTTTTTCGAAAAAAGTTCCAAGACTATTATGAACGAAAACATCGTTTTGATAGGTGATCTCTGCCAAAGAATAAGGTTTTATTGGATTTTCGTCACCACTTTTGCACATAATCCACAATGTGTTTTCGTCTTTGGCAATTGCAAAACATTCAATAATCGAACTCGTATATTGGTTTCGGGAAAATACATCTCCTACATTTAGGTTAGCAATATAGTCAGCTATTGGATTATGAGTGTTTCCCTGTGGACAACAAGGAAATTCACTTCGCGTTTTCCAATTTCGGACTTTTTGAACAGCATTTGTAGTTAAGGAATTTATAAACTCTAATTCCTCATCAACATAGTCTTTAAATTGACTTGACACACTTCGATTATAAATCCATTCGCCTAACGAACCTCCTTGTATTGGTTTATTGCTTTTTGCCCAAGCCAACAATCTTTCTTTGCTTGCTTGTGCTTCTTGAATACTAACTGCACACATCCACTCATAGTTTGAGTCTGGGAATTTGTCCCGAAATTTTGAAGGGTTAGCAAGAAACGCTTCAACGCTTCCGCAAACAATTTCAATACGTCTTGCGGTAATTGGGTTAAGTAAAATGTTTTCTAGTCTTGTTACCCAGCGTAGATTATCGGGACGATTATTTTGTTTGTTTGTGTCAATATGATCAACAACGTGTTCTTTTGTTGGCGGTTCTCCGTGAAATGCAGTCGCAACGATTCTGTGAATACGAACCGAAGCAATTTCTAAATAACCTGTCTTGCAGTTCAGTTTGCCAAAAGTCCAATTATTATCACTTGGTCGTGTTCGTTTGTTTATAGGAGTGTGTCGTAATACAGTACCATTATCCCGAACGGAATACTGCTCATTTTTATAATAACATTTTTGAACGTCAATATAAGGTTCAAGTAAATTTTCCATAACGGTTACATTTGATTAGGTACAATATCAATATGGCATCCTAAAACAAATGCTAACTTTGAAAGAATGTCAATTCCTACAGAATATTTCCCTTGTTCAATACGACTAAGATTAGCTGCGTCTATATTAGCAATTTGAGCAAGCATTTTTGCTTCAATATTTTTTTCTTTTCGCAATTCTCGTATTCTTAGTCCAATTCTTACTCTTTCTTGATATAGAAAAATTCTTTCCTCTTCCCTGTCGCCTTTTCCGCCATAAATTCCAAAACCTTCATCATAATTCATTTTTATCCAAATCCAATACCCCAAACTCATACTTATATTATCCTCGGAATATTTTTGAAAATAATATGCAAATCTTCCTGCAAAGTATTGTTGATTTTGTTTAGGAGTTGGGAAATAGGTGTTCCAAGTGAATTTTTCCCCGTCTTGTGCAATGACCTCAATAGTAGAGTCATCTACAAATCTTGCTTGTATCATAATTGTTGTGGCCGTATTTTATGGTGTTGCCGCCACCTTTAAGGTTATGAGGTAAAGATAAAAATAGATTCTATAATTGGCAAATTTGCCAATTATAGAATCTAATATTTCCGAATTATATAGTTAAGCACGCTGTTTATTGCAGGGGCGTTCTATAGTAACCGCTAACACGTATATTGATATTATTATACGTTATGGCCCTAAAAATACTAACTATTAATAATCAATGGAATAGTTGTCAATTCTGTATTGTTGATAGCGTAAATAAATCGGTTTACTCAAATCCTTTCCAAGCGAGTAAATAGTAAGCGGAGTTACAACCAACACTGTATTTACGAATTGGGTCAATTTTATAGCATTTAAGCAAGCCTATTAATAACCTCTTCTCTTTTAATAATATGCTTTTTGCCTAAGCGCTGCGATGGAATCATTCCTTCCTTAATCCACCTTCTGAACGTCACAGGAGTAACATTGAGCAAGGCGCTGGCTTCGTTTAAAGTTAAAAACTGCTTATTAGCCAGTTCTGGATAATCCACCTTGGTTTTAATGAGGCCAATCGCTGAGGATTGAATATTGGAAGTGACTATCTTTTCATCCTTTACACTCTGTTTATAATGCCTGCTATTGCATCTGTGTGAGCAGTATCTGGTTTTTGTCGTGCGGGCTATAAATTTGCAATTGCAAAACAGACGAACTCTTTCTACTAATATGTTGGAACTCATTACTTTCCGGTTTTGGTTACTATTTCAGGGTTCTGACTGGCAACTATCGTATCATTGCGTATCATATCGTATCATACTATACCATAATTTCGCCAGCCTTGTAACCTAAAGTCCCCTACTTTCAAGATAGTATCCAAATTAACACCCAAAAAAATGCTACTAAAGGCAAGAAAAAGCAGAAAAGAGCAAATATAAATGATTGAAAATCTGCATTTAGTGCATAGAATCCACGTTTTTAGTGGCTCGGTCATTTCCCGATACAAAACTTACTAAAGATATAATCGAGCATATCTTCATTACTTACCTGCCCAGTGATCTCGCCAAGGTAGTGAAGGGAACGGCGGATATCAAGTGCCAGCAAATCACCCGGCAAATTATTATCAAGTCCCGCTTGTATATCACCCAACGATTTTGCAGCCTCTTTCAGCGCATGATAATGTCTTGCATTCGTGACCACCGTATTTTCGGTTTGCACCTGGCCCTTTAATACAGTGTCAACCATTTTTTCTTTTAATACTTCTGTATGCAGGTTTTGCCTGGCGGAGATATAGATCATTTTTTCAAAATCGCTGAACTTTGCCCGTGCCTGCATTTCACCAATATGATCGATCTTGTTGGCAAGTAAAATATAATTTAATTGCAGCTTATCCAGTTCAGATTTTTTTTGCTTTACCTCCTGTTTTTCATCACCCGAATCAAAAAGGTAAAGAACAAGATCAGCCTGTTTCATTTTTTCAACACTTCGCTGTATACCCGCAGATTCAATGCTATCGCCGGTATGTTCGCGAATGCCGGCTGTATCGATAAGCCGGAACAGGATGCCATCAATATTAATGATCTCTTCAATGGTATCCCGTGTCGTGCCGGGAATATCGCTTACTATAGCGCGGTTATCATTGAGCAGTGTATTGAGCAATGTGGATTTTCCTGCATTGGGTTTTCCGATAATCGCGACACTAACACCGTTCTTTATTACATTACCGAGGTGAAAAGAATTAATCAATTGATTGGTTGATTGCGATAATTCGCCGATCAGTTTATAAAAAGCGGACCGATCCGCAAACTGAACATCTTCCTGTGAAAAGTCAAGTTCCAGTTCAATCAATGCAGAAAACCTGATCAATTGCTCTCTCAATTCCTTTAATCTTGTGGAAAAGCCACCGCGCATGGTATGCATTGCCGCTTTATGAGAAGCTTCCGTATTGCTGGCGATAATATCAGCGACAGCTTCTGCTTGTGCAAGATCCAGTTTACCGTTTAAAAAAGCCCGTTGGGTAAATTCCCCCGGCTTTGCCAATCTTGCGCCTTTTTCAATACAAGCAGAAATTATTTGCTGATGTATAAAAGGAGAACCATGGCAACTGATCTCGATAACATCTTCGCCGGTATACGATCTTGGCGAACGAAATAAGGAGAGCACCACTTCATCAAGTGTCTTATCACCCTGTTTCATGAGCCCAACATGCAATGTATTAGGAGCCTGCCGTATAAGATCTTTTGATGGAAATAAATCATTAACGATCTGAAATGTATTTTTTCCGCTAAGCCTGATAACACCGATAGCGCCAATGCCCGGCGGTGTTGCCAGCGCAATAATCGTATCATCCCAACCGCTCAAATTTTCAATCATATTTAATCCCCCGCATTTTTCTTCATTTATTGAACGTGGTTTCAAAAATAGCTTTCCTTGTGTTACCCTTAAAACAAAAATCCTCCCCCAATGGATCGGGAGAGGATATAAATCGTTTAAATAAATTTTACTCTGATTGAACCTGGAAAGTAATGGGCTGCTTGCGATAAGCATTTACACTACGTCCGTTTTGGATAGCCGGCGTCCAGGCTGGCCCTTTTTTGATAACCCGTACAGCTTCTGCTTCCATTCCATAACCGTGTTTGGTCAGCGCTTTTACGTCACTAATGCTGCCATCCTTACTTACCACAAACTGAACGTATACTGTGTACATACCTTCAGGAGCGCCATTGTCAACCGGTGCGCTTGGGTTAAGGTTTCTTTCAAGGTATTTTCGCCACGCACTTTCACCACCTTTAAATGTAGCTTCGATTTCCACTTTTTCGAAAATCTTGTTTTCATCTTCTTTTTTCTCTTCCACAATGCCTTTACCATCATCAATTACCGCAGGTGCAACAATACCTTCGTCCTTTATACCTTCTTGTTTAATAACGTCGATCTTTGCTTCTTTTAACTCCTCCTGTGCTGGAGGCGGTTCCTGAACTTCCTCATCCTTTACGATTTTTGGAGGCGTGAATTTCTGCATTTCGATCTTTGGAGGATCTGGTGGCTTGGGTGGCGGAGGAGGTGGTAATTCTTTAGGTTTTTCCTCTTCCTGCTTGATATCAGCCAGGGTCACCTCCTTGATATCCACTTTATTCGACTTGCCGTCATCCAGTGTGCTTGACAATACTGACCCGATTAAAGCCAGTAAGGCAATAGAACCTGTGATCACCAGGGCCATTACAATCCGCTTATTATACGTCTTGCGTAACTCATAAGCCCCGTAATCTTTGTTCCTGTGTTCAAACACCAGGTCAAGGATATCGGCAGATAATATTTTGTTGGCTTCCATGTTGAGTTTGTTTAAAATTAGATGCTTTTCCTTTTGAATTCCATAATCTTAATTAGCAGCAGGGGCGGCGCCGCCTCCCTCCGTTGCTTTAATAAGATCTTTTTCGGTATCTGCGATTTTGACCATGGCAAAACGGCGTACATTGTTGATAGTCATTTCATCCAGGATGTCTACCGTATTTTTATATGTTGCCGCTTCATTTGGTTTAATCACCACAACAAAATCTTCATCTGCACATTCAGTTCTTGGATCTTTCCCCTTGGCCTTTGCCTTCTCCTCGCATACCGGATTTCCACGATAGTTAGAAATCACTTCTTTCTTCTTCCGGATTATCTCGTCACGGATACCTTTAAAGGTTGTTTGCTTAAAATTGGCGCCATCCGGTGAAAGCTCACCTTCATAGTAATATACCTGGTCATTCTTCCCAAGCATAACTGTGAGAGCTCCCGACTGCTTAGCTTTAGTTTCCTCTTCCGGCTTATCCGTATCCTTCGGCATGTTGAGGTCCATTGTCGATGGCTCATTCATGGTTGCGGTAAAAATGAAGAATGTGATCAGGAGAAACCCAAGATCCACCATTGGTGTCATATCAACACGGGTAGAAAGTTTTTTGGCTTTTTTTACCCCGGGTCCTTTTTTGTGACCGCCACCATCACCGGTATCTAAACTTGCCATAATAATTAAGTTTTACGTTTTTTTAAATATTAGTTCCCCTGCCGGCGCTGAATTCCCAACTCTGAATTGGGTGGTGCATCCTCAGGCGATGTAACAAGGTTATACTTGTGTTCATCATTTCTTTTCAGAGCACTAACCACTGCTTCGAATGTGGGGAATTTAGACTTTGAATCTCCTTTGATAAGGAATGTCAATTTTTGCCCGGCGAAAGCATTTTTTGAAGCTGCGATCCATCTCACCAATTCGTTTGTGGCTGAATCCAGCACAGGAATACCCGATTGTTTGATATTTGCCTGCTGATCCGCAGGAGTACCTAATAACCCCTTTAACTGGGAGAATGGCACGCCTACTGCTGCTGTTTTCCTGAAATTAGCAATTTCAGCGGGTGTTAACCCCAGGCTGTTAGCTGTGCTCAACTCATTGGCTATCTGGTCAAATATTTTGGGGTCCCTTTCAGATAGAACAGAAAAAAACACCCTGTCTTGCGGATCGATTGTAACCATCACCGCATCATTCGCCGGTAATTTTCCGGCTGAAACGGAGTTCGGCGTTGTAATTTCAACAGGCTCAGGCGGTTTAAACTTGGTAGCCATGATGAAAAAAGAAAGAATAAGGAAAGCGATATCCACAAAAGGGGTCATATCGGTGTCCGTACTCTTTTTTACTATCTTAACACTTGGCATTTTATAAAAATTTAATAATAATAAGATGAACAAGGATCAAATTTCCATACATTTTCACCTGCTTCCTGTAACCTTATTTGTACAGTGAAGCAAAGCTTTGTGTCAGGGTAAAACCTGATTCATCGATGCCGTAAGTAATAGAGTCAATTTTAGTGGTAAATATATTATACATGATAAGTGCAAGACATGAGGTACCAATACCCAAAGCCGTATTGTAGAGGGCCTCGGAGATACCAACCGCCAGGTCACCTGCTGCGCCGGCACCGCCTTCTGCACCCAGTGCAGAGAACGATTTGATCATCCCAATTACCGTACCTAACAGTGCGATCAATGTACCAGCAGAAATAATAGTTGAGAGGAATACCAGGTTCTTCTGCAACATTGGTAATTCCAAAGCGGTAGCTTCTTCCACTTCTTTTTGTATAGAAATTACTTTTTGTTCAGTATCCATACCGCCTTCGTTAATCATTTCTTTGTAACGACGAAGCCCGGCTTTCATAACGTTAGCAACCGAACCACGTTGTTTGTCGCACTCAGATAAAGCTGCATCAACATTCCGGTTAGCCAGGTGATATTGCACCTTACGGATAAAATCAGAAATAGAACCGTTACCCATTGCCTTGCGAATGGTTAAAAATCTTTCGATAGAAAATACAATTACCATCAACAGCATACCAATCAATAAAGGAACGATGATACCACCTTCATAAATTCTGTGTAACGCATCTTTTGGCTCTTTGTGCTCAGGCCAAAACCCGCCTGAAGCATCCGGAGCTTCAAAGCCCGAACTGGCACCTAATATATAACGCCAGATGATGTAGCCTGCCAGAATACATACGATAGGAGCAATCCACGAGATGGCGTTACTGCTTTTCTTTGCTTGCACAGAGGTAGCCTTAACTGATGCGGATGCAGTTGGTTTAGTCTCAGCCATGATCTTAGTTTTTTTGTGTTTTTTAAATGTTAATGAGCCTTAGTTTGCGGCTACAATGCTAATGAAAAAGTTTATACAAAAATCTTCCTGTGATTTTTTTTTTATCACAGGGGTTCAAGTTAAGGATTTTTTTAAAAGAAGCAACTGCCTGAGAAATAAATTGATAACAATTATTACTGTCATTCGTAACGCAGTGCTTCGATTGGGTTAAGCCTCCCGGCTTTCAATGCAGGGTACAGACCTGCCAGCAAGCCAACGATCGTGCAAATAATAATGCCGTATAAAACCCAGTTCCATGGAACGACAAATCCAGTATTCAAAACCAATGAAAACATATTTCCTACCAGGATGCCGAGGAAGATGCCAAATATCGCGCCCAGTACACTAATGATCACTGCCTCCAGTAAAAACTGCCGCCTTACCATTTTACTTTTTCCACCGATAGCTTTAATAAGGCCCACCTCTTTTGTCCGTTCGGATACCGACACCAGCATAATATTCATCAGTCCAATAGCCGCACCGATCAGTGTTATTAATCCGATAACGGTAGCTGAAATAGTAAGAAACCCCAGGCTGTTCATTGCTTTTTCGGCAATACTATCACTGCGGTCCAAAACGAAATTATTATCTTCTGTTGTCAATAGTTTTCGAATAGGTCTGAAAGCTGCTTCAGCCTCTCCCATCGCTTCATTCACCTGCATGATATCATTCGTTAACACAGCAATGACATAAGAAGAGTTGGAAGGAAAGTTGCGGGAGATATTAGTGTAACTTGTTATTACAAGATTGTCGCGGCTAAAACCCAATGTAGATCCGCGGCTTTCCAAAACGCCCAAAACACGATACGGAATATCATTGATTCGTATTGTTGAATTGGTGGCCTTCCCGATACCCATCTTAAATATTTTTTTGGCGACATCATAACCAAGCACACAGACGTTTCCACCTGACTGCACCTCCGTCCTGTTAATATTCCGGCCATCCGCCAATGCAAAACCGTTGAGCAATAAATAATTTTCATCACCGCCCAGCAAGGTTACGTTCGGACTTGATTTCCTGTCCTCGTGAGAAATGATCGTATTCCTGTTGCCAAAGATGGATATGCTGGCAATAGCGGGGTAGTGATATGTTCTTACAAAAAGTTCGGCCTCGTCTTTAGTGATCGCTTTACCAAGATTAGATTTTTTTTCTTTTCTTTTTGTTTTTTTAGAAAGTTCCACTTCGCGGCCGCCATCATTGCCAAAACGGATATTTCTTTCCCGGAATCTTATTGTAAATGCATTGGCACCCATGGAAGAAAAACTTTCTGAAAACTTTTGATTCATGGCTTTGATAGCGGTAATGATGCCAACCAGCGCCATAATACCGAAAGCGATAATAGCGACTGTAAGTCCGGTGCGCAATTTATTACTACGCACAGTACGAAACGCCAGCGAAAAAACATCTAGAAAACCCATGTAAAAAAATTATGAAATATTCTCCGTATCACTAACGCTTCCCTTCTGTTGATACCCATCGCCTGCCATGGCAAATTGATATGCCGAAATTAAAGAAGAAAACCGATACTAAAGGAAAAGTTGCCGGGCAGTTAAATCCGATCACTAAAAATATAACCAGTATAGCAACAGGTTAGGAAATATGCCAAGCAAAATTACAATCGCCGTCAGGCCGACGAGTGTCCATCTGAATACAGGTGATGTCTGGATCGTTGCCTTCCCATCTTTAAAATACATAGCTTGAATAACCCGGAAATAATAATATGCACTAACGGCTGCCATAAGCACGGCAAAGATCACGAGCCATAAGTTGTTCCCGGAGCCAAGAGCAGCCTTCAGCATATAGAATTTCGCAAGAAATCCGGCTGTTAGCGGGATACCCGCCAGCGATAAAAATAAAATGGTGGTTGTTGCCGCCACTAACGGTTGTTGTTTTGCCAGGCCATTAAACCCCTCAAAAGTATAATCGCTCATTTTCGCCAATACGGCAAAAATGCCGATTGTAGCGAGGCAATAAGCAGCAGCGTACAATAAAATGCCCTCTTTAGCATCCGTGTTCATGGCGAACAACGCGAGCAACATAAATCCTGCCTGCGAAATGCTGGAATAGGCGAGCATTCTTTTTACACTTTGCTGGAATACGGCGGTGATGTTTCCGATCAGCAACGTAGCTACAATAATAATGGCGATCCAGACTTTCCACTTTTCATGAAAAACGCCAAATGCTTCATCAAACAGGCGTATAAAACCTATAAACACTGCTGCCTTTACTATCGTTGCCATAAAAGATGTAAACACCGTCGGCGCACCATCGTAGACATCAGGAGTCCAGAAATGAAACGGCGCTGCTGAAACTTTAAATGCCATGGAGAATAAGAGCAACAACATGCCGGCAACAGGCAATACGGCTGGCTTGTCCATCACGAATTTCATTTCCTCTGCATTAAACGTTCCTGTAACGCCGTAGATAAGCGCAATACCCATTAGCATCAGGCCGGTTGAAAACGAGCCCATTAAAAAATATTTTAACGACGCCTCATTGCTTTTAAGATTTCTTTTATCAGCGCCGGTAAGAATGTATAAGGGAATCGAAACAATCTCAATACCCAAAAACAGGATCAGTAGTGACTTGAACGATGTTACAAGGATGATGCCGCAGGTAATAAAAAAAATGAGTGCGAAGTATTCGGCGTAGTGAATGCCAACTCTTTCCATATCCTTAGCGGATAAGATGAAAAATACCAGCGTAGAGAAAAGAGCGATCGAATTAAACAACAATGCAAACCGGTCAAAATGCAGCATTCCCCCGGTATTGACCCTGAAAAAAGACGGGTTATACATTTCGTAAATATTGACCAATAACAATACGATCATTGCAATAACAGCAATGGTCCGCACCGTGGCTTTCTGTTTTATCCAGATGCCGCTGAACAACAGGAGAATTCCGAAAATCGCCGACAAGATTAATGCGTTCATATCTTCCTTACTTCATTAACAGATGACGAACATCTGATATTTTTAAAATACTATCTGTGATATCGTTTGTAATATTCAATACCGGTTGCGGATATACTCCCATCCAGAAAATCAAAACGACAATAACTCCCAGCGAAAATTTTTCGTTCATATTTAGGTCCCTGGCCGTGGCGGTGAGTGCGACTGTTTCGCCGTAGAAAATTTTGCGAACCATATTCAATGTGTAAATCGCTGCCAGAATAATACAGACACCAGCCAACGCAGTAAACAAAATATTATATTTTGTAACATCTGAATTAAATATTCCGGTAAACATCAAAAACTCACCTATAAATCCGTTGGTAAGAGGCAATGCGATATTGGCCAGCGCAATGATGACAAACAAAATGGCCATCGCCGGAGCTTTTTGAGCCAGGCCACCTAACTCTGAAAGTTTCCTGGTACCGAATTGTCTTTCTATCAATTCTACCACTATCCAAAAGCCGATGATATTGATACCATGATTGAACATCTGTATCATCACGCCCTGCATGCCTATTTTACTTTCTGAAAAGATAGCAATACACATCAATCCCACGTGTGCAATGGAGGAATACGCTACCAATCTTTTTATATCATCCTGCTTTATGGCGATCAAAGAAGCGTAGATCATACCGATAACAGCCATGGATGAAGCAACATCGCCCCAGGAATAAGACGCAAGCGGAAAAACAGGCAGTAGCCACCGTATAATCCCCAGCACCCCCATTTTTACCATCACGCCGCTGAGCACCATCGTTGTAGCCGTGGTTGACTGTTCATACGTATCGGGCTGCCATGTATGAAAAGGAAAGATGGGCATTTTTACGGCAAACGCTATAAAAAATAACCAGAACAACCAGCTTTGTTCGTTTGACGCAAGGGCAGCACCTGTTTTATAAAACGACTCAATATTAAACGACCGGTCAGCAGTGTGTGCATACACGTACAATATGCCCACCAGCATTAATAAAGAACCAAGAAACGTATAAATAAAAAACTTGAAGGTAACCGCAATTCTTTTTTCGCCGCCCCATTGCGAACAAAGAAAATAAACGGGGATCAGTGCCAGCTCCCAAAAGAAATAAAATAATAATGCATCCATGGCAAGGAACACTCCCATCATGCCTGCCTGCGATAGCAGCATCAAAGCAAAAAAGTTATTCGCCTTTTTATACGAAGATTGCCAGGTCGAAATAAAAATAAGTGGAAAAGCAACTGCATTCAGTAAACAAAGCAGCTGCCCCATACCATCGAGTTTTACGGAAAAGCTGCTTCCCAACGCAGTCATCCATTCTGAGCGATGAGTAAGGTTCGCTGCATCATTAAGCACACATAAGCCAAGTAACGAGACGATCAATGTAACCACCGAAGAAAACAAGGCCCACGCACGGGCTGCTTTTTCATTTTTGAAGAAGAAAGCAGCAAACCCGGTCAGTAATGGAATTAATATCAGTAAAACAGGGATCATATTATTTTCTCAGAAAAAATTGAAATACAAAAAACAGTACCATGCCCAGCACCATCAGCAATACATAGCTGCCTACCTGGCCACTCTGTAACAATCGCAGTTGGCGACTGCTATAGTTAACCAGCCTGCCAACCCCATTCACCAAGCCATCAACAACGGATATCTCAAACACATTTTTGAAAAATGTCGCCAGCCTGTCCAGCGGGTTCACAATTATTTTATCATAGAGTTCATCCATGTACCATTTATTCGCCAGTACTTTTCCAAAACCTTTAGCTTCTTCAATATCCGGCTTTGTGCTGAACCTGTTCCAGGCAAAAATGCAGGTAATAACAATTAAAGCGGTTGACACACCTGCCAGGATCCATTCGGTAGAATGAGAAATTTCGTGGGCTTCTAAAATCTTATTCGAACCAGCAAAAATGGGCGCCAGGAAATCTCTTAAAGAATGTGCACCATGCATTATGAACTCTGGTATGCCCACGTATCCGCCAATGATTGAAAGTACAGCCAGTATGATCAACGGAATAGTAATAGCGGCCGGACTTTCATGCAGGTGATGTTCTTGTTCCCGAGTTCCGCGAAACGTTCCTTTGAAGGTAGTGGCATATAAACGAAACATGTAAAACGCAGTGAGCAATGCCGTTCCCAGGCCGATGACATATAGTACCGGTGAACTGGCAAAAGCACTAACTAATATCTCGTCTTTTGAAAAGAAACCAGACAGGCCGGGTATACCCGCAATAGCCAAACAGCCTGCAAGGAATGTCCAGTGGGTGATCTTCATATACTTACTCAACCCACCCATTTTTCTTATGTCCTGCTCGCCTCCCATAGCATGAATTACACTACCACTTCCAAGGAATAATAAGGCTTTGAAAAAGGCATGTGTCATCACATGAAAAACAGCGGCAACATAAGACCCTGTTCCCAGGGCAAGAAACATATAACCCAATTGGCTTACGGTAGAATACGCTAATACTTTTTTAATATCATTTTGCTTGAGTGCGATAGTAGCCGCAACTAATGCTGTTGCCAATCCAACGACCGCCATGATATTCATCGTTACCGGTGATAATGAATACAAAATATTACTTCTCGCAATCATGTAAATACCGGCTGTGACCATGGTCGCAGCATGTATCAATGCGGAAACTGGTGTAGGGCCTGCCATGGCATCGGGCAGCCAGGTGTATAAGGGTATTTGTGCACTTTTACCGGTAGCACCGACAAATAATAACAGGGTGATGGCTGTAACGTCAGTTGCTGTAAAATTTTTACCCGCATCAAAAAAAGCAAACACGTCACCATAGTTAACATTGCCCACTTTTGATATGATCCAGAAAATGGCGATCAAAAAAGCAAGATCGCCGATTCGGTTCATCACAAAGGCTTTGTTGGCTGCTTTATTATATTCAGTGTTTTTAAACCAGTAACCGATCAGTAAATACGAACAAAGTCCAACCCCTTCCCAACCAATGAACATGATCACATAGTTAGCGCCCATTACCAGCAGCAACATCGAGAATACAAACAGATTGAGGTAGGAAAAATATCTTCCGAAATGCTCTGTTTTTTCTTCATGCATATAGGAAGTGGAATATACATGGATCAAAAAACCAACGCCCGTAATGATCAAAAGAAAAATGGAGGAAAGCTGGTCGACCTGGAAAGCAAACGGAATGGATAGGTTGCCGACGCTGATAAAATTAAAATAATTTGCCACATGGGTATTGCCATCTCTCACCTGCATGAACACCCAAACACTGATCACAAACGAGATGAGCACGGTGCCGCTACCGATAATTCCTATCATCCCTTTTGACAAATGTTTCCGGCCAAGTCCGTTGATAAGAAAACCTATCAATGGCAACAGCGGAACCAGATAAACCAAGTCTAATACATTCTTCATATCCCAATCCGCCCCGGGCGGACCTATACGTTTTTGTTATTGAATATCTCCCCGCCTTACTCCCCTTAAGGGGACTGAGAGCTTAGTGTTTTAACCTGTTCAAAAAATTTATATCCACTGAATGAATATTACGATACATCATAACAATAATAGCCAGGCCTACACTAACCTCCGCTGCCGCTACCACCATAATGAAGAACACAAACAATTGCCCATCTGTTCCCGCTGCCATATTTCCCGCAGCCAATCCATTTAAATGGTGCATTTTTGAAAATGCAACTAGCAATAAATTGACTGCATTCAGCATGAGCTCCACGCACATAAAAATGATGATCGCATTACGGCGCGTCAATACACCCACAATACCAATGCAGAACAAAGCAATAGACAGAAATATGTAATAATTTATTGGCATACCCAAACCCCTAAAGGAGCTTTAACCCTAATGTCGGATAAACATTAAAGTGTGTTAAACAATTTTTTTCGCTAACATTATTTTACCAGATAACAAAGAACTTTTCAACCTATGTCATTGCCAACTAGCGGAGACAGGGCCTCAATCTTTCTTCCCAATTACCACTGCACCTACCATCGCACTTATAAATAATATGCTGCTTATTTCAAATGGCACAACATAAGTAGTAAACAACTCATTTCCGAGGTTTTTGATCAGGCCGATATTTCCTTCTTTTACCTGGGCAAACTGGCCCTTCAATTCACTGTTTCGTAAGGCTGCCACCAGCACCAGCAACAGACATCCACCCGATAACGCTCCGGCAAACCTTAGCCAGCGATTCTTTTGCGGCTCCGTTTCCTTGCTAAGATTCATCAGCATGATCACGAACAGGAAAAGCACCATAATGGCGCCTGCATATACGATGATATTTACAATAGCGAGAAATTGGGCGTTCAATAAAATATAATGCCCGGAAATGGAAAAAAAAGTGGCGATCAGCCATAACACACTATATACCGGATTCTTACTGACAACGACCATAAGGGCCCCAAACAAAGCCATCACTGAAAGTAACCAAAACAGTATTTGCGTAATATTCATAAGCCCCCATCCCCTAAAGGGGAGTTTTGGCCCTACCCCTATAGAGGTGTTAAGCACACACTCCATTAGAGATGGGATTTAATTTTTAAATATTAATAAATCCAGAACAAAAGCTGAAGAGTGTGAAGCAACAAGTACCGATCAAGGAACTAAAGTTGGCAACATAATCATCAACTAACTTTTAAAAGAACTTAACAAAATAAAAAAGAATAACCGACCTAAATCTCCCCTTTAGGGGGACAGGGGGCTCGCCCTGTCACCCAATGCTTTTTTATATCCATCCGGATCTTCTTTTGGATTGGGTATTAAGAGATCCTCCTTTTTATAGATAAATCCATGTCTTCCGTAATTAGCAGGTGCAAATGTCTGCGACAAATAAACCGCATCTTTCGGACAAGCTTCTTCACAATAGCCGCAGAAGATACAGCGTAGCATATTGATCTCATACTTCGCCGCGTATTTTTCTTCTTTGTACAAATGCTCTTCCCCCGGCTGGCGTTCGGCAGCTTCCATAGTAATCGCTTCCGCAGGACAGGCTACGGCACATAAACCGCACGCGGTACAGCGTTCACGCCCTTCTTCGTCCCGATTTAAAATTTGTAATCCCCTGAAGACTTTAGAAAACGTCCGCGTTTGTTCCGGGTATTGTATCGTCACTTTTTTCTTGAATAAATGGCCCAGCGTGATCCACATCCCCTTTGCAATATTCCACAGGTATATTCTTTCCAGCCATGTCATTGGCTTCCGGTCTACCTGTTTTGCTCTTTGTGTTAATGGCATATCAACTCCCCAAAAGGATATTTTAAATTTTCGCAAATATATATTTTATGTCAGCAGCAACAGCAACTTTACTTAATAGCAATTCTGCCAGTTGCCAGCACTCCTGCTTTCTTATTTTCTAAGCCATAAAACGATGGCGGCCGTCAATACCATATTTAACAATGCCAGCGGTATCAGCGTTCTCCATCCCAACTTCATTAATTGATCGAACCGGAAACGCGGAATGGTCCAGCGAATCCACATGAACACAAAAATGAAAAACGACGCTTTCAGCATAAGCACGGAAAAGCCTATTAATGACAACCAGTGGTCTGCAATTCCCCAATCCGCTTCGTTTACAAACGGTATATCATAGCCACCGAAATATAATGTTGCCATGACTACGCCACTTATGAACATGTTGATGTATTCGGCAAATAGATAGAATCCCAATTTCATGGAAGAGTACTCCTGGTGATAACCAAAATTCAACTCGTTTTCCGCTTCAGGCAGATCAAAAGGAGTGCGGTTACATTCTGCGAGTGCACATACAAAAAAGATCAAAAAACCCAGCGGCTGGTAGATGATATGCCAGCCATTTTCTAACTGGTTGCTGATGATAGAGCTCATCCGCAGGTCGCCGACGAGCATTAATACTGCTATCAATGCGAGCCCCATGGGCAATTCGTAAGAAACCATTTGGGAAGCACCGCGAATCGCAGCAAGCAAAGAAAATTTATTGTTTGAAGCCCATCCACCGATCATAATACCATAAACACCTAAGCTCACTACACCAAAAATGAAAAGCACCCCAATATTTATATCGGCAATCTGAACCGGTACTTCATGTCCGCGTATTGAAAATGAAGGAGCCCAGGGAATTACGGCACTTGTCAATAGCGCTGTCACCATTGTCAGGCAAGGACCTAAAATGAAAAGAAATTTTGAAGACATCATCGGGATGATCTCTTCTTTGAAAAAAAGTTTACCACCATCTGCTAGCGGCTGCAGTAAACCAAAAATGCCTGCCCGGTTGGGCCCAATGCGGTCCTGCAAAAAAGCCGCTACCTTTCTTTCCGCGTAAGTAGCATACATCGCCACTACCATCGAAAGAGTAATAACCAATGCTATCAATATAAATTTCTCCAGGATAAAAAACCAGTCAATTGCCAATAAATGCATTTCGCTAGGATTGATTGTTGGTATTGTTGAATGTTGTCCCTGTCGCCGGTCCCGGTATCTCGCTTAAATCTACCGATGGATCATTGACATCGCTGATGCTGTGAATATCCATCAATAATTTCGGTTGCCTGCCTCCCATTACTCCGTCGATGGTTTCCTGCGGTTTTTTGGCACCTACATAATGGTTGGCGGAAATAACAGAATGCCTGCTTATTTTCGTTGGCCCCTCTATCACCCAGTCGTTTAATTTCTTTTTATCAAACCTGCAGGTATTACAGATCCACCCGGGCTTACCGTCATAACTCTGCACTTCTCCCCATTCATCTTTTCTTGATGTCACCCTTAACACTTCATCGCCCCGATTCCACAATGTCACTTTACCGCAACAGGTTGGGCAATCACGATGTGCATCGACAGGCTTGGTAAACCATACCCTGTTTTTGAAGCGGAATGTTCTGTCGGTCAATGCACCAACAGGGCAGACGTCGATCATATTTCCACTGAAATCATTGTCTATCGCTTTCGAAATATAGGTTGATATTTCTGCATGATCACCCCTGTCCAGCACACCATGTACACGGCTATCGGTTAACTGATCAGCTACATAGGTGCAGCGATAGCAAAGAATACACCTTGTCATGTGTAATTGTATATAAGACCCAATATCCTCTTTCTCGAATATTCTTTTTGAAAATTCGAAGCGGGTTCCTTCCTTTCCATGCTCGTAACTCAGGTCCTGTAGATAACATTCACCAGCCTGGTCACAAATAGGACAATCCAAAGGGTGGTTTATTAAAAGAAACTCTACCACCCCGTTCCTGGCATCCAACACTCTTTCACTGGTAATATTTTTTACGATCATACCATCCATTACCGTAGTACGACAGCTCGCTACCAATTTTGGCATTGGCCGCGGATCAGCAGTAGAGCCGGCAGCCACTTCTATCAAACAGGTACGGCATTTTCCGCCGCTGCCCTGGAGTTTGCTGTAGAAACACATAGCGGGTGGCGTTACATCTCCACCAATTTTACGTGCGGCCATCAGGATAGTCGTACCCGGCTCGACATCGATGGTGATGTTGTCGATTGTTACTTTAAATAATTTTTTTTCTTCAGCCATATGTATTTCTCGCAGCGATCGCAAAGAAAATGCGGCGCAACGTTTTATAAGTTATTAGCAATTCTTTTTATTCCATTTTTAAGAAGCACAATATTAAAGTTTATCAGCAATCCCAATTTTAAGTTTGTCAATTTTAAATAAGTCAGCACTTGCTTATAATGTATGTCTGCTAAAAGTTCAATACTTTTTATTTCTATAATCACTTTGTTGTCTAATATTACATCTGCCCGAAACCCGATATCCATTTTAATTTCTTCATGAATTAACGGAATTCCTTGCTGTCGTTTGAAAGGAACTCCCGTCTTTGTCCATTTATAACAAAATATTTCTTCATAAACACCTTCAAATAATCCTGGTCCATATTGCCGATGAATATTAAAACAAATATCTAAGGCCAATGTGGCTATTTCGTTTCATTCATATTCGCTGCGTTCGTTGATCCTTTGCGTCCGCTGCGTGAAACTAAGCCTACGCAGTTATTGCTAGTGGCTCCGCATAGTCCGCCAACCCATAATTTCTCTTTGTACATTCGTCAGGGTTCAGCACATGCCATTCAAACTCATCCCTGAAATGCCTGATCGCCGCAGCTACCGGCCACGCGGCCGCATCACCCAAAGGACAGATTGTATTTCCTTCTATTTTCCGTTGTATATCCCACAACAGATCAATATCACTTATTTTGCCTTGCCCTGTATCTAAACGCAATAATAATTTTTCCATCCAGCCCGTTCCTTCGCGGCAGGGTGAGCACTGACCACAACTTTCATGACGGTAAAATCTCGCTAATGTGTAAGTATGCCTAACTACACACTGGTCTTCATCCAAAACAACGAACCCACCCGACCCCATCATCGACCCCGTAACAAACCCGCCATCACTAAGGCTTTCATAATTCATCATGCGGGTATCGCCTTTTGCTGTTTTCAGCAAGAGATTAGCCGGTAGAATTGGCACGGAAGAACCACCGGGAATGCAAGCCTTTAATCGTTTGCCATTTTTTATTCCGCCACACCATTCATCGCTATAGATGAATTCTTCAACAGAAATGGTCATATCAATTTCATACACACCCGGTTTATTGATATTGCCGCATGCCGAGATCAGTTTTGTACCGGTTGATTTGCCTACACCGATCTTTGCGTATTCCTCTGCACCTTCGTTTAGTATCGGAACGACTGCCGCGATTGTTTCAACGTTATTTACTACGGTTGGGCAATCCCATAAGCCCTTTACAGCAGGGAAAGGGGGTTTTATTCTTGGATTCCCTCTTTTTCCTTCCAACGACTCCAGCAGTGCTGTTTCCTCGCCACAGATATAAGCGCCGGCTCCACGCTGTACATAGATTTCACAATCGAACCCGCTGCCCAAAATATTTTTGCCGAGAAATCCATTGTTCTTTGCTTCCACGATTGCCTGCTCCAATATATCAACGATCCATGCGTATTCTCCACGGATATAGATATAAGAACGGTTGCTTCCCAAAGCAAATGAGGAAACGATCATTCCTTCTATCAACAAATGAGGAATAAATTCCATGAGGTACCGGTCCTTGAATGTGCCAGGCTCGCTTTCATCTGCATTTACTACCAGGAAACGGGGAACGCCTTCAGGCTTCGCCAAAAAACTCCATTTCATACCGGTAGGAAAACCAGCACCACCACGTCCGCGAAGTCCGCTTTTCTTCACTTCTTCGACAATATCATTCGGCGTCATTTTCAACGCCTTTTCAACACTTCGATAACCACCTTCACGACGATACACATCATATAACCTGATGTTTTCAATGTGAGCTTTGTTTAATAATAATTTTCTTCCCATTTAGAACTTATCCTTTATTTCCTTACGAGATTTAATTTGTTTATTCATTTCATAAATACCCCGGGCTAATGAGCCTATTGCTAAACCTAAAAAGGCATATCTCCTTTCTAAATTATCTTTTAAAAGAAATATAAATAGAATTAGAAAAGCTAAACTTAAACCAAGATAAAACTTGTACCCTATTTTCATGGTCTATAAACTCTAATTCAATTTTGCACTTTGTCTTGCAATTAATTGCCAACCCTTTTTTGTTTTCATCCACACCTGCAATACATGCAATGTCATTTTAAAGTCTTTGTCATTCACTTTACCTTCCACAGCCGTATTCGTTCTTACTGTTGCCCATTTTCTATTAACCGCCGAAATTACCCAATGGTTGTTCTCAATTTTATTATACACCAATTTGTCGCTCACAAAATCATTCCATACCTCTTTTTTCGACTGCACCCATCCATTCGCATGACCATAGCTTACATCTTTGTGTAGAATAGTCGCTAAAACGGAACTGTCTTTTTCCAGCAAAGCCTTATCTAATATCTGCATTGCATTTTCCAAATCGACACTATCAACCTGCGCAACAACAACCAAACTTGTAAAGAACAATATACTAGTCAGAAAGAAACGCGACTTATTTTTCTTTCTTCTCATAGTCATGGTTAAACATCCAGTTGATCCCGAAATTATCGGTGAGCATTCCAAACTTCGCTCCCCAGAATGTATCCTGCAAAGGCATCGTCACATTTGCGCCTTCTGATAGAGCAGCAAATGTTTTATCAATATCGGCCACCGTTTTAAAATTCAATGACAGACTCATATTGGTTCCGCCAGTCACCGGCTGACCGGGCATACTATCCGATACCATAAACGTAAGATCACCTGCCTGGAAAGTCGCATGCATGATCTTGCTTTTTTGTTCGTCTGATGATTCCATCGGCGCATCACCAAAAGTTTGCTGGAATAAAATTTTTCCATCAAAAGCTTTGATGTAAAAGGCTAATGCTTCTGCAGCATTGCCATTGAAATTTAAATAGGGAACTATTGCTTCCATAATAATTTTTAATTATTCGATGCAGCACTCATCCTGCATTCATCAATGATTTGATCTACTTTTTGCTTTGTCAAATGCTCTTTATAGTGTTTTCCCATTTGCATCATTGGCGCATAGCCACAAGCACCCAGGCATTCTACTGTTTTCAACGTAAACATACCATCGTTGGTAGTTTGTCCGGGTTTGATCCCTAATTTTTCCCCGATATATTCAATAATGCCGTCAGCACCATTTATCATACAGGGACCAGTTTGGCATACTTCGAACATATATCGTCCAACCGGTTTCAGGTTGAACATGCTGTAAAAAGTCGCCACTTCATATACTTCAATTGAAGTCAGGTTTAGTAATGAAGCCACATAATCCATCACCGGTACATCAAGCCATCCACCGAATTCCTGTTGCGCCAAATGCAAAACCGGGATGACAGCACTTTTCTGCTTTCCTTCCGGGTAGAAAGAAATGATCCGTTGTACTTCTTTTAATTTATCGTTCGAAAACTGAACCATATAATTTAAAAATTTGAAAATATGCTAATTTGAAAATGCAAGCTGACTCATCAAAGTCATTTTTCAAATTTCAATCAGCACGTTAACACATTTATTATGCATCCATCTCTCCTGCTATCAGGTTTAAGCTACTCATCACAATGATCGCATCACTAAGCATTGACCCTTTGGTCAGCTCCTCAAAAGCCTGGTAATAAATAAAACATGGCCTGCGGAAATGCAAACGATAAGGCGATCTGCCGCCATCACTGATAAAGTAAAACCCTAATTCGCCGTTGCCACCTTCAACACTTTGATACACTTCCCCCACTGGCATATTAATTTCGCCCATGATAATTTTAAAATGCCAGATCAGTGCTTCCATTTTCGTGTACACATCTTTCTTCTCCGGAAGATAATATTCGGGAACATCAGCGTGATAAATTTCAGCGTCGGCCCCTTTAAATTCCTGCACTTTTTGAAAAGCGTCTTTTATGATCCGCAACGACTGCCAGATTTCCTGGTTGCGTACCAAAAACCGATCATAACAATCACCGGTAGTTCCTACGGGAATATCAAACTGAAAATCTTCGTAACTGCTATACGGTGAATGAATTCTTACATCATAATCTACACCCGCGGCACGCAGGTTGGGACCAGTGAAACCATAGTTCAATGCTCTTTCGGCGCTGATTGGTCCCGCACCAATTGTACGTTCCATAAATATCCTGTTGCGTGTAAACAGGTTTTCAAATTCTGTTTGTACCCTTGGATATTCGTCTAAAAATTTTTGGATCTTTTGGAAAGCGATATCATTGAAATTTCTTTCAAAGCCACCGATACGGCCGATATTAGTAGTAAGGCGTGAACCGCAAACCTCTTCATAAATCTCGTAAATAAGCTCGCGGTATTGCATTACATACAAGAAACCTGTGTAAGCACCACTATCGACACCAACTATTGAATTACAAATCAAATGATCGGAAATTCTTGCCAGCTCCATAATGATAATGCGGAGATAATCAACTCTCTTTGGTGTTATGACACCCAATAATTTCTCGCAGGTAAGGTGCCAGCCCATATTATTGATCGGCGACGAACAATAGTTCAACCTGTCGGTCAGCGGTGTGATCTGGTATAAAGGGCGGCGTTCCGCAATTTTTTCAAATGCCCTGTGAATGTAGCCGATCGTTTGCTCAGTAGATACGATCCGTTCTCCATCCAATTCCAGGATATTCTGCATTACACCATGTGTCGCGGGGTGTGTTGGCCCCAGGTTTAGTGTGGTGGTGGTCTTCTCTATACTTCCTTCCGGTAATTTAATATGCTGCTCTGACATAATTCAATTTGAAAATTACTCTATTGTCCCGCTGCTGGCCGGTTCAAATTTGCACATTATACTATATCCTCTCCTACATTGTTTTTTTCCGATTCTATAATCGTCCCATGATCGGTCTTCTCCGTTCCAAATCCTATCGTTCCACCTCGTCCAAACATCTCATCATCCTTATCCACGCGGCTCTGATCTTCTAACGGATATTGTTTACGTAGCGGGAAATAATCCATCTCATCCACATTTAAAATTCTTTTAAGGTTTGGATGACCGACGAAATTTACCCCGTAAAAATCAAAAGTTTCTCTTTCCATCCAGTTAGCGGTGGAAAAGAGTCCTGTAGCTGTATACACATCAGGCTTGCTGATACCGGCAAATACCTTAAAGCGAATACGAACATTATCTTCCAGGTTGTGCAGGTGATAGACAACCGCTAACTCCTGGTCTTTTAAATCAGGATAATGAACTGCGCAGAGATCGGTAAGAAATCTGAATCTCAATTCTTCGTCATCATAGAGGAAATTCAATATTTTCAGGTTTAACTCCTTAGCGGCCACAAAAGTGAGCATGCCATAAGGCTCTTCGAAACCGTAAACCTGGTCCGTGAATTTTTCTACCAGTCTTTGTTTGATATGTTCGTTAGTAAGTATCATACCCAAACCCCTAAAGGGGCTTTAAACCCTGAACGTCGGAAAGACATTAAAGGATGTATTATCTATTTTAATTTCGTTTATCAGCTTATACCTGAAAATACTCTTCCACCCTGGTTTCCCCTTTAGAAGACAGGGCTTTATTGTATTCCATAACTTTCTAATAATGCCTGGTACCTCTCACCGCTTCTCCTGCGCAAACTTTCTTTTCCTACCAGGTCCTGGATGCGCATGACACCATCTAAAATAGCCTCGGGTCTTGGCGGGCAGCCCGGCACATATACGTCTACAGGCACCACCTGGTCAATACCCTGTAATACGCTGTAGGTGTCAAAAATACCACCGCTGGAAGCGCAGGCTCCAACGGCCATTACCCAACGCGGCTCAGCCATTTGCAGGTAAACCTGTTTTACCACCGGGCCCATTTTTTTTGCAATAGTTCCAATTACCATCAGGAGGTCACATTGACGCGGAGAAAATCCTACCCGCTCACTTCCAAAACGTCCGAGGTCATAATGGGAACCCATGGTCGCCATAAATTCAATACCACAGCAGGACGTAGCAAATGGCAGAGGCCAGATTGAATTCTTTCTCGCCAGACCAATTACACTATTCAATGAGGTAGCAAAAAAACCTTCGCCCTGATGGCCATCGGGCATCTCTCCAATGCTGATGTCATTTACCAGCGGCTTTTGTGTTATATTATATGATACAGGACGTGACATAATTAAATCCCCATCCCCTCAAGGGGTGTTTAAAATCAATATTTCAAATTTTTTACTTATTCCGGGCATATTAACTAGCATTATTACAAACCCTCATTTAAGTAAAAACAATTAATACATAAGAACTGTTCGACCTAAGTCGCCCTTTAGGGGACAGAGGTTCTTAATCCTCCCACTTCAGTGCGCCTTTCTTAACGATGTAGACAAATCCGCACAGAAAAAAGCCTACGAACATCAGAACGGCCCAAAAACCGCTCCAACCAAGCTCTTTAAAATTTACCGCATAAGGATAAAAAAAGATCACCTCAACATCGAAAAGAACAAATAAAATAGCCGTCAAAAAATATTTAATAGCCATTGGTTGGCGGGCATCGCCGTGTGTTTCTATACCGCTGGCAAAAGTTTGCAATTTATCCGATGTTTTACGCTTGGGACCTAATAAGTGTGTAAGCACCATCAAGGAGACAACAAGACCAACAGCAAAAATAACCTGTAAAGCAACCGGCAAATAGGAGCCGGTGTCGGAAGCGGATGGATTTATCTGGAGTAAGTGGATCATATTTTTACCCTGAGCGCAAAAATAAGGTAGCAACATCAATTATCCGCATAAATTATAGGAACTGGAAGGCATTAACCGGCCCGCAAATAACGGCATGCCGAAGCAGGTAAAAATGAAAATAAACAGCCGCACTTTGTATTAAAAGGCGGCTGTTTAAGTAGCATTTATACTTTTGAAGTTAAGAATTCTTAGCTCCCGCAGGACTATCCTTTTCGCGGATCATGGCTTTTGATAAGATGTCAATGTTCTTTTGAATCGCATCTTTGTTAGCAGGATCCATATTTTGCCATCTTTTTAGATATTCAATTGCTTTTGCTTTATCGCCCGCTTTGTTCGCATAATAAATAGCCAGGAAACTTGCTGCACTAATGTATTGTTTTTGATATTTAACGCTGTCCTTCTGGCTAAATTCAAGCAATTTTAACGCATCCGGGACAGCAATACTGTCTTGCTTAGTCGAATCAATGATTTTCGCATTATTTAACTTCCATTCCCATCCAAAGACCTCCTCGGGATATTTTTCCGAAAAACGGACAAATGCATTGTATGATTTTTCATAGGCGGCACCAAAATAGTAAGCACGGCCTACATCAAACATTTCGTTAATGGTTGGTTTTGGTTTCAACTTAACCAACTCCTCTAGCAGGTCACCCTCTTTTTCACGTTGTCCCCTATTCTTGAAAAACTCGGCGCCTTTTTTCAACAACTCAACTTTGTTTTCCAATACGGTATCCGCTTTCAACCCTTCCATATAAGAATTAAATACCACCTCTTCCTGGCCAGGGATAACCGAATAAACGTCTGCTTTCAATTTGTAATCTAATGCAGTTACTTTATCTGGTTTTACTTTTGCAAAATATTGATCAACATAATCTTTGGCAGCCGCAGTATCTTTTTTCTGCAGGTAACTATCTGCAATTAATTTATAAACCGGGGGCCTGGCATTATTACCTGCTTGTGAAACCAGGTTTTTCGCACCTGAAATGGCGCCATCAAAATCCTTTTTAGCCCAAAGCGTCTGTATCCTTAGATAATCATTTTGTGGATCAGGATCCGTATTAGCAATAAACTTTTTGGCAAATTCCTCCGCACCAGCAAAATCCTGTTTGTTCAACAACCTAAAATAATACAGATCATAATAGGCCGGCGCGAACCTTGAATCTTTAGCGATCGCATCATTCAGGTATTTTTCATAAAGATCCCAATTGCGCTGGGTATTGAACAAATGCGCCATGCGATGATAAGGCACCGCAAAATTCGGATTTACGTCGATCGCTTTCTGGTAGTTCTGGTAAGCCAATCCACCGGATTCACCTGGCTTTGCTTTACGGTAAGCATCGCCAAGGTTTAAATAAATGTCTGCCATCAAAGCTTCATCCTTAATTTTTTGCTGTGAAGCTTCTTCCAGTTTTTGAATGCCATAATTAATATCACCGACCTTGGTCTTGTCGTTATAAACCTGGGTAATTGCACGGCCTACTGCATTTAAAATAACAGGATCGTTTCCTTTCCTGCCCTTGGTCATTGTAATGGCGGTTTCAAAGCGCTGGCGTGCTTCACTGACTTTATTCTGCATCAACTCCACTTCGCCCATTCCCACTATTACCAATGGAGCATTGGCACTCGCCAGCAACGCTTTTTCATACACTTGTTTGGCACCGGCAGTATCCTCCATTGCAATATGAGTTTGGCCAAGCCAGTAAGTAGCATCAATGTTATTAGGATTCGCAGCTATCAATTTTTCAAAAGTAGCCTTAGCGCTTTTAAAACGCTCCGCATAAAGATCTTTTACACCATCCTGAATAGATTGTGCCTGGATAGCACTGACTAACAATAGGCCAGCAACTAAAAATGTAATAGAGATTTTCTTCATTTTTCTTTCACTTTTTTAAGAGTTGTAAATATAA
>WUUC01070240.1_pt1 | contig 42961 bp, 62 predicted proteins | sample 6278441 | NCBI WGS metagenome assembly WUUC01 (sample SAMN13675441, study PRJNA597444) | soil metagenome | isolation source: soil | place: USA: Washington | collected 2017-10
CGCGGAAGAAGAAGCCGTTCCCGTGGACGGTCGAGTACTGCGACTACTTCGACGGCGAGAAGGACTGCTGTCACGCGATGTTGTTGGAGGCCGCGGAGCTGACTCGATCAGGTGTCGAGCCGATGCCCCCGGCCCCGAAGTTGGAGGTGGTGCGCTAGTGGCAGAAGAGAAGGCGAAGCGGGAGCTCCCCGTCTTCGGTATCGGCGTCGGCCTGCCGGAGGAGCTGAGGTCGGCACCGCGGTTCCGCAAGAAGGTGCTGACGCAGGCCGTGCGGATCGAGGGACCGTTCATGGTGGAGACGAGCGAGGGCGTCCTCCGGTGCGAGGACGGCTGGCTCGCGCTCGACCAGCGCGGCTACCCGTACCCGATCGCGGCGAACGAGTTCGACCTGATCTACGAGCCGGTCGATCAGTCCGACGCGATCCCCGACACCGTCCCGGACGAGTGGGACGAGCCCCATGGAGAGGTGCCGCTGTGAAGACCAAGGAGATCCGTCGGCGGTTCGACTTCCACCCCGCCGACACCGACGAGAAGAAGGCGGCGCACGAAGAGGTGCGGCGTCACCACCGGCTCCTCGCGAACAAGCTCGCCAAGCTCCCTGAGGGCCGTGAGAAGGCGCTCGCGTTCACGAAGCTCGAGGAGTCCATGTTCTGGGCGAACGCGGCTCTCGCGCGTCCTGAGGAGGAGCGTTGACCGACACCGTGAACGACACCTACGAGGACGAGCTCGACCAACAGCTCGACGCCGAACGACCGGAGGCATGGGTCCCCGAACAGGCGGGCGAGACGATCAAGGGGACCGTCATGGGCTGGGAGACCGGCACCACGAAGTTCGGCAAGCAGGACATCTGCATCATCGACACGGGCGAGGAGGTCCGGTCGGTCTGGATCATGGGCTCGGTGCTCCAGAACCAGTTCGAGCGCGTGCAGCCGAAGATCGGTGAGCGCATCGGGATCCGCTACCTCGGGAAGCGGCAGAACGAGAAGGGCGACAACGAGTACAAGGACTGGAAGGTCGTCGTCTCTGGTCGCCTCGGTCGCGAGAAGTCCTGGGGCGATGAGCCGATCCCGGCGGCGCAGGCGCAGCAGGAGGCCGACGCCTCCGGCATCGTGCAGCAGGCGGCACAGACCGCGATCGATCGCACCCCGGCGAAGGCTCGACCGACCGAAGACGAGACCGCACCCGTCGCACCGACGACGGCGTCCGGCCTACAGAACCTCCGTGGTTTCCCGGCCACTGACATGCAGCTCGCGGAGATCCGCGACCTGGAGGTGAAGCTTGGACGGGAGCCCGGGGACTACGCCGAGTCCGGCGTCACGCGCGGGGAAGCCCAGGATTACATCGCCACCCTTAAGACGGAGGTGGGTGGAGGGTAAGACCACCGCCCTCGTTCCTTGTCCCCCGGACACGTTGACGTGCGAGACGTGCCGGGGGACCGGGGACATCGAACCGTGGGACGGACGCTGCTCCGGCTGCAACGGGAGGGGGTGGGTGAGATGGCATGGCGGATCGTCTACGACGAGATCTGGCGAGACCCCTGGTTCCGAAAGCTGACGATCGACCAGAAGACGGCGTTCCTCTGGTGCATCACGAACGACGCGGTCAGGGACTGCGGGGTGATCGAGACCGACTGGGAGACGGTCGAGTTTGAGACCGGTCTCAGTGACCCGGAGACCGTCATCCGATCGCTCAGCCCGAAGGTCGAGGTCGTCTACGAGAACGGTGGGCGGTGGCTGTTCGTCGCCAACTTCCTTGAGCGTCAGCGCGGACGAGGCGGGGCGGTGGGCAACCTGAACCGGCGTGCGGCCAAGACGTTGCGAGGGCTCCCGCTCCCGGTCCACGCCGCCGTCCTCGAGGAGTACCCGGAGCTCCACGAACACATCGGTGACGAGGGCAAGGAGCTCACCGCTCACCAGGAGATGGTGCAGACCCTGGCCGATGTCGAGGGCCGCGAGGAGCTCACGAAGCGGGACTTCTCTCGTCTCGGTCGATTCGCCAAGGAGCTCCTCGACATGGACGCGACGCCGGAGGAGGTGCGGCTCCGCGCCGACCGGTACCTCGAGTGCAAGGACTGGGACCTCACCGCGCAGGCGCTCGTGAACCACTGGACGGCGATCCCGAGTTGGGAGCCGCGCGGTCCACGACAGACGCAGACGCTCGGCGTCGGTGGTCAGCTCATGAAGATGGCGGCGGAGGAGAGAGCGAATGGATCTGACACAGGCCAAGGAGCTCGTGGGCGTCCTGTTCGCGGCCTACCGGGTCAATGACCAGGCGACCGCGACGGTGTACGTCGGGTTCCTGCAAGACCTCGACCCCGAAGTTGGTCGGACGGCGATCAACCTGCTGATCCAGGAAGAGGCGGAGTGGATGCCGACGATCGCGGCGATCCGACAGCGCCACGACATGCTGCTGCGCGAGCTCGTGCCCGTGTTCACGCCGCTGCCGCCGATCGAGCTCAGCGAGGACGACCAGGAGAAGGTCAAGGAGCTCCTCGGGGAGTACTGGGGACAGCCCGGGAGAGACAAGGGGAAGGTCGCTCTCGCTGCAGCCGTCGCGAGCGGTGCCGGTGCCGAGGAGAAGATCGAGCTCGGTCGGATCCGCGCTCGTGAGCTCATCGCCGCGGAGGCAGCCGGTGAGGAGCGCGTGGTCCCTGAACCGACGGGGAACCGCGACCACCTGAAGCTGTGCTCCGGCGTCGGCAAGCCGTGGGCGATCCGCGGTGGCAAGCGCGTCTGTCCGTGCGGCTGCGGACTCGAGGAGGAGCCCTTCTGACACTGCCGGAGGTCCGACTCGTCATCAGGAAGGTCGGGTTCATGTGGGGGTGGGAGCCGCTCAATCGCTTCAGCCAGAACATCCACCCGGCCAAGCTCGACTGGAACAAGAACCCGCTCTACCGCAACAAGGAACAGGCGATCACGGCAGCGATCCGACTCTTTCCACAGGGGGTCATCATCGATGAGGAACGATCTGCACGTAGGGCAGCAAAGCCTCGACGTAGGCGGTAACGAGGTTCAGTTTCGTCACGATGCACCAGAGACGAGCGTCGAGGCGGCGGCACGCGCTCTCCCTACGAGCGGGAACAAGCGGGAGGCGGTGTACAAGGCGATCCTGCTCGCGAGTGAGAGTGACATGTGGGGCGGACTGACCGACGAGGAGCAGCAGAACCTGCTCAAGATGAACCCGAGTACCCAGCGACCACGTCGCCGGGAGCTCCAGAAAGCCGGTCGCATCCGCGACTCTCGACGCAAGCGCAAGACTGCCTCTGGTGCTCGAGCGATCGTCTGGGTGGCGACATGAACCCCCAGTGCTCGAGCTGCGGCGCAGAGGTCGTCTACGCCTGGAGGGTCAATAGCCTCCATCAGATACGGAAGATCGCGTTCAAGGCACTGCCGACGCAGCAGCGCGAGGACCCTCGGGCCTTGTGGCTCTGTCCCGAGTGCATCGAGGAAGCGAGGGCCGTGTGAGCGGGATCAAGAGGACGAAGGCCGACAAGGACTTCTCACTTAAGGTACGAGCTCGAGACGGCTTCATCTGCCAGCGATGCCGGAACAAGCCCGCTCCCTCGGGCCTGCACTGCGCTCACATGTTCAGCCGCCGCTGCCAGAAGTGCACGAAGGGCCGGATCGATCACGTCTGCGCGAGGCTCGACATGAGCAACGCGATGGCCCTCTGCTACGGCTGCCACCAGTGGGTCGATTCGCACCCCGACGAGAAGGAGCTGCTCTTCAGGGAGAAGTTCGGGGACGAGGAGTTCGAGCGCGTCGCGGCCCTCGCTCACGGGAAGAGGGACCGGTGATCGAGTGCGATCAGTGCGGGGACGAGCTCGAGCTCGGCGTCGTCCACCACTGTCTCGTCGGAGGCAACGAGGTCATCGCTTCTCCTTTGGGAAGTCAGGAGCGAGGTGCCGACGGATCGTCTCCTCCGGCATCCCGAACCACTGGGACATGACGGTCCACGGGATGCCCTCGAGACGGCACAGGTAGGCGAGACGAACGAGCTCCTGGCGCTGACGCTTCACCTCGTCCTTGGCGTGTTCGTGCCGGATGACTTGGTTCCGCGCCTGCGCCAGGAGCCGTTGGTGCTCGTGGGTCAGTTGGTACTTAGGAGGCACAGGGGTCGGTCCAGCCGTCGAGCTCGGCCTCGACCAGCTCCTTCGCGACCTCGTCGTCGTCCGCGAGGATGTCCTTGAAGCTCTCATCCATGCGCGTCCAGGGTCCACGGATCCGCTGATGGTGTTCGTTGCCCGCACCGCAGTAGATCCTGAAGTACCCCTCGACACGCGCCTCGGGAACGACCCCCTTGACCACACGCCTGCGAAGCGTGATGGACTCGAGGGACCCTGCACCAAACTTCGTCTCGGTCACGCCGCGTGTCATCGCTTCAAGAGCACCTGGACGACGAACAGCGATCCGCCCTGGGTCGTGACGAGGAGCTCGGCTCCGTCGTCATCGTCCTCGACCGTGGTCGCTGACGCGATGTCGTCACGCTTCTGTAGCTCCTCAGCGATGATGCCTGCGAGCTCCTTCTCGTCCACTACTTCCTCCTCTTCGTCTTGGCCTTGCCGTTGGCGTGCGCGACCGTCTTGTGATGCGTCAGGCTCGCGGGCTTGGAGAACGCCCGATCGCACTGGTCGCACGGGTAGGCGAGCACCTTGGCCTCGATCACCCCGGCGTGCATCTCACACACGTCGATCGTGATCTGACGCGTCGCCGGTCGGTCGGTCTTGTGAAGGTCGCAGATGACGACCTCCATCGTCTTGACCGTCATGGTTTCCCTTTCTTCAGGGCGCTGCGGTACAGCGCGAGCCGCGCCTCCTGAGCGACCTCCCACCGAGAAGCATCGATGCCTTTCAGTAGGTAGCCGTTCGCGTAGTGCATGCGGGGACGATCGAACCGTGCGCCGTTCGGGTCACACTGATCGGTCTTCTCCGACTTGCAACGGAGGCAAGTCATCGTCGCCTCGTAGAACGTGCCGTACTCGTCTCGTCTGAGCTTGGTGAACAGCACGTCCCATGCGTGACCGAGGCTCCGACATCGAACGTGTTCCGGTGTGAGCTCGATGCTCACCGACCACCTCCCTTCGAGAATCGACGCCATGACAACCACAGGTAGAGCGCGATGACTGCGACGCCGATCAGCACCGCGTATTCGCTGCTCCAGGGGTAGACCCTGTGATCCATCAGCATGTTGACCACCTCCCTTTCTCGTCCCTGCCGGACGGGAAGGTCCCCGGCCCTGTACCGGGGACCAACCTGTCTATCAGGAACCCACCTCCTCCCAGATCGACTTAAGCAGCTCTCCGAACACTGAGTCTTCCTCTGATACAGGAAGACCGCCGTCGGTTGCAACCGTCACTCGCCGTCTCTTCTTGTCGATGAGCTCGAGGATCTTCTCCTCGATCGTGCCAGAGGCGACGAGCTGGTAGGCGTTCACCCCGTGGGGATCGTTGACCCGGCCATAGGCCCGCGCTGCAGCCTGGTCGAGATCCATCGGTCTCCAGGGGAGCTCCACGAACGCCACGTCGGAGGCTGCCGTCAGCGTGATGCCGAGACCCGCGGCCTCGATCGCGCAGACGATGACGCGAGTGTGAGGGTCGGTCTGGAACCGCTCCTCGTACTCCGCCTTGAGCTGAGCATCCATGCCGCCCACGATGAACGGCGCGTCGAACGCCTGGCTCAGTGCCTCCCCGATCACCCGGTGATGCGTGAACAGGATGATCTTGTTGCCGGTGCCGTTCGTGCGGGTCGAGTCGAGGAACGATTCGACCCACGCCTTGACGCTGTCGAGCTTGAGCCGTGCAGCCGTCTGACGCAGTGCGTTGATCTGAACGAGGGCCTCGGCACCCTTGGCCTTGTACGTCGCCTCTTGAGCTCGCTCGCGGATGAGCTGCGCCTTCGCGTCCTCATCCTCCTCGAGCTCGAGGAGCGCCTTGAAGTCTTCGTCCTCCTGCACGCGCTGCTTGAACCAGTGGAACAGGTCAGCCTCGACCTTCTCGTAGGCGTCGGGGTCCGACAGATCGACGGGCACGTCGTCCCACTGGATCGGCGGGAGCTCCGGGAGCACGTCGAGCTTATTGCGTCGAACGTAGAACGCCGCCCGCATCTTCATGTTGAGACCCTCGAGGTCTCGAGCTCCGTCGGCCTGGCCCTCGCAGTGCCAGTACCAGAACCGACGGAAGCCTCCGAACACGTCGAGGCGGTTGAGCAGGTTGAGCTGAGTGATGAGCTCGGCGGGCCGGTTCGGAACCGGCGTACCGGTCAGCAGGAGCTTGGTCTTCGCGATCTTCGACAGCACCATCGCCGCCTTCGTCCGCTTGGCCTTGCGCTCCTTCAGCAGGTGCGCCTCGTCATAGACGACGGCCTGCCACGGGAGCTGCTCGAGCTCCTCCTGCCACATCGTGAGGATGTCGTAGTTGATCACCGCGATGTGAAACTCATCGGGCAGCGGCTGACCGAACCGGATGACCGGGGCCGGGGCCGTCTTGTCGAGACGCTTGGGAGCCGTCTTCGACGCGAGCAGCACGACCTTGAGTCCTGGGAGCCACTTCCGTGTCTCCTTCGCCCAGTTGAGCCAGACCACCTTGGGCACCGCGACGAGCGCCGGGAACGCCTGACGAGCCTGGAGGACGGCCAGCGCCTGCACCGTCTTGCCGAGGCCCATCTCGTCCGCGATCATCACGCCGCCCTCGTCCAGGTTGTCCAGTGCGAACCGAACACCTGCACGCTGGAACGGCATGAGCTCGCCGCCGAGACCGTCGATCTCGAGCTCCGCGTCGAGGGCCGAAGAGGCTTCCACGTTGAGCTCGAACCGCTGCTGCCGGGTCTCGATGATGTCGAGCGCGTCCTGCTCGATGACGAACAGGTTGCGCTGCGCGAGCTCGAGCAGAGCGGGGATGTTGCTGACGGTCAGCGGTGCCTCCCAGACCTTGGCGTCCGTGTCCCAACGACGCTCGGGGAGCGCCTTGATCTCGTCCACCAGGGCCTGGTTGTACTCGCTGCTGATGGTGACCGTCGGCGTGTCGGCTCCGGCCTTGAGGGCCATCACGCGACGCTTCGGGGCATCCTTGGCAGCTTGCTTCTTGACGCGGTGCTCCTCCGTCTCCGGGGCAGGGATCAGGTCGTAATCGATCCCGAACCGGGTGTGGAGCTGCACCTTGTACTTCCGAACCATCTTGTACGCGGCCTTAGCCTGCGCCATGGAGAGGGTCCGGCCACGATCGATCTGCTCACCCAGGCTGTTGCCGAAGTGAGAGTCGAGCTTGTTGTAGCCGATGCCGTTCTCCGTGGACGCGTAGTCCAGGTTGGCCTTGTACAAGGCGAGGACTGCGTCCTCGATGGTGGGGTTCTCCACCATGACCACCTCCCTTGTCCCTGTCGTTCGGTAGACAGGCGGCGTGCTTCCTACTTAAGCAGGAAACACACCGTCACACCTACCGCTTGAATCGGTCCTTGGCGACGCGGTCAAGCTCCTCGATCCAACGACGACGCGCTCGCTGCTCCCAGTGGATGCAGAGCATGACGAGCACGCCGACATCGAGGATGAAGACCGCGGTTCTCACCGGTCGGTCACCGCTGAGGACTTGATCTGCCAGTCCTCGACCTCGGCCACGACCTCTTCGCCGTCGGCCTGCATGAGCGCCTCGACGAGGTCGCGCATCGGCCTGTGGTCCCCGATGAACGTGACCGTGTTGCCGTTCTCATCGATGCCCTCGCCGTAGCCGATCGTGGACATGGCGGGGACGCTGATGTTCGTCACCGTGATACGCACTGCGACCACCTCCCTTAGACCCATCGTAGGCCCGCGCCACCCTCGGAATCTAGACCCCGAGGGTGACACGCGCTCACGCGAGCTTCTTCAGCTTGAACCGGCCACCGTCCTCTTCGTGGACGATGCCCGACTCGATGGTGTTCTCGGTCGCGCGGAGCTTCGAGCCGCACTTCGAGCAGGCCCCGACCTTGAGGTTGCGATCCACCTTGGTCGCAAACTCACCGGTCCGGTAGCCGGACAACGAGGAGCGGATCTTGCGAATCTGCGCCTTGTAGCGGTTCTTCGCGGCGGGGGTGAGCCCGGTCGAGAAGTAGCCGCGCTGAGCGCCGCCGTACTCGACCTTCAGGCCCATGTCTCCGGCCCGCTGAGCGAAGTGCTTGTTGTGGTACTGGCCGGTGCTCACGTCTTGGATGGCGTCGGTCCAGTTAGCTGAGTGCACCGCCTCGTGCAGGAGCGTGTGGAATATCTCCTCGGCTCCGTTCGAGAGCGACTCAGCGGCAACCATGACCTCGGCCACCATCGAGACGTTCTTCGCGGTCCTACGAGCTCCAGGACCGCCGTCCAGCACCCACCGCTGCGCGGCGTGGTACCCGAGGACGCTCTTACGCCCTCTGCTCGCGACCACAATCTGCGCCTGAGGGTCTACCTCTTCGTGCGCCTTGTGGATCGCCAGCCAAGCCTCCTCGCACGCCGCGACGATGCGCGAGATGCGAGGCTCCTTGGCCTTCGTCACTGCGACCACCTCCCTTTGTTCTGCCCTGCTGGGCAAGGCGTTCCCCTGACCTAAGTCAGGAGAACACCCAACCTATCAGGACGGACGCGGGAACGTAACCCGCGCATCTCCGACCCAGGTCTCACCGCTGCCCGCGACCGGCGTGACGAGGTAGTCGGTGCGCCCGTAGTTGACGCGAGCGTCGACCACCTTGCACGCGACCGTGAGCTTGCCCTCCTCGAGCCGGACCGCGACCGTCTTTCCGATCCGGTCCTTGAGGTTCTTCGTGCTCATCTGCCGTACCTCCTCAGGTTCGTCGCGAGCTCGCGAGCGAACAGTCGGGCCTGCAGGTGTGAGTCGAACTCCTCCACCTTGGGCTCCTCGTCGGCGGTGTGGACGACGACGCGGGCGTTCGCCTTGTCGATGATGACCACGACGGTTGCGAGCGTTTCGGATCGCCCCTGGGGGACGTGATAGACCTCCACGACGCGCACCATCAGGAGTCCCCGTAGGTCGGGTACGCGCCGATGTGGGGCCGACCCGCGACCCACGTCGCGGACTGCTTGACCTCACCCAGGTCGGTGTGCCACCGCTCGCGCGATGCCGCCTGGGCCTGCCACCGCTTCGCGAGGTCGAGCGCCACGCTACGGTTCGGCGCGATGACCTGGATGCGGGCGATGACGCGGATGTCCCAGAACGTGACGTTGTAGAGCTTCAGCTCGCCCGTCACGCTCGTGATGTCGTACATACTGACCACCTCCCTCGTACAGCACCGTGCTGCACGCGGAACCCCTGGAGAAGACTCCAGGGGAACCGCCTACGAACGGTGTTAGAGCGCACCCTGCTCGAGCTCGTCGCGGTGCGTTTCCGCGAACCGGACGATGCAGGGTCCGCACCAGTACACGTCGGCTCCGTTGGTGAGCTTGACGCGGACGACCGCGGGGTTCTTCCCGCCGCAGCCGCCCTCGTGCTTCTTGAGCACGCCAGAACAGTTGTGCTCGGCCATGCGGACCACCTCCTAGCTGTAGCGGTCCACGTCCTTGACGTACCAGCCGAAGCTGTTCCACCGGCCCTCGGTCGGGCCGACGCGGGTCGTGGATTCACGATCCGATTGCAGGCGAATCTCGAGCATGTTCCGAGCCTGGTCGGCCCGTGTGACCCTCGTAGAGCTGCTGCGGATGGCCTCGGCATCGCCGGGACCGGTCGGGTAGCACCCGTCGTAGCGCAGCATGTCGAACGGGAACGGGCGCGAGCCCACCACCGTGAACTGGATGCGCTTGTACTTCACGTTGACCACCTCCCTCGTGACCCACCCTGGGGACACGCGGCGAGCCCCTTGCTTAAGCAAGGAGCCACCGTGCAGCACCAGACTGTTAGAGCTTGAAGACGTGGCAGTAGCCCTCGTTGTCGCCGGGGTTGATCGTGATGTTGTAGTGGCCGGGAGCGACTTGGTGAGGACCGTCGGTCCCCATGCCGTCGTCCTCGCACATCCACTCGAACGCCGAGACCCACGTCTTGAATCCGACGTAGTTGAACCCGTCGCCGTCGAACCAGGAGATGCCGAGGTAAACGCTGTCGTCATCGATGTCCGCGACCCGAACGTCCAGGTCGTCGCTGTTGTGGTACCCGATGCCGACGCCAATCTGCTCGAGCGACTCGTCGTCGCCGTCCTGCGCGATGACGCGTGCCACGATGACCGGCACGGTCCCGTCGTTCACGCTGAGAACCCGCATTGCTGACCACCTCCCTCGAGACAGCACCCTGCTGCTCGCGACCCGGCACCCATCGGATGCCGGACCGTCAGCCTCAGGACGTTTCCACGACCCAGGAACGGAGCTCGACGTACTCCTGGACGAACACGACCTCGGGGAGCTCGAGCGCCTCGTTGAGGTCGAATCCGACCTCGGCTGCGACCGCCTGGAGCGGCGTGCGCGGCCCGTCCTCGTCCGCGTCGTCCTCGTAGCCCCACGACCTCGCGACCTCGGTGAGCTGCTCGGTGACGAGCTCGCGCCAGCGGTTGTCGGCGGCGATCCGGTCCGTGAACACCTCCGGCGTGCCGGGGATGCCCTCGCCCTCGCCGTTCGAGTCCTGGATGACGAACACCTGCATGTTGACCACCTCCCTCGTACAGCGCCCTGCTGCACGCGACCGCGCACCCGGGGTTGGATGCGCGACCGTCTGCCTCAGGACTGGTCGGCCTGTCGAGCGCCCCAGTAAGCCTCGACGCCGTCCACCTCGACCATGACGACCTCGTCGTCCCACTGGTCACCCTTGGCGGCGCGAGGGCTCGCGGACGCCATGTGGATGAGCACGGTCGGGACGCGCTCGGCCGGATCGCCCGCGTACACCTGCTCGAGCTTCGCCATCGCGACCGCCGCGAGCGTCTCCGTGTGGAAGCCGCGAGCCGAGTCGATGACGCCGTGCACGAGCTTCGCCTGCTCCTTGGTCAGCCCCGCGTCGCGGAGCTCGGTCCACCGCTGCTCCCAGGGTCCGGGAGTCTTCGGCATTGCAACCACCTCCAGTCGAGCAGCGCCCTGCCGCTCGCGGAACGGCACCCGATGGATGCCGAACCGTCAGCCTCAGGGCTTCAGCGTGGCGAGGATGTCGTTCCGGTCGGGGCGGGTCAGGTTCCTGACCTCGACCTCGCCGGAACGGTCCCGCTTGTCGGTCCAGCCGAACGACCGCGTCATCGCGGACAGGCCGGACGGGTCGTTGACCGACGCCGACTCGAGCCACGCCGCGACCGTCGCGAGCGCCCCGGCGAACGAGTCGCCGTAGCACGTCGCCTCGAGCCAGTCGCCCTTGATGTGCGGACCGACATCGGCGCTCGTCTGAGCGCGGACCACGATTGCGTCACCGTGCATGGTGCGACCTCCCTGTTTCGGTCCCCTCGAGCCAGTCTCGAGGAGCCACGGCGCGGCCCGCCCAGAGCTTGATCGCCGCTGGTCAGGCCCCACCGTGAGAGGTGGGAGGTATGTCTGAACCCGGTCTCATCAGGCCCTACTCGCTGCGCCGGTCGTCGTCCCGCGAGGTCGTCCTCGAGCGGGAGCGTCCGTAGGCTCGGTGGCAGCTTCCAGGCCCGAAACGCCCTGGCGGGCGTCCGGGGGGCCGTGTGGTCAGGCCCGTCGCTCTGCAGATGTCAATCCTCGACGGCCCGTGTCCGTCGTCCGGCGGGTCCCAGCTCCTGCCCGGTACGCGCCCTGAGCGCCCTCCTGCGGCTCCGCTGAGGGGCAGGACGCTAGTCGCTCGGCTTGAGGGTGTCAACCCCCTACTTTGACCATCCACCTGGACCCCACAAAGCTGCAGGTCAGAGGGCGTGTGTGGGCGATCCGCCCGCGGACTGTCGCCTCGAGGCGGCTGAGACCGAGGCCCCGGGAACGCGGGAATCGGCGCGGCGGAGCTTCACCGCCTCCGGCTCAGAGAGACTGAGACCTCGAGCTCAGGAGACCTCAGGCCCAGGAGACAGAGACCCCGGGTCGGGGTCGGAGGATGCAGGCGTCCAGCTAGGCAGGAGGCAGGGAGGGGTAATCGGTATGTCCACGTCACACAGGAGCGGGAGCCTAGCTGGTCATAACCTTCGTTCTCGGCACACGTTTCCCCTGGTCAGAGGCACAATCGGCACGCTCGAGCCCGGGCACCAGGCACCCGATCGAACAGGCGTTCGGGCGGGCGAGGGGGTCTCCGAGAGGAACGCGGCGCGAGCAGTACTACTGCTATGGGACCCGTCCAGACACCTCGGCGTCCCGGGACAAACTGTCGGGTGACCCGTGATTCTGTCGCCCTGTAGGCTCGCCCGAGGAGGTGGGGCCGTGACGAACAACGAGAAGCTCTCCCGGGGCTACGTCGAGGACATCGAGCGGCAGCTCTGGGCGGCACGGAGGGACCACGACGAGGCCCTCCAGACGATCGGGGCCAGGGACCGTCGGATCCTCGAGCTCGAGCGCATCGTGCGGGACGACACGACGAGGCTCGAGAAGCAGGGCCGCGAGCTCGAGGTCACCGAGGACGCGCTCAAGCGGAGCCAGGCCCTGATGGATCGGACCCTAGAGATCACCGAGCGGTGCGTCGAGCTGATCGAGCACCTCGTCAAGCCGGAGGGCGGGGTGCTGTTCGGGGACCCCGACATCAAGAGTTGAGCTCCCCGGGGGCCGCGCACCGCCGTTCCCAGTCCGTCGGGCGCTGACCTGTCTCGCTGGGGCGAGTGACCGTTCCGTCATGCCCGGGGAGCTCGCTCCGATCGTATCGCGGCCCACCGGATCTCATCGCAGGCGGTCACGTTCAGCCCGAGACGATCGCGAGCCTCCCTCGCCGCCTGACGGCACCAGTTGCACAGGCCGTCCTCCTGGGTCGCCTGACGGGGGCAGGGGTCGGTCTGATCGACCCCTCGACACCGGCAGCGGAGGTTCATACGCGCGAGATCAGGAGCCCAACCACGATCCCGACGACGTAGGTGAACATGAGACCCCACCACGGGACCCGGATCACGGGTGCCGCTCGAGCCGTTCGCGTTCGATGCGCTTGCGGAGCTGATCCGCGAAGTGGTGGCCGAGCTCGAGATGGATCCTCGCGCGTTGGTACGCGAGCCGCCGACCGTTGCGGGGGATCTTCCGGTTCTGCGAGCGCCAGAGCTCTTCCTTCGCGAGGTCGAAGCTCTCGATGACGCCGTCGATCAGCTTCTGATCCGGGTACCTGTCGAGCACCGATGCGACCATGCGGCCTCCTCCCCGGGGAAGGTCGGGCCATGCTACGGGTGTCGTTCCCGATGTGAAGGGTCCCGCGCGACAAAGAGTGACAGAAGTCGAGTGAACCGGTTGCCGACGGCGGATCCTCGCGCTACGTTCGCGGTCCCGGGTCCATACACCAGCCACCCGCTTGGAGCATCGGGGTGATCGCGCCGGTGAACGCATCGAAGCTAGGGACGGAAGTCCCGAGCCCGGGGGTCCTGCTCAGGCGGGGAAGCGTGTCGTGGTCTGGGCAGGATGCAGAGAGGGTCGCGGGCGGGGCTTTGGGTTACTCATGCCCTTCCTTTCACCCGTCCGCGGCCCTCTGTGCTACCGTTCGAGGTCAGGGAAGCGACCACCTCCCTGTTCGCCTTGAGCCCTCGGAGTGATGACCGGGGGCTCTTGGCTTTCTGTCCCTGCCGGGGGACCCCTCTCGCTCGAGTGTGCATCTAGCGAATCCCCCCGGCAGGGATCACCTCCTCGGGTGCGGGGGCCTCGGTGGCTGTATAGGCGGGGCCGAGGCGCACCGATCCGCCTGCGACATCACTCGGAGCGTTCAACCTCCGCACCCGAGCTCCCTCCTCGCTTAAGCTCGAACGTGTGTTCTGGCGCGTCTTCTGGTGGCTCCGTCTCCTCGTCGCGGCTGGGTTCACCTACTGGACGTGGCTCGAGTGGGACGACTACCGCGACCTCGTCAAGCTGATGATGCTCGTCACGATCTGGACGATGTGGACGAGCGATCTCCCCGACGGTCGCGAAGAGTGACCGCGCTCCGCGGTCCTGTCACTCTTTGTCGGGTTCTCCCCTTGTCGGGTCCTGTCGCGTGGATGCATGCTCGAGCCATCGACTCACCGAGGAGGTGATTGGATGTCGATGGACCCAAGGCAAACGCAGCAGTACGCGCAGCAGGGTTCGTTCCAGCCCTCGTGGGCCAAGGAGCAGAACCGAACCGTGATCACCTCGACCGTTGAGGTCCCACAGCCCCAGGAGACTGAGGCCCAGAGGATCCTCAGCCAGGCCGGTGTGATCCCCGGGATCGGGTACAAGTTCCACCAGGACCCGCAGAGCCGGAAGACGAAGGTCACGCTGACCCTGACGCGTCAGGCCGCTCAGCGGATGCAGGAGGTTCAGCGGCTGCAGTCCGAGCTCAGCCAGCTCGCCCTGTACGGACAGGGCTAGGCCAGCGCGAGCTCAGAGGTAGCCGTAGAGCATCACGGTGACACCGGGAGGGTCAGAGTCCACCGATGGCTCTGGCCCTCCCTCCATGACGACCGTCTCGAAGCACGGGCCGCACAGGAGAGCCGAGATGAGCGCGAGACCGAGCTCCTCCCCCACCGAGCTGGCGGCTGTCTCGTGAGCGACGAACCGCTCCGAACACGGAGAGCAGAGCTCCACGGCCAGCATGGTACGCCTCCGTGCTTAAGGGTCAAGCGATGAGACGCAAGAGCAGGTACGACCTGGACGGTGGCCGGTTCGAACACGAGGATCAGATGACGGTCGTCGTCTACGTCATCGCCGCCGTCGTCGTGGCCCTCGCCGTCGGGCTGACGATCCTCGTCATCTGGCTCGTTCGCTGACGCATCCCCCACGCATCCCCCACGCATCACCCATGCCGCCGAAAGGGATCGACCGCGCCGTCGGGGGTTGGTGTTGCTCTTCGAAGCAAAAGAGCAGGAGATCGATGCATACCCCATGCGTGCACACGCATGTTTGTTAGGTTCGGTTCGGTTAGGTGGGTTTTGGGGTTAGATCTTATGAGCCCTTCAAGGGTTCAAGTAGGGGCTCCAGGATCTGGACGACCTGGGTGCACCGTCCCTGCTTCGCCAGATCGATCGCTTCTCGGACCGCTCGATCGATCTTCACGAGATGCGCGACCGCCGCCGCGGTCTCAGCCGTCAGATCCTCGATGCTCGCCGCGAGCTCTTCGAACTGATCGTCGCGGAGCTGGTCGAGCCGGACCGCGACCTCGTTCGGCTCCCGGGCCGGGACCGGGGTCAGCGGCGGCTGCTCGAACGTGTCGCCGCAGGAGCAGCGCATGATCGCCGTGCCGTCTTCGAGCCTCCCGCGCATGCGGTGCTCGTGACGGTGGCCGTTCACGGGACCTTGGTCGCGACCTCGAGCTTCGACGGCCTGGGGATGCCCTCGCCCTTCTCCTCGACGTGCGCGACCAACGTGAGGACAACGTCAAGCTGCTTGACCTTCTCGTCCACGACCTCGGCCTGCTGCTTCGGGTGCTTCCCACCGGAGACGCCCGCCGCCGACAGGTGGTAGGCGAACTTCGCCGCGGCGAGCTCCTCGCGGGCCTGCTGTACGGCCCCGTAGAGCAGCCGGAGGTCGATCTGGTGCTGAGCCCGTTCGTCCGTCAGCGGGACGGCAGCGTCGCTCTCAGGCGGTTCCTCGGGGCTCTCAGCGATCTCCTGGATCGTCTCGAGCTGCTCCGGCGTGAGCTCGCCCTCGAGCTCGTCGATCGTGTTGCGCGGTTCGTCAGCCATGCGACCACTCCCCCTCGATCAGTGTGACAAGACCCCCCTGGTCTCGTTGACACGTCGCCCCTCGAATGTACCCTGCCGCGGATGCAGAACATCCCGCCGTCGCCAGATCAGCTCGACAAACTCGCTGAAGCAGCGTTCAGCTTCTTCGAGATGTTCGCGTCCACGCTCCCGCCGCCGCCGGACGAGCTCGATCATCGTTCGACGCAGGCGATGTTCTCGATCGAGGCGTGCGTCCACGAGTGCGGTGGTCTCGTCGTGATGAAGTACGAGGACGACGGTCCGCGGAAGATCACGCACTTCCCGACGGAGTACGACCAGCAGGACGCGGCGATCGCGCTCCAGGGGATCGGGATCGGCTACGCCGAGGGCGTGCGCGACACGATGGTGCTGCACGACGGCGTCGCTCCGTCGATGACGGTCGGCATGCCACCGGTCACGCATGAACCCTCCGCCGACGAGCTGTGAAGGTCTCGCTCGAGTACAGCGAGGCGCGGTGGAGCGCGAGCATCCTGGACATCAACGGCAACGTGATGATCGGCTCGCACGGTCATGATCCGCTGAACGCCGTCGTCAGCCTCGCGGAGAAGCTCGCGGACGTGCACTTCGCGACGCCAGTGACGAAGTACGCCGAACCGCTGATCCCGGAGGACTTCTGAGGCGGCTCGCCGCCGTCGTCCTGCTGCTTCTGCTCATCGTTCCGACGAACGCATCCGCGTCGAGGGAGAGCGAGTGCCGGTTCCAGAACCTGGAGAGGGGGACCTGGACCCAGCGCGAGGAGCGCAGGACGGCGGCGTGCGTGACCGATCGGTGGCCGGTCTCCGGCGGGCTGAGGAAGCTGATCCGGGTCGGACACTGCGAGTCCGGGTGGTCGCGCCTCGCGACGAACGGTCGGTACGTTGGCTTGTTCCAACACGACGCGGGCGCTTGGGGCTACCGCGTGAGGCGCTACGAGCCGCAGCTCTGGGACCTGCAGCCCGGGTGGCGAAACCCCCGGACGCAGATCACGGTGACCGTGCGGATGGTTCGTGACGAAGGCTGGAGTCCCTGGCCTTACTGCGGGCGCTGAGCTTCTCGCTTAAGATGCGACCCATGGTCGCGACGTTCAGGTTCTGCACCGACTGTGGCTCCGAACACCTCGGTCCCGCGTGTGGGATGACCTTCGCCCAGCGGCTCAAGACGGTCCGCGTGGACAAGGCCAACTTCGACACCGCCGAGAAGCACAACTACTTCGACCGGGAGGCGGCGAACGCGGTCTTCGGTCTGTCCGCGGATGAGCGACCCGAGGACATCATGGCGGAGGAGACCGAGGGCAAGGGGTTCCTCGATCGCTCCGAGATGCGGGACGCGCCGACGGACGAGCTCATGCACTACCTCGACGGCCCCGAGGAAGATCCGAACGTCGTCAACGCAGCGGTATGAGCGACCTCCGCGTCATCGACAAGGCCCGCGTCGTCGCCGCGCTCGTCAGCGGTGCGTCGGTCCCTGAGGTCGCACGCGAGTTCGAGATCAGCCCCTCCACGATCCGTCGGTGGTCGGTCGAGGACGAGGGCTTCCAGGAGATGCTCGAGAACGCGGAGCAGGGCGCGATCACCGCGATCCTCGAGGACGCGATCCAGAACGTCCGGTTCAAGATCAAGGAGCTCGGCACCAAGGCGCTGTCGGTGCTGACCTCGGCGCTCGAGAGCGATGACGAGCGCACGCGTCTGGCCGCGGCGAAGGAAGTCTTCAAGCTCGCGGGGATCGCGACGACGGAGAAGCACGTACAGCTCGGGCTCGAGAGCGTGATCGGAGAAGCCGATGGCAACAGTCCAACGGCTGGCGACTAAGAACAAGGTCGTCAAGTTCCGCCGGGACCTCCGGTACTACTGCAAGAGCTCGCTGCGGATCATCGACAAGCAGCAGCGTCTGCAGCCGCTCAGTTTCAACTTCGCGCAGAACTACGTCCAGGAGAAGCTCCAGCAGCAGATGAAGGAGACCGGTCGCATCCGTGCGATCGTCCTCAAGGCGCGGCAGGAGGGCATCTCGACCTACGTCGCCGCCCGCTTCTACCGTCGTGCGACGCTGTACAAGAACCAGAACTGCGTCGTGATCGCGGACCTGAAGAAGCGCGGCGCGGTGCTGTTCAACATCTACGAGACCTACTACCGGTACATGCCGGACGGGTACCGACCGGCCAAGCGGTACTCGTCCAAACAGGCGCAGCTCGTCTTCGACACGATCGATGGACGCGGCGGGCTCAACAGCAAGATCACCGTCGAGACCGCGCGGGACACGTCCTCGGGACGAGGCTCGACGATCTCGTGTCTGCACGCGAGCGAGGTCGCGTTCTGGGAGAACGCCGGGGACCTGTGGCACGGTCTGGTGAACGCGATCCCGGACCAGGGCTCGGAGATCGTGATCGAGTCCACGGCCAACGGCGTCGGCAACTTCTTCCACCAGATGTGGCAGGACGCCGAGGCGGGGCTGTCCGGTTACCTCGCGATCTTCCTGCCGTGGTGGATCCACGAGGAGTACCAGGCGGAGCTCCCCGCCGGGATGCACGACCACATGCTCGCGACGCTGAGCGACTGGGAGCGCAAGGCGTACACGGTCGGGCTCGAGTGGGACGGCGGGGTGCATCGGCTGACCCTCGAGCAGCTCCTGTGGCGGAGGAACAAGATCCGCGGCGACTTCCGTGGGGACGAGCGCCTCTTCCGCCAGGAGTACCCGTCGAACCCGCGCGAGGCGTTCCTGGTCAGCGGGAACCTCTTCTTCAACGAGGAGTCCTTGCTTAGGTACGAAGAGTCCGCGTACCCTCCCCTCATGCGTGCGGACATGATCCGTCGGGGGGACACGATCACGCCCATGCGGACCGCTCAGGGCGACCTTCGGATCTTCCGACTGCCGGACCCGAAGGGTCACTACGTGATCTTCGCGGACACCGCGACCGGCAAGCTGGCATCGGAGCGGGAGACGGTCTCGCTCGCGGATCCCGAGAAGGGCGGGCGCGACTTCTCCGCCGCCTGGGTCTACGACACGCGGTCGCACACCTACGCCGCGATCCTCCATGGGCGGATGCCCCCAGAAGTCCTAGCGGAGCAGCTCGCTCTTCTCGGGTACTACTACACGAACGCATCGACGCGCGATGACGAGCTCCGTCGTCCGGCGCTGATCGGCGTCGAGCGGAACCACTCCTCCGGTGAGACGGTGCTGAACCTGCTCAAGGACACCTGGGCGTACCCGACGCTGTACTACCACCGGCTCGTCAACCGGCGGAACGGCGACAAGCACACGACGACGCTCGGGTTCGTCACGACCGTGGACAACCGGCAGATGATGCTGGACGAGTTCGCGCAGGCGCTTCGAGAGAACGACGTTCACCTCCCCGATAGCGACACGATCCGGGAATGTTTCACGTTCATCCGCGACGACACGGGTAAGCCGCAAGCCGCGGAGGAATGTCACGACGACCGCGTGATGGCGGCAGCGGGTGCGTACTTCATCAGTCGCTTCTCTCGTCCGCTCAAACCGCGCGTTCGGAAGCCGGGGCAGTCTCGGCAGAAGGTCCCTGTCGGTAACAGCCCAACCGGGCTGTTCACGTACTGAGGAGGGCGACATGGCAGAGCAGAACCCCGACTCCACGACGACCGGCAAGGTCGTCATCGAGCGCGAGGACAAGCCCGACGTGGTGATCGACCAGCCCGTCGGTCTGGACATGATGGGTTCGGTCAAGGACCCGGGCGGGACGAACATGGAAGCCCGTCACCACATCTCCGAGGCGAACGACACCTCGGGCAAGCAGGAAGGAGTCGTGACCGTGAAGGACGAGCCACAGGGCGACGCGGAGGTCTTCCCCGGGACGGGCGGAGACAGCGCACCGTCGGCAGCACCGGACCCCGAAGACAACGCGGCCACCGACTTCATCGGTGAGCGCGAGGGGACGCGTCACAGCCGTTCGCACGGCCCCGAGACGGTCGGCGAAGGCGAAGAGGGCTACCGCCCGCAGCCGGAGAAGGCCGACGTGGAGCTCGACACCGAGGGCAACGACGATCGCACCGCCGACGAGCAGACCGAGGAAGAGGAGCCGCGCGACTTCACGGGCGAGGGCCTGTCGCAGGAGAACCAGACCTCGCAGCCCGACGACGTGGCCGGTGAAGAGCGCGTGATCAGCGACGAGGGCGCGGTCGCACCCGGTCCCGTCGAGGAGCCGTTCGACACGGCGTTCCCCGCTCCCGAGGACACTGAGGGCGAGTAACGCGTGGCGATCGCGCTCGAGGAGGACATCGAAAGGGGCTCGTCCCCGATCGATGACGAGGTCACCGACGAAGCGCGGGACCTCTACCCCAAGACCGAGGAGGCGCACACGGCCCTCCTCGGCTGGGTTCTCCGCGCGTTCGCGGCGGCGGAGTCGGCTCGTCGGCCCTACGAGGACAAGTGGAGGAAGCAGGGCAAGCTGTACAACAGCTTCCTTCACAAGGACCCCGAGGAGTGGCGGTCCAAGCTCTTCATCCCGTACACGATCAGCTCGATCGAAGGGATGGCTCCTCGGCTCCTGAGCTCGATGCCGGAGTTCAACGTGATCCCGGTCGGGCCGGAGGACACGCACTGCGCCGTCGCGCTGACGGAGATGTTGAACCACTGCTCGGATGCGAGCGGCCTGTACGTCCCGCTCGCGATGGCGTGGAAGCAGGCGCTGAAGCACGGCACCGGGATCCTGAAGACGAGCTACGTCCAGGACATCCGCATGGTCCGGCAGAACGTGCCGGTGATGGTGCCGCAGTACGCGTCGCAGCCGGTGATGGACGAGAACGGCATGCCCGCCTACGACATGAACGGCGAGCCGCTCACCGAAGAGGTGCAGGTCGGTGAGCAGCCTTCCGGTGAGTTCCAGCGGCAGCAGGTCCCGCTCGAGGTGTACTCCGGCCCCCGCGCGACGTGGGTGGACATCTACAACTTCTGGGTCGCGCCGGAAGCCCCCGACGTGCAGTCGGCGCGGTACACGATCGAGCGGTCGTTTCGCGATTGGGCGTACATCGATGAGCTCGTGGAGAAGGGCGTCTACCAGCTCCCGACGTGGATCGAGCGCGGCGACATCACGTCGATGGATGACAACCCGTTCTTCTACAAGCAGAGCGACGTGGAGATGGACGGCGGCGACACCGACGAGACGCGCAAGTCGGTCGAGCTCCTCGAGGTGTTCACCGACGACGGTCGCGTCATCACGGTCCTGAACCGACGCGCGGTCATCCGCTGCACCGAGAACCCGTTCGACCATGGCGAGAAGCCGTATGCGCGGCTGATCGACTACCTCGTGGAAGGCGAGTTCTGGGGCAAGGGCGAGATCGAGCTCATCGAGGGACTGCAGGACGCGGCGAACGCGCTGATCAACCAGCGGCTCGACAACGTCCGCATCAACATGAACAGCGTCTTCGCGGTGAACCTCGAGGGCATCGAGGACGAGCGCGATCTCGAGATGGCACCGGGGCGGATCATCGGTGTCGTTGGTGACCGCGACCCGAACACGGTCGTCCAGCGCATCGACCTGGGCGATGTCACCGGTTCGGCGTTCGCGGAGGCGCAGATCCTCGAGGGCCTGATCGAACGCGTGACGGGGATGACGCCGCTGCAGCTCGGCGTGGACTCGCCCAACTACAACAGCACGGCGACCGGCGCGGCGATCATGGATCAGAACACCGGCTCGAAGTTCGGGCTGAAGGTGCGGCTGGTCGAGCAGATCGGTCTGAAGGATCTCGGTCGCCAGTGGGGCTCGCTGATCCAGCAGTTTACGGACGAGCCTCGGTGGGTCCGCGTCCTCGGTCTCGACGGTCAGTACACGTTCCACATGCTGCAGCCGGACGCGCTCCTCGGCGCGGTGGACTACCGGATCACGACGAGCTCGAGCGCACAGACGCAGGATCAGCAGCGGCAGGAGACGGTGTCGGTGCTCCGCGAGGTCGCGCCGTTCGCTCCGCAGGCCGTCCCGCAGCTCCTGATCGACGTGCTGAAGGCTTACGACCGCAAGGACATCGCGTCCTACCTCGGTCCCCAGGCGCAGCAGCTCGCGCAGATGAACGCGATGATGCAGCGGATGCTCTCCGGCGAGCAGCAGCCGGGGCAGCCAGGATTGCCCGCGGGTGGTGGACCGCCGCAGGGTGGACCGCCTGAAGGACCGCCGCAGTGAGCGACGACCTCGAAGCCCTCGCCGCGGAGCTCCGCGACAAGCTGCCGCCGTGGTACGAGAACCCGCGCGAGCTCCCTGAGGAGCCGGAGGGGCCGCGTGCACGCCCGCCGTCCTCGGTCGGTGAAGAGCGCGTCTTGGTCATGCGGGCTCGCGCGGTGCCGGTCATCACCGAGGCGCTCGAGACGCTGAACACGCCCGGGTGGCAGTACCTCGTTCAGGCGTTCAACCGCACGATCGAGGAGCGGATGGAACGTGCTCTCCAGGCGAAGGATCCTGTTGAGCTCGCAGAGCTGCGCGGTCAGGTGGTTGCGTACAGGGAGTTCTTGCAGCTACCCTCCACGCTTAAGCAGCAAGCTGAGCAAGGGCATGAAGCGCAGCTCCGGCTTGGCTCGAGGCCCACAACGGACACCCTCGAGGAAGGAATGACATGACCATGCAGGGGACACCAGAAGCAGCGGAAGGGTCTGGGTTCGGGTTCCCGGTCATCGAGTCGGGCTTTTGGGACGACACGGAGACCGATCCCTCACTTGGCCCCGCGGTTGTGGAAGCCCCCGAAGAGCAAGACCCACCGGCAGAGGTCGAGGAGACCGAACCGGAGGCAGCCGATACAGAGACGCTGCCGTGGGAGGCTCCCCCCGAGGAGACCCCGGAGGTAGCTGCCGACGCGGAGAACGCAGAAGCGCCCGCGGAGGAGCAGCCGGGAACGCCCGAGGAGGAAGGAACAACCTCCGATGAGCCCCGCATGTACGCGGGGAAGTTCGGCACCGTCGAAGACCTGGAACGCGGCTACGCCGAGAGCACGGCGTGGGCGACCCGGGCCTCGCAGGAGAACGGCCAGCTCCGAACGGAGCTCGCCAACGCGGTACAGCTCGTCCAGCAGATGGCTCCGATCGTTCAGCAGAAGCTGATCGAGGACAACCCAGAGCTGGAAGATCAGTTCCGCGTCCAGGAAGCGGTCCAGCAACAGCTCCGTCCGATGCAAGAGCGTCAGCAGCAGGAGCAGGCTGCGGCTCAGATGCGTCAGACACTGGAGCACACCGTTGGACAGTTTCGTGCGAGCCACCCCGACCTCGTCCCGAACAGCCCTCTCGACTACGCGTGGGCGCAGACCTTCCAAGACCTCCAGCTCCCGCCGACGCATCCCGTCGCGCAGGAGATCGCTTACGAGGCCACGAAGGACCCCGGTCTGAAGAAGGTGCTGAAGGCGAACCCGCACTGGATGCAGACGCAAGAGGGGATGGAGATGGCGCGGAGCGAAGCTCGGCGTCTGTTCCCGTCCCCCAGCCGGAAGCCCGCCCAACCGCGTCCCGCCGTGCAGAAGGCGCACGTCGAGACCGGGGGCACCGGAGCTCCTGCAGACGGTGCACCAAGCGACGCCGATTCGATGGATCGCGCGATCGGTTGGTGGATGAAGAACCGGGGCAATCCGCTCATGGGCGGGCGGATCTAAGCACTTAAGGGGGGAACCACCAGATGGCAGCGACATTCGTTCGTGCGCCGGAGAGCACGGAGAACGTCCCGGCATCCCGGCGTGTACGAGACGTGTCGAAGAAGATCGGCTACCTCGATCCTGACATCGCGCCCCTGACCCTCATCCTGCAGCGGATGAACTCAGCTTCGTGCTTCAACACGAAGTTCGAGTGGATCGAGAAGGATCTCGAGCCGGGTTGGACCGCGGTGAACAACGGAGCGGGCTACGCCGACAACGCGACCTCCGTGGTCGTGGACAACGGGGCCTACGTCTCCATCGGAGACATCCTCAACGTCCCGCGCACCGGAGAGAAGATGCTCGTGACGAACATCAGCACGAACACGCTGACGGTCTCGCGTGGCGTCGGCTCGACGGCGGCGGCGGCGCTCGTGGATAACGACGACATCCAGATCCTGGGGAACGCCTACCAGGAGGGTGACACGTCGGGCACCGAGAAGAGCCACGCCGAGACGTACCCGTACAACTACACGCAGATCACCCGGACGCCGCTCGCGGTCACCGGGTCGGAGATGGCCTCGGAGAACTACACGGGGTCGGATCTGGATCGGCTGCGTGCGGAGAAGGGGATCGTCCACAAGATGTACCTCGAGAAGACCGCGCTCTTCGGAGAGCGGAACCTCGACACCGCCACCAACGGCACCACCGGCAAGCCCCGGCGGTACACGGGTGGGTGGCTGTACTACTGCGGGTCGGCGTCCAACATCAAGGACGCGTCCGGGATCCTGACGGAGCCGGAGCTCGAGACCTGGACCCAGGACGTGTTCGCACACACGTCCGGCGGGGACTCGCGTCTCCTGTTCTGCTCGCCGCTCGTGATCTCGGTCCTGAACCAGCTTGCCGCCGGACGGATCCAGGTCGTCCCACGCGAGAAGGTCTTCGGCCTGTCGCTCACGCAGTGGATCACCGGGCACGGCACGCTCACGATCATCAAGCACCGTCTCCTCGAGGCGGGGCCGACGAGTGGCTACGGCTACTCCGGTGAGGCGTGGGCGATCGATCCGTCGAAGATGCGGATGCGCTACCTCCGGGGCCGCAACACGAAGCTCCGCGAGGACATCCAGGCGAACGACATGGACGGGGTGAAGGACGAGTACCTGACCGAGGCTGGTTGGGAGGTCAAGAACCCGCTCGTGCACGGTCGCCTCAAGGGCGTCACGGGCTAAGGAGCCCGACACACAGGGCCTGGGAGGGTCGGGGACTTGAGCCCCGGCCCTCCTGGCTTAAGATGCAGACGCAAGCCATCCAGGAGGAGGAGGAGAGATGGCGACAGTCACGCTCGACACCGAGGGTCCGGGTCGCGCATCCAAGCGACCGCTCATGGTGCACTCGCCCCGACCGATGAAGGTCGTCACGGGGACGCTCGCGTTCGACAGCTCGTACCCGACCGGCGGCGAGTCCCTCGCGGACATCTTCAACATGTTCACCTCGTTGAAGCTGCTGCTGATCGACCAGCCGCTGACGGGCGCACAGACCGGGAAGTTCATCAAGGTGGACTACACGAACCAGAAGGCGCTGCTCTACACCAACGCATCGCCTGCTGCGGAGGTCGCGGACACGTCGAACCAGAGCGCGATCACCGACGTTCGGTTCGTGGCGATCGGTTACTGATGCCGGGTCCTCAGGTCAAGGACTGGGACGTGTACCACGCGCTTCGTGAGCGCGGCGCGTCCAAGGAAGAGGCCGCGAGGATCGCCAACGCACAGGCCAAGAAGAAGCGCAAGAAGAAGAAGACCGGACACGCCCGCTAGAGGCCCCGGAGAAGGAGAGACGGCATGCGGTTCTACAGCAAGTACGACCGGATCGAGTACGTCGTCATCGCCAAGCAGCACGAGACGGTGGGGACACATCGGCGCACGACGCGCGGACTCACGGCGAAGTTCCACAACCACTACTTCGACAGCGAGGTCGCAGCGAAGGATCTCCAGTGGTCGGAGGAGGACCGCAAGACCGTCGAGAGGCATCTGCTCGAGCACGGCGACATGGGGATCCACCTGTACGTCGCGACGGACAAGCCCAAGGACGCGCCGATCGACACGGAGCTCCAGCCGCTGACCCGATGCATCGCCACCGTGGCGACCGCCGACGGGTCGCAGCTCTGCGGCGAGCCCGCGCTCGACGGCAAGGATCTCTGCGAGATCCACCAGAAGGAGTTCGAAGCCGCGATGGCGGGTGTCGAGGAGCTCAAGGAGGAGAAGGTCTGATGGGGCGACGGGGACTCCCGGTCGCGAAGACCGGCACAGACCCGGCGGCGAACGCGGAGATCTCCGAGACCGTTCCCGCCGGGAAGTACTGGGAGGTCATCTCGGTCACCGCGCTGCTCGTTCAGGGCGCGACACAGACGCCGTTCCCGATCCTGATCCTGGATGACGGGACGACGGAGCTGTGGGAGGGCTACGGGGCTGCCGCGGCGCAGGACGCCAGCACCACGGCTCGGTACACATGGTCGCAGGGCGGGCCGGGACCAGGGGCACTGCTCGGCGCGACGCCGGACCTGCACGCGAACGCGGCGCTGCCGAAGATGATCCTCGGCCCTGGCTACCGCGTCCGCACCAACACGGTCGGCAAGGGCGCGAACACCAACTGGGGTGCGCCCCGGCTGCTCGTGGTCGAGTACGACGGGCTGCCGGAGTTCTGATGAAGGTCAGCGAGATCGAGCGCCGGGTCTTCTCCCACCTGCGGGATGCGGGGAAGACGTTCGTGGAGTACGAGGACTTCCTCGACTGGCTCAACGATGCCTACGTGGACATCGTATCCCGGCTGCGCTTGATCCAGACAGAGAAGACCGGGACGTTCGCGGACGCCACGGGAATCCTCGACTTCTCGACGTGGGACCCGGAGCTCGTCCAGGTGGATTGGATGCGGATCGCCGGGACCGATGTCGAGTGGCGGGATAGCGACGACTGGAACCGGTTCAGCGACGACGGCGCTGCACCCTCGGTGATCCTCGGTCGAGAGTACGCGCTTAAGCTCGAGTTCACGCCCGCGCCCGCGAGCGGGACCGCGTACACGGTCCGGTACTACTCGAGCCCGCCCGCGCTCGTGGAGCGGGACGAGACACCGAACATCCCCACGCACCTCCATCGCAAGCTCGTCGCCTACTGCGTGTGGCAGGCGAAGCTGAAGCTCGGCTACGACGACGAGGCGCTCACCTGGCAGGCCGACTACGAGAGGAACCTGCCGGAACCGCTGCGTGGTCGGCTGCGCCTCCGTCCCGGAGGGGGCCGGTGGGTCAGGAACGCCCCCGGTCCGTTCGACAAGGACCCCGATCGGAGCCATGTCTGATGCCAGGGATCAAGCTGCACCACCCGGAGCTCCGCAACTGCACGTACACGCTGATCCATGAAGGCCGTCCGCTGGAGCACCCGACCAAGTGCATGGTCTGCAGGGTTACGCACCGGCACAAGACGTACCACCTCGGCCTGGATAAGCACGGCGACGTGACCGTCTCGGAGCAGGTCTTCGAGCGGTTGAAGGAAGCGGGGCTCGACGAGCTCGAGCCCAAGGGGGAGATCGCGAAGCCTCCCCCTCAGACCGTCGGGCTGGCAGAGAGCCCTCTGGAACAAGAGCTGGTGGTGATCTCGCGCGAGCATGGGAGGCGTAGGTGAGGCGATCCCTCTTCGTCCTGATCTCGAGCACCCTGCTTCTGGCAACGCTCTTCGTTCCGCCTGCACGAGCCGCACGCCCCGGGATGATCGTGACCTGCCTGTTCACGGGTCAACGGGAGGCGGTCGATCCGATCGTCTCGTCGGGGATGCCATCAGAGCACGCACATCAGTTCTACGGCGCGGTCGGCGTGACCTCGACGGAGGACACGGCATCGCTGTTGCAGAAGGCGACGATGTGCGTCGTGGAGACGAACCACTCCGGCTACTGGATCGGCGTGCCGGAGCGCGACGGCGTCCCGCTCGAGCCGCTGAACAAGCACCTGCTTATCTACTACCGCTGTGTCATAAGAAACTGCCGCGAAGCTTCTGGTATCCCGGTGAACACGGGTCTCGTCGCGGGCAACGCGCACGCCACGTCGGTGGCGGAGAACCCGTTGTTCGACAACCTCGAGCTCTCTGGCTTCCGCTGCCGGACCGGTGGTGGGACCTTCTCAGCGACGCCCCCGGCGACGTGCGATTCGGAGAGGCTGGTCATCGGGGTCACCTTCGAGCCGGTCGGCGGCGTGCGGCTGCAGGCGTACTTCCGCTTCCGCCTGCCTTCGACGCGGGTCGGGGAGATCACGCTGGGCGGCAAGCCGTCGTACACGCTCCACGCCGACTTCCTCTTCGGTCACGAGCAGGTCGCGTGGGACGCGTTCATGGACCGCTGCATCCGTGCGAACGAGGACTGCGGGACCAACCCCGTACTGACCTAAGGAGCGATCGTGGCTAACGGACTGTTCGCGTCGTACCGGACCTTGGTGCTGTCGGCACCCCCGAACCTGTCCTCGGCCACGATCAAGGCGTTGTTCGTTGACCACGCCGACGACACTCCCGTCCTTGCGACCGACAACATGTTGGACGACATCGCCTCGGCGGCGCGTGTCCCGGCGCTCGGTTCGGCAGTCACCCTCGCGTCCAAGACCCTTGGGACCGTGGCGACCGGTGTCTTCGATGCCGCCGACCTGACGTTCACCGCACTGGCGGGGGATGCCTCGGAGTCGCTGATCATCTTCGAGGACAGCGGCACGGAGTCCACCTCGGATCTGCTCGCGTACTTCGACACCGCGACGGGGCTGCCCTTGACGCCGAACGGCGGCGACGTGTTGGTCGCGTTCAACGCTTCCGGCATCTGGGGCTTCTAGGCATAGGGGTCGCCTGAATGGCGATCTCGGCTGTCAACAAGGTCGCGTCGCGAACCGCGACGGATGCAACGTCGTATGCGACGGCGTCCATCACCCCGACCGCGAACCGCTGGCTCATCCTCGACTTCTGGGTCTTCAACAGCGATGTCACCCCTGTCCCCCCGACGACCGTCACGGGGAACGGGCTGACGTGGACCCTCGTCCACGAAGAAACCTCGAGCAACGGGAACCACAACCTGTCTCGCTGGAAGGCGTGGACGGGTGCGACGCCGTCAGCCGGAGCCGTCACAGCCGACTTCGGTGCTGTTCTGCAGCGGGGTGCCGGTTGGTCGATCAGCGAGTTCGACGGGCTCGACACCTCCGACCCGTTCGTCGGGACGAACCACGTCGTCAACATGCCCGGGACCTCCGGGACGAGCATCGACTGCACGCTGGCGGCGTTCGCCCACGCGGACAACCGGGCGCTCATCCAGGTCATGCACACGGCGAACGAGGCGAGTGCGCCGGAGGCGGGGCTCACGGAGCTCTCGGACACCAACGGGACCGGACCGGCGGCGGGTCACGCGGTCGCGTGGGGGAACGACACGACCCCGTCGTACACATGGGTAACGAGCCAGGCTCGTGCTGCGATCGCCTCGGAGCTGAAGGCAGCGAGCACGGCGCAGCAGGTCGATCTCGGATTCATCAACCAGGCTGGTCAGGTCTTCAGCCCGACGGTCACACCGCAGGCGGTCACCGTCACCGTCGGGTTCATCAACCAGGCGGGTCAGGTCTTCGCACCGACGATCACCCAGGCGACCGTTGTCACCGTCGGGTTCATCAACCAGGCGGGTCAGGTCTTCGCACCGACGATCACCCCGGGTGCGGTCACGGTCACCCTGCCGTTCATCAACCAGGCCGGGGCGGTCCATGCGCCGACGGTCGTCCCGCAGAGCTTCGTGACCCTGCCGTTCATCAACCAGGCGGGGCAGGTCTTCGCTCCGTCGGTCGTGACGATCCAGACGGTGACCATCGGGTTCATCAACCAGGCGGGCGTCGTGCACGCGCCAGTGGTCGCCCGTGTGACCCGTGCGCTGGTTCGCGCGGGGGCCGTCATGTACCGCGAGGTGAGCTCGGACGTGGTCTGTCGGACGGTCGCTCACGCGGGCGCTGACCTGCGCTCGAAAGCCACCGCGGGTGCCACTACACTCTGAGCTTAAGGAGGGATTGTGCCGACGACGTTGATCCCCAGCCGCCGGGTCTACCCCGGGTCCGAGGTACGTCTCACCTGTGACTTCGATGTGAACGATGTCGCGACCGATCCGACCACCGTGTCGTTGATCGTGCGGAAGCCCAGCGGGACGGAGGCGACCTACACCTACGCGGGTGGAACGATCACCAAGAGCGCGGTGGGTCGCTACTACAAGGATCTCGCGATCGACATCGACGGCCTGTGGACGTTCCGGTGGGTCTCGACGGGGACGGCGGCGGGTGCGGATGAGGGGGAGATCCAGGTCCGGCGGAGTGAGTTCGCGTGAGGCTGACGGAGCCGACGGACGAAGAGCGCGACGAGGCCGTCGGTCGCTTCATGCCGCGGCTGCGCTCGCCGTGGAACCACTTCGAGCCTGACCAGAAGGAGCTCGACCGGCTGATGCTGAAGAGCGAGAGCGTGATCCTCGGCACCGACCGCTTCAGCCAGGACGAGGTGCAGGCGATCGTCTCGAGGATGGTGCGCCAAAGTGGCCGATAAGCGCGTCATCCCGATCCCGCTGAAGAAGGGACTGCACGAGGGGCAGGAGGCATCGGTCCTGCCGCCGGGGTTCGCGACGGAGCTCATCAACTGGGTACCGGAACCGACCGGTGGCGTCCGCGTCCGCGTGCCGTGGGTGAAGTGCTCGACCACCTCCGCTCCCGCAACGAAGGTCGGCAAGGGCATCGGGTTCCACCGGAAGATCACCAACCGGAACCTGCCTGCGAAGGTTCAGTACGCCCAGAACACCACGTTGGGTAACTCGGTCACGACCACCATCTCCGCGGCGACCGCCGGGAACCTGATCATCGCGATCCTGGTTTCATGGGACTCCGGTGCGGCCCCGGGCGGAGCTACGGGGCCAGCCGGTTACACGAGGCTCGGTACGGACTACGTAGACACGACGCGCTTCGTGCGGATCGAGGTCTGGACGAAGACCGCGGTGGGCGGGGAGACCTCGGTCGCGGTGACTGCGATCACCGCCTCCGACGAGGCGACTTTGTTCGTGTTCGAGTACACGAACGTCCGCGCTGTCGAGGATGCCACCGGTAGTGGCGCGTCTGCGGGTTCGACCGCGTTCTCCATCGGGCCATCGACTGCCCCTTCCTCGGCTGAGGAGAACGAGCTCTTCCTGGCAGCGGCGTACCTCGGTAGCACCGCTGTCCCGGTGTTCTCGAACGTCGCGTCCGGGTGGACGTTCGAGCCCGTCGTGGACTCCGGCTCGCGGACCATGGTTGCCGCCAGAAAGGTGCAGGCCGGTGCCTCGGCGGCGGAGACGCTCACGGCGACGATCGGCTCGTCTATCGCCTACTCAGGGCGGATCCTCTCGCTCAAGGCGACGGTCGCTTCCCCTGTGTACACGACCACGGTGCTCGCTGGTCAGAAGCAGTCCGCGAGCGAGATGCGTGTCTACGGCATCGACCAGGCGGATCTCACCGGAGACACATGGGAGCTGATCGACACGATCTCGGGGCTCACGTCGGTCGATCCGCCGATCGCGTTCACGATGGGGCTCGGTGCCGCGTACTACACGCACCCGGGATGGGCCGCGACGCGGAAGTGGGCAGGGTCGGGGGCTACCGCGGCTGCGGTCTCCGGCTCGCCCGCGGGTCGCTGCCTCGCGTTCGCGAACAACCGGCTCTTCGTCGCGGGCACCGATGACGTGCCGTACCGGCTCTACTTCTCCGCGATTAACGATGCGGCGACGTGGCCCGCGGCAAACGTGCTCGACATCGGAGCTCGTGACGGCGAGGCGATCGAGGACATCACGCCGTTCGAGGACGGGATCCTGATCGGCAAGCGGACGAGCGTCCACTTCCTCGCGGGGACCGGACCGGAGAACTTCGTCCGTCGCCAGCTCCTCGGTGGGGCGTGTGCGCCGGGGCGCTCGATTATCGCGACGCCGTATGGGGCGGTGATCGCGGGACCGCATCACGTCTACCTGTGGTCAGGTGGGACCGTGGACAAGATCAGCGACGCGATCCGCTCGAGCTACGCGGTCACGGGTGACTACGTCAGTTCTTCGTTCATCGACGGCACGGTCTACATCGTGGACGAGGGGTCGGGGACCGTCTACGCGCTCGACATGGAGAACGGGGCATGGCGGATCGAGGAGGTCTCGGATGCGAACGAGGCACCTTCTGCGCTGTACAACCTCGACCGCGAGCAGTACATGGTCGCCCGCAACGGGTCGAGCGCGTTCATGTCCTACCGTCAGTTTCCCGGGACGGCTCGGGCGAAGGACTGGGATTCGCTCTCGGAGACGTTCACGTTCACGACACCAGAGGTCTGGCCGGAGGGGCCGTACACACGGGTGACGCCGTTCCACCTCTACGTGCAGGTGCGGCAGCGCGGTGGTTCGGAGGCTGACGGCGCGATCCAGGTCGTGCCGATCTACGACGGCGTCGAGTACCCGGCACGCGAGATCGCGATGCGCGACGATCGCACGACGTACCGCGAGCGGCTCGACATCGGTGAGCAGGCTGCCGCCGCGGTGGAGTCGGTGGCGTTCCGCATCACGCATACGGTCGCCTCCGGTGACGCGCACGTCTGCGACATCGAAGGTCCCCTCCTCCTCGAGTTCGAGCCCGCGCGGCGGTACTGATGGCGAGGGCGAAGTGGCTGGGCGGGTACAAGCCTCCGACCGGGAGCTCGTCCGACAGCGGCAGCACGAGCGGCGGCTCGACCTCGGGTGCGCGTTCGAGTGCGACGCAGGCCGTGCAGGAGAGCGCGGGGATCCCTCTGGCTGCGTCGGGGATCATCCCGGTCTACTTCGGGCTGATCGATGTCGCGACCGGGCTCACCGCGAGCCAGCTCTACCGGGTGTTCGGCCACTCCGCGCCCGCGGGTAAGCAGGTCTCCTGGATCCCTCCGTTCCGTGGGGAGATCGTCGCGTTGACGCTCCGCACCGATGCGAACAAGACCGCCGGGACGCTGACGGTCACGACCTACGTCGGGGGTGTCGCGACCGGGGCGCTCGCCTCGCTCGATGACGGGGCCGACTCTGAGTACGAGCCGTTCGCCCCGGGGGCCTATCCGTTCGCCGCGGGGGAGGAAGGAGCCCTCGACCTGCGGATCACCACCGCGAGCCTGACACCAGCCGCGTCCATGGATCTCGAGGCGGTGCTCTTCGTTTCCATGGGCAAGGACTTGGCGTCGGCCAAGACTTAAGGGAGGATTCACGCTATGAGGCCGACTCTGCCTGGGCAGACCCCACCGATCACGCCTCCGAACTTCCCCGGCCAGGTCACAGCTCCAGGCTTCCTCGACCCTCCCCAGCGACGGCCCCAGCTCCCGATGCCCAAGGGCTTCCCCGGTGGGTTCCAGGTGCCAGGCGGAGCTCCTCGCGGCCCGAACCGTGCGACGCCTCCCGGGCCTCCGGGTCCCGGTAGCTATGGCAACGTGCCGGACCAGTACAAGCAGATGTGGGGTCCCCGTCCACCCGCGATGCCGATGGGTCCGATGGACGGCATGCAGTACGCGAACCGTCCCGCTGCCCCGGGCGCGGGCTTCGACAACCGGATCCTTGGTGCGCTCGCGGGCCACCCGATGTTCCAGGGGATGTTCTGATGGCGATGACACGTCCGCTCCCGCCGAAGCCGAAGCGGTTCGATCAGTGGCAGGACCGTCGTCAGAACAAGTGGTTGTACAACAACGGTGCGAACCCGCCGACCGCACCGCCCGGTGGTCAGACACCTCCGCCTCCGCAGCCGTCGCAGGGCTGGGGCAACTACCCGACGACGGGCGTTCCTCCGGGGACGCCGGGAACGACGCCGGGTGTCCCGCCCGCCGCTCCTGCTCCGGGTGCGATTGACCCACAGATGCAGCAGTGGATCGATCAGCAGATGAAGCAGATGCGCCAGGGCTGGCGAGACCCGAAGTGGTCGGAAGACGAGTACATGGAGTACCAGAACTACGGTCCAGCGAATCGTCGTGACATCCGTGGGCTCATGGAAGCGGCGGCAGCTCAGGGCATCGGTCGCAAGGGCTTGAACACGATCATGTCGAAGCCGTTCTTGAGCAACGTGGACATGGGCGGCGGCAGTCGCGAGGGCTCCATCATGGATTACCTCGCGACGCAGCCCGACATGCTTCGACAGGTGTTGCGTCAGACGCGGCAGGGCGACTACCCCGCGCCGTCTGACAGCAACTGGGGCGGCGGTCAGACCTCGTTGTTCGACGCGCACCCGGAGCTCCATCACATCTACTCGCTCGGCATGTGGGGCGAGGGTGGAGCCCAGGGGACAGCCGCGCCGTGGATGCAGGACGCGTACACCTGGGGCATGGAGCAGGGCGAGGACAGCCCGTGGGCTCAGCAGGCGCAGAACGTCCGCGACTACGTCGAGCCGCTGCTCGATGACCCGATGGGTCGCATCGGCTCGTTCGATGAGAAGAACGACTGGCGCACGGCGTTCGGGTTGGACCCGGTCGTGCGCCCGGTGCGTCCGCCGTCGATGGGCAACCCGGGTGGGGGCGGTCAGCCTCCGGCTCCCGGCGCTCCCGGCACACCTCCCGTACCGGGGGGTCCGGGGTCCCCACCCCCGGGCTCCCCGGGCTACCCGACCGGCAACGGGTTCGGACAGCAGCAGAACCCCTTCTCGTTCTCGTTCGGGCAGGCGGGCGATCAGCTCTTGAACCAGCTCTACCCGTGGGCGCAGTGGAGCTGGGAACAGCCGTCGTGGCAGTACCAGGGTGACGCGAACGCGAAGGGCGGGCCGGGGAACCGGAACCCGTGGCAGTCCGACTACCCCGGCGGCTCGTTCAATCCGTGGCAGAGCAACTACCCCGGCGGGCTCCCGCTCTCGGGGGACAGCGAAGCGTGGCGTCGCGCGGTCACCGACCGGCTGCAGAACGACCTCGGCATGATGACGTACCAGAAGAACCAGATCATGCCGATGCTCCAACAGGGGATGCAGCGCATGGCGACCGATTACGAGGGCGCTCGTGATCGCCTCGGTCAGAGCTACGTGGACCGCGGGATCTACGACAGCGGGATCCGCGAGTCCGGGATGGCGGAGCAACAGCAGATGTTCAACCGCGCGGTCCAGGATCAGGTGATGGCCGGTCAGCAAGCGATGGGCCAGGCGAACTACGGGATCTCCGACGCGTGGCTGCAGTACTACCAGCAGATGGCTGAGCGGGCGCTCGCGGCGACGCAGGGCGCGTACTCGAACCCGAACACCCCGGTGAGGTTCTGATGCCCGATCGCCCGAAGAACTGGGACAAGTGGAGCAAGGAGCGCCGTCAGCGGTACAAGCGCGGCCAGAACGACGACGCACCGCCCCGCGATCAGCCCGGTGGAAACAAGCCGCCCGAGAAGAACCCCTACGGGTTCCTCCCGCCGGAGCTCCAGCAGTACCTGCTCGGTCAGGGGAACCGGTCGTATCAGAACCAGGCCACCTCGATGGTGGACTGGATGCTCGCGCCTCAGCTCGACGCGATCGGTCGAGGGGTCACCGAGGCCAAGGACGAGTACGGCGAGATGGCGGAGCGCGGCTCGAACATCTACGGCGGCTTCGTCAACGAGATGGGCGACCTCGGTCAGGCGGCGACCCCGCAGTTTGACGCGCTGCAGTCCGACTACATGGATCAGCTCGGCGCGTTCAGCTCGATGATGCCGACCGGGTACGCGCCGGAGACCGCAGCGGCAGCCGGTGTGTTCGGTGCGGAGGGCACCGGGATGCTCGGGCTCCTCAGCAACGCGGAGTCGCGCAACGCGATGTACAACCAGAGCGCCGGTCGTCAGGGAGCGATCGAGCAGCGCGACTACCAGGGGAACCTGAACAACAACCTGGGCGACCTCTTGAACGATTACCGCCAACAGCGGATCGACCTCGAGGCGCAGAAGCCGAACCTGCTCGCCCAGCAGCTCATGCAGCTCAAGCAGATGGGCTTCGAGAACATCCTCGCCGCTCGACAGATGGCCGAGAACATGAAGGCCGGACGCCAGGGCGCGAAGTCGAACAACGCGCTGATGGAGTACCTGCTCGGTCAGATCCCCGGTGACCGTCGCGGCCCTCGTGACGATGACGGCAGGGGACCCGGTGGCACGGGTCGCAACCCCGGTAGCGAGGGAACCGGTACGAACGGCGACCCTGGGCCGGGGAACAGCAACGCGAACGTGCAGAGTGCGATCGGCGCGATCTGGGACGCGATCGAGAACGTGTCGGGGGTTGGGCGGCGCGACGCGCGACAGGCGCTGAACCAGTACGGGCCGGACGTTGTTGGGGTGCTCAAGGGGATCAGCAACTTCCTCCCCGACAACGTCTCGCCGGACCTCGACGTGAATGCGAACCAGACGATCAAGTGGTTGAAGCAGTTGCTGAAGGGGACGCCGGTCGGTCTCGATCAGATCGGCGGGATCACGGATGAGCTCGAGGAGTTCCTTGGCCTGAGGCCCGGTTCACTTCAGAATCGTCTCGGTAACTCGAGGGGGGTCGGTGTCAACCCGGGCACCACGACCGTGACGGGGGCCTGAGTTGGATCTTAAGCCGCGAGAAGAGAACGCGCTCCAGGGGCTCGCCCCTGCTCTGCAGGGCGGCATGGACCCGATGCTTGCGCTGCAGCTCTTCCAGCAGACGATGGGAAGCGCGGAGGCGAGGATCCAGGCGGCACGCGAGCTCGCGATGCAGAAGCAGGCGATGCGCGAGCAGGCGCGTCAGCAGTCGCTCGGGCTCGTCGGACAGATGGCGATGGAGCAGGCGGCGACGGGCGCGGACATGGGTGCGATCGGCCCGCTCCTTCAGGCTGCCGCGGCGTCGTTGCCGGGTGGTCAGTCCCCCTACGTCCAGCGCGGGATCTCCCAGATGGAGGCGTCGCTGCAGGACTACGACCCGGCTCCTCAGGTCGGGTTCAACGAGGAGGACGCCCAGAACATCCGCGACCTCGTCGCCCAGTACCAGCAGACGAACCCCGAGATCGATGTGGACACGATGATCGGTCTCGTCTCCGAGGCGTTCCCCGCGTTCGCACAGGCCCCGACGACGCAGGAGAACCTCGTCCGTCCGATCGTGGAGGGCGCGATGATGGAAGAGGGTGGCGACAGCGGCGTCCTCGGTGCGCTTGGAAACTTCGCTGGCAACGCGCTCCCGTTCATCGGTCGCGGTCTGATGGGTCCGATCGGGTGGGCCGCTAACGCCTTCGACGCCATCACATAACCGTGAGCGCCTTCACGAACCCGGCGGTGCTCGGGGCTCTCGCGCAACAGCAACCGTCGGCGCTCCCGTTCCCGATGACCGCCCAGACCGAGTCGAGCGATGGCCTCCTTGGTGCGCTCGGCAGCCTCTTGGAGATCCCGGGTAACTTCGCGAGCGACATCGGTGAGATGGCCCGTGGTCTCGGACACCTTGTGGTCGGCTCCGCGATGGAGATCGGAACGCTCGGTCGGGCCGAGACCGACATCCCCGAGATCCTCGGCGGCACGTTCCCCGGCGAGAACCTGATCAGCGGGTTTGGCTCGGACATCTACGAGCGGTACCTGAAGGACTTCCCGATGGGGTTCCTCCGCAACGCGGTGGAGCACCCAGGGTTCCTGGCCGCGGACGTGTTCGGTCTGTCGGCTGGTGCGGGGGCGATCGCGCGTGGTGCGACCGGCCTGCGAAGTGGTGGGGTGCTGTCGAGGGCGTCGAGTCTGATCGGGACCGCGGACAAGAGCATGGAGGCGCTCCGCGCGGCGCGGGCGGCGGGGATGCTTGACCCCGGTCTCGGTCGCACGCTCGTGGAGGCCGGGGTCACCCGTGTCACGCGTCCGCTCTCCAAGTCGCTACAGGACTCGATCGTCTCGCTCCGCACGCCGGGGCAGATCGAGGCCGATGTCGCGCGTCAGCTCGCGACCGGTGGCTACGTGGACAACTTCGCGGAGCGGATGACGCAGGCGCTCGCGGGCAACCAGCAGTACATCGATGCGGTGGCTACGGCCAAGACCGTGGGGACGACCGCGCGTCTGGCGAACAAGCTCACGCTGCAGCCTGCGTCGTTCACGATGCTGAACCCCGACACGTTCCCGATCGACGCGGGAGCGAGCCGGTACATCGTCCAGGCGTTCGATCATCGCAACCCGCTCACGCGTGCGCTCGTGCGGAAGGGGTACAACCGGTTCGCGTCCACCTCGATCGATGCGCTCGATCAGGACATCGCGACGTTGCAGTCTCGGCTCGACGGTGGCGACACCCTCACCAACTTCGAGCGCCAGCGGCTGACCGACCTGAAGAAGGCCGTGACCTCCGCCCGCGAGTACCGCGTGCCGACGGTCGAGGCGACGTGGCTGTCCAACTTCCGCGCGAAGAAGCTCGCCAACTGGGTCGCGTCCGGGATCATCGGCAACCACACGCGGGACACGCAGGCGTCGGTCGCTCGGTTCCAGCAGGTCATCGCCCAGCAGGATCCGTGGCACCTGCAGAACGGCGCGGAGGAGATCCAGGCCCTGTCCGACGGCTCGCTGCACGAGCTCACGGCGGTCGATGAGGCCAACGTGCTCGGGGCGGCTGGGTTCGGTGACGTGACCGAGGCGGTCGCCGCGCTGTACGACGAGACGCACGCGAAGCGGGCGAGCCTGACGCCGGAGATCATGCAGCACCTGGCCGCGAAACTGCGGCGCGGTGACGTGATGCCGCCGGACGGAGCGATCTACTCGCCGCCCGTGCCGGAGCTCCTCGAGTCGCCAGAGCGCGTGGCGTTCGTGGAGCGGATGCGTGCGGTCCTCGACCGGACCGGGATGCCACGTCACCAGCAGGTGATCGGTCTGATCCCCTACGACGCGTCGGCGCTCGCTGCGGTGCGCTCGGGCAAGTACGCCACGGTGGGCGAGTTCTACGACGCGATCTCCCCGCGGTTCGAGGAGCTGTGGAACCAGACCGTCGATAACACGCTGAATCAGGTCCGTCCGCTGTTCGAGCGGGACGGGTTCTTCGAGCGTGTGTTCAACACGGCGCTGGCCGATGAGGCGACCGCTCGCGAGATGGCGCAGTGGTACGACCTGTCGCACCAGGCGTTGTCGGAGAAGTTCGCCGGGAAGCTCGTGCGGATCGGTGTCGGCACGCCGAACGAGAAGGTCGTCACGCTGACGGAGCTGATGGAGAACGTCATCGCCGCGACCTCGTTCAACGAGGCGACCCCGGGCAACATGAGCAAGGCCCTGAAGGTGATCGAGAACTACCTGAAGGTCGGACCCGACCGTGCGATCGAGGGGCTCGGTCCGCTCGTGGACGAGCTCACGGAGCTCGCGGGTGGACCGGGGCCGGTCACGCGTGCGTTCGACGCGGAGGGGTTCAACCCATCGGGGGCGGGCCTGCCCGAGGCGAAGTTCGTCCTGGGCAAGATGCTGCGGGAGGGACTCGTCTCCAAGGACTGGTACCGGATCCCGGAGCTCCAGCCGTACACGCGGCGGTGGCCGAAGGTCTCCCCGTTCGCCCGTGCGCTCGGAGGCGAGGACTTCCTCGTCCTCGATCAGCGCATGCGCGAGATGTTCGGCGTCACCTCCGCCGACGATCTCGACAGCAAGGTCATGCTCCTCGACGGCTCGATCGTTGGGATCAACAGCACCGCGGCGAAGACGGCGCGTCGTCAGGGAGAGACCGTCGTGTCGATGCGCGACATGGTCACCGGCTGGGTCGATCAGTTCCGCGAGAAGGCGCAGCGGATGATGCCGGACCTGCGGATCCGCATGGCTGATGCCCAGGCGATCCTGTGGGGCGCGTACCAGGACATCCTGCGGAACGAGGTCGAGCACCTCAAGGCGCTGTTCGCCAGGACGAGCCCGCGCTCGAAGGCGGGCAGGGAGCTCAAGGCCGACATCACCTTCCTCGAGTCCAAACTTAAGGGAGCAAGACCGAACGACAACTACGCCGACCTGCTCGACATGCCGAACCGCGCGGCGGCGGTCGATCGGCTGATGTCGGGGGGCGACGAGCTCCGTCCTCCGAAGAGCGTCGAGCGGGCGTACCAGTCGATCCGCGCTCGGCTGTTCAAGCGGCTCGGGCAGGAGACGCTCCACCAGCAGGTCGAGGCGCGTGCTCTTGGGTCGATCACGTTCGGTGACTCGTTCGACATCGTCGTGCGCTTCGCCAAGGACGCGGACTTCTCGACGCTCGTTCACGAGGGCGGTCACCTCCTGCGTCGCTCGCTGCCGGAGGACATCCGTCGCGAGGTGAACGCGGCCTTCGACGTGGTCGAGCCCGACGCTGAGGTCATGGGTTCGATCACCGACCGGGTGCGCCAGCAGGGCGGGCTCTCGGTCAAGGTGATGACCGGTGATGAGCCGACGGCTGGGTTCATGGTCGCGCGGCGCGGCACCTCGCGGATCCTCAAGGACGCCGACTTCTTTGACGAAGAGGTCGGTGTCGAGGCCGTGATGGACTACCTCCGCAAGCACGGGGAAGACCTCGAGAACAACTGGCTCGGCATCTGGCATGACAAGAAGAACGGTGAGGTAGTCTTCGACGTAGCGGACAACGTCGCTGACCGAGACGAGGCGATCCGACTTGGACGAGAGCGCAACCAGCAGGCCATCTGGGACGTTGAACAAGCAGATGAGATCGACACCGGAGGCACCGGAGACCGAGACGCGCCCGATGCTGGCGTTCAAGCTCCCGAAGCCGGTCTCCCAGATGACGGAGGCGGAGCTCCGCGCGTTCGCGAAGAAGGTCGTCCAGGGGACGAGGTCGGAGAGCCAGCCGGAGTCGCCGCTGCCCCCACCCACCCCAGCGTTCTTCAGGAGCGAAGCGAGCGACTCCCCCTCCCCGAACAAGGCTCAGACCTCCCGGAGCTCGCAGAAGACGTAGAGACAGCCGGAGTCCTCTGGAGCGACGACGGCATCCGCAAGTACCTCGTCGCGATGGACAACATCCCCGTCGAGGCCGAGGTCGCGCCTGGCATCTACCGGCTCGATGCGAAGGCCGTCGCGGAGCGCCTGCACTCCGATCCCGATGGGCAGTACTACGGCTACTGGGAGAACGGGAACCTCGTCGGTCTCGCCGGGTTGCGTGGTGGCGATGACCTGACGACGTGGGTCGATGCGGCGTACCGCCGACGTGGGATCGCGACGCGGATCTACGACGGGATGGAGGCCGACGGCGTCCCGATCCTCAACATCACCGGCACCGGCATCATGTCGGACTACGGCTACGCGCTCGCCTCGAAGTACCTCGAGCGCAAGGGCGCTCTGCGCGGGCCGCAGAACACGTTCCAGGAAGACCTCGATGGCATCGAGATCCCGGATGAGCCTCCGGCTGCTGCTCGGCCTCGGCCTGGCAACGTCATCGATGTACCGATCGACTGGATCCTGCGGAACGTCGAGGGCAAGCCCAACGAGATCCGTACCCGTGAGGGTCTGTCGCGGGGCAGCGCCGACCGCGTCGAGCGGGCGAAGAGGTCGCTCCAGCGGGGCTGGGACCCCGAGGAGCCCGCGTCGCTGTACGTCGGTAAGGGGAACAACTACGAGGGCGGCGACTACGAGCTGACGGACGGGACGCACCGTCTGCTGGCCGCGCGTGAGCTCGGGATGGAGACGGTCCCGGTCGAGGTCATCGGACCGCTGGACTCCACGAACCGCAGGAAGTGGATCGAGCGGACGTTCGGCGGAGAGAAGGAGATCACGGCGGGGGACAACGTCACGGGAACGACGCTTGGTCGTAACCCGCGATCCGTCACCGGTCGGGTCGTCGGCACCAAGGTGATGGACGACGGTCGGGTCCGCTACGAGTTGCAGGTCCCCGACCAGACGATGCACGAGTACGTCGTGGACCCGCATCAGGCCATCGACGCGGACGAGCTCTTCCAGGAGCTCCCGCCCGCACCGCCGACCGGCGAGGGTCGCACCTACGGCTGGACGCGTGAGAAGGAGGAGCGGTTCGCTCGCGCGTTCGAGCAGTACATCTTCAACCGCATCACGGCGGAGCCGGGGATGACGCCCGCGTTCGAGCAGCTCCGTCAGACGATCGCCGGGATGTGGAACGACATGAAGCCCTACTACCTGTCGAACGAGATCATCCCGATCCCGCTCGCGCAGGCGATGGACGCGTACTTCGCGGACATCTGGAAGGGCATGAACCCCGACCCGGGTCTGCTCCGCCCGCCGGACGTGCCGATGCGGTGGGAGCGTCCGCTCAACGTGGGCGACCTCTCGACCGGGACCCCGGTGGTCTCTCCCTTCCCCGACGTGGAGAGCGCGTTCGACGCTGCGGCGCGAGCGGAGCGGCCGGTTCGCCAGGCGCTCGAGGCGATCTTCCCGCGCTCGGTGCAGGTCCGGGTGAAGCCGCTCAACCGTGCACACGAGGTCGCGGAGCTCACTGGTGCGGTGCCGACCGACATGCTCGGTGCACGCGTCACGATTGCGGACTGGAAGGAGCTCGAGCCCACCCTGCAGAAGCTCCAGGGCGCGGTCGCGATCATCGACAAGCGACAGGTCGCGGATGCCGCGGGACGGCGCTCGTTCACGGCGGTCATCGATGTCGATGGGATGCCGGTCGAGGTGCAGATCGGGACGGCCAAGTACGCGCGGACCGACGCCGCGACGAGCTCGCTCGCTCATCACCTGCAGCGGGACGCGCTCGACGTGGCCGACGCGCAGCAGCGCCTGGCACTGGGGCAGGATTCGGCGGGTCAGCCTCTGACGGAGGCCATGCGTGGTCAGCTCGAGGCGTACATCGTCAAGAAGCAGCGCGACATCAAGCTCGGCAACTACTACCTGCAGACGCTGTGGGAGCCGGTCACCGACGAGATCGCGGTGCACGTCCTGGGCGAGCGTCCCCCGGGCGGGCAGGCGCGTCAGGTCTGGGAGGAGCTCCGCCTCGTCGCGCACGAAGAGCTCACGCTCCCGCTGATCGACCTCCTCGGGGACAAGTTCTCCCCGGCCTCGGTGTTCGAGCGCACGTACCTCCCGCTCCGCATCAAGAACGGTGCGAAGTGGGAGATCGTGGACGCCAACGGCGAGCAGCTCGGTGACTTCGTCGGCGGTGCCTCGGCGGAGGAGCTCCACATCCAGCGGATGCGCGACCACAAGATGGCCCCGATCTACTTCCCTCACATCGACGTGCGCCGCATGCACTGGAGCGACATGCTCACCGCGCACTCGAGGATCGGCGCTCGGAAGTCGGCGGCTCCCAAGTACGCGCTCCGAAACAAGGGCGACCTGTTCGCCGCGGACTTCTACGAGAAGGACATGCTCAAGGCGTACTCGAACCGCGCGGGGAAGGCGCTTCGGTACCGTGACACGCTCGCGATCGTGCAGGAGTTCACCGACCGGTTCGCTCGCCGGATCGAGGACGTGACCGACCTCAACCCGGAGACGGAGCAGCTCTTCGCGCCGGACGGGATGCTCGCCTTCTTCAACGCGAAGATCGGCGTGACCGACCAGCTCCTGGCCGACATCGGTGACGCGCTCGACCTGGACCCCGCGGAGATGCTTGCGAACGAAGGGTTCGCACGGGTGATGGGCAAGCTGCAGAAGCAGGTGCTCTCGGTGACCAAGCGTGGTGTGAAGCTCTACGCCATGCCGAAGCACGCCGTCGATCAGTTCGAGCGGCTGTTCCGGGTCAGCGGGCTTGAGACCCCCGCGCGTCTGTTCTTCGACCAGCCGATGAAGGTCTGGCGCTCGCTCGTGCTGA
>WUUC01200726.1_pt1 | contig 42957 bp, 75 predicted proteins | sample 6278441 | NCBI WGS metagenome assembly WUUC01 (sample SAMN13675441, study PRJNA597444) | soil metagenome | isolation source: soil | place: USA: Washington | collected 2017-10
GCTCTAAGGTACGGAACTTTAAAAGTGATTTGAAAAAATGTCCATTGTACATTCAAATATTGAAATAGAACAAGTTTTTTCTGTAGAGGAAACTGATTACCGTGTGCTTGAACAGCAATTAAGACTAACTGAAACGCCGCAGCCACGCGAACTTGAGGATGAAAATAAAAGATTATTAGAATGAGCCTACGAAGTGAAGTAATAAGGATTGTCAACGAGCTTCTTGGCAACAGCAAGAAGATTACCGAATTGCCAGCAGGAACAGCACCTACGGGAGCTGAATTAATTGAAGGCGTTCAGGGAGGAGTGAATGTAAAATTTACAGTTAGTCAACTTGGCGGAGGTGGTGGGGCCATAACCGACGGCCAGGGAACCACAGCAAACGGAACAGCAGTAGATTTAGGAGGAGATATTTCAACAGCAGTCGCTTTAAACTTAGAACCTGGGGGATCTTTTTCCGTAAGCCCCGCATCACTTCCCGCGCTCAGTATTGATATAGGCTCATCTGGTGCTTTTATGCGCACCACGGATGTTACGTTCAGTTTTAATTCTGATGGTACGGTTGTTTTCAATGACTCAAGAGCGACTCCTGTAGGGATTGAATATGCTAGTGATTACTCCGCAACCTTTACAGATCGGTCACTTGTTGATAAGGAATATGTGGATAATGCTGCGGGAGCGGGTGCGCCTAAGGTAGTGCAGTTAGCGGCATCAGATGAAACCTCATCGTTAACCACTGGCACGGATAAGATAACTTTCCGCATGCCTTATGCTATGACTTTGACTTCTGTCCGTGCATCGCTTACGACGCCACAATATTCAGGAAATATTATCACGGTGGATATAAATCAATCAGGTTCATCTGTGCTATCAACAAAACTTACCATTGATAACGGGGAGGATACGAGTGTCGGTGCCGCGGTAGCGCCGGTAATTTCAACGTCGGCATTAACTGATGATGCAGAGATCACGATTGATATTGATCAAGTGGGTGACGGGTCGGCCACGGGTTTAAAGATTACTTTGATAGGAACATGATAATAAATCCTTATTTATTTGAGTCTATTATTTACATAGTTTCGGTAGAGGATCCGACCCCAATATCCGTAGCTTTCGATACTCCATTTGCCTCTATTTCAAAGCCCGCAACGGTTAACGCAACGCTTTCAGACTCTTCTGTAGTGGCACTTTCTGTTACATGGAGTGAGGGCGTTTATGACCAAGACGCTGCCGGCGATTATGATATTTTCGGAACGCTGACGCTTCCACCCGATGTGACCAATCCATTTCTTATTGAAGGGCATGTAGTGATCACTGTACAGGAAGAAGTTTTTGTCACGACGTTCACAGCGCCTACTGGTTTTCAAACCTATGAGATTCTTGCGGGCGTAACTGAGCTTACATTAATAGAATTAATTGGCGGCGGCGCTTCCGGAGGATCGATCGGAACGATTAACCGAGCGCCTGGATCTGGTGGAGGATCATACAAGTTTAAAAATAACCAAGCGGTTACAGCAGGCACCCTTATTCCCGTCTATATCGCTCCTCAACGCAATGCCATCGCTCCGGCAGGGTCAAACGTAGACGGTGAACCAGGATTTGTAAGTTATTTTGGACCATCCGCTCCGGCGGGGTCTACCATACTTTCCGGATCAGGCGCACCTGGCGGCGGGACAGGTGCTGATGGCAATTATTATTCAGACATAGCTACCGGCAATTTTTACGGCCCCAAGGCGGCCGGAGCGTGGCCTGCCTCATCTGGCGGTCCGTGGTGTAGAGCTGCAGGCGGCACCAATGGAACGGGTATTTCCCCGGGTACAGGAGGTCAAGGCGGTCTATCGGCTGATGGTATAGGGGATGGAGGATTTGATGGAGGGGACGGAATAGCAGCGCCGGCTTCCAGATCTGGCGCGGGTGGCGCGGCGGCGAGTCCTGCAGGTGCAGGAGCGAACGCCACAACATCAGGCGGCACTAACTCAGTAGGCGGCGTTGGCGTGGCCCCTGGCGGCTCTGGCGGTAACGGTTCAACCGGTACGCCTGGCGCGGCAACAGATTTCGGCGGCGGCGGCGCAGGAGCGCGGTCTACGATCGTTACCAACGTGCTGGGAGGAACTGGCAGGCCGGGATGGGGCCGCATTACGTTTTCCGGTGCCAGTGTTCCGCCTATTGAACCAGGTGACGTGCATTTCGTTGCGATATGGGGTCAATCGAATGCCTGTTCTCCCGGCAATGGAAGCCCTGGGGCACCGTACGAAGGCCCACTAAACACCCAGATATACATTAATTCCACGGTAGGTTACGAGCCTCTAGAATGGGGTGTAAATAACAATGTTGGAGGATCAACTACCGGATTAGGGCCAGAACTTTCAATAGCCACTGAAATATCTGCTCTTGCGCCTAACGAAACGTATACCCATAAAAAGGCACAGTCAGGAACTTCCATGTATAGTAATTGGAATGTAGGAAACAACTCGACAGGCCGCACGGCAGTGTCTCAATTACTGGCTGCGCTCACTTATTTAGAGGCTCAAGGCAAAATAATTCGTACAATAACGATTGTATTCCTTCAGGGCGAAGCGGACATGAATGCCGCTAATCCAAACGGCCCGGTAGCAGCGAATGTTCAGGCCGAATACAAGGATAAGTTTGCTGATCTCATTAAGTATACCATTGATGAGCTAGAGGCTGATGGATTTGATTTGGATGCCGCTATTGGATTCAGGTGGATAGATGTGCTGTTGGGTGATAATTATTCCGGATCTGCGGATGACACATTTAAAGATGACATCAATGCTGCTAAAGTGGACCTGATGACAAACTTTGACACTGATTTCCCTTCATACGCTTCAAAATTTGCCGGTGGACACACGATAGACACTAATGGTTTGGGTAGGTTTGACGGCATACACTATACAACTGCCTCAGAAATTCAAATTGGCCTTGACTGTGCTGCGCTTATGACCTGGATACCATGACCTACTTCAAAACCATATCGTTCTGGAACAAGCTAAACCACAGCATTCAGTTGTTTGGCACTGGCTCACAGGTTGCGCTTGTTGCGGCTGAAGCTTCTCACGTTTGGAACTACATCGCAGCAGCCGCCACGACGACGGCAATGCTTCTCACCATCTGGGCGGCCGATGAAAACAAGAATGGCCTTGTAGATGCGTTTGAGAAAGTCATTACAGTAACCACGCATCCAGACGCGGAGGTTACGATTGAGACGGAAATCAAAAAGACAGAGCCATGAAACTCGAATTCAAAAGATCAGTTGATATCGGAGGCAAGACAATCAACCTCCTCGAAACGACTACCGCAGTAAAAACAAAGCGTTGGTTGCTGATGTTCTTAGGCTGGGGTCAAAAAGGACCGGCTGACGGATCTCAAATTCTGGACCTCGATGACTACGGTTATCAAAAGTTCCCATTGTTTGAAACTGAATTCAACATCATGTGTCCGCAGGCGGTTGAGACGTTCAACGAATCTGACCCGTTCATTCAGCAATACATGATCAGGACCTACGGTGAAGATATTCAAATCTTCATGGCAGGACATTCATTTGGAGGCCGAAACGTCATGGAGTACATCAACGGATATGGCGGTAATCTTCCGGTTAAACAGGTTGTAGGCTTCATGCCGATAGCCGGTGAAATGTCTTACCCGCTTCCTGTTGATCCGTGTACGTGTGCGGATAAGCCAATCTTTGCTTACCATGGACAGAACGATGGAGTAATAGGCACGGTTCAGTCTAAGAAGCTTGTCGACTTGGTGAACAGTTGCCCAACACGTGTGCATAAGGCAGAGCTTAGAATTATCCCCGGCCAGGACCACACCAGCATAATGAAGTATGTTTTCGAGCCGAGTAGAGAGGCTGAGGGATATAAAACAATCATGAGTTGCTTTACGCCCGAAACCAAAGAAATACCCGGCCGATTGGTATTGCGTGACGGAAAAGTTCTTGGTATCTTCGAGAACGGAGACGTGAAGGAAATACCCACGAATTAGTAATGCTTCTCGTTGTGTTAATGTTCACACTAGTTTTTGTAGGAATTACAAAGGTTGTTCACTCGATGTCTCAATTGAGATCTCGTATTTCGATGCTTGAAAAACTTGTAAACGCATTCATAAATGGCAAAGAAAAAACCAAAGAAGAAGGTCAAAAAGGAAAAGGAAGAAGCTGAGCAACAGACCGTTCCTCCACCTCCTACAGATCCACCAGGCGGCAAAAACCCATGAGGCAGGAAACTAAAATATTGCTTACTATACTGGTATCCTACCTGGTGTATAAGCTGTGGGTGATACTTCCGGAATCCACGGACGTTAGGGATTACTTTCCGTTCGCTGATCAGAAGCTTACCTTACGGATGCACATTTATTTTATCTGTGAGCGCCTGGCGACACTGATTATTATCTATGCCTTTAAACCTTTCCTGCGCAATCCTTACTTCAACATCCTGTTCGTGATTTACGCGCTGGATATCCTTGATTACCTTCTCTTTTACTGTGAGCCAATAATTATGATCGGGCCGCTTCCGGTAGAATACGGATTAATCAAGGGAGTTTTATTGATTTCACTCTTAAGCTTTTATATCAAAAATGAACATACCTAACCCAGACGCTTTCTTTTGGTATACCCTGGCGGTGCTATGCTTGGGATTCATTGTGTGGCTGCTTCAGAGATCTGTTAAGAAATTTGACGAGTTACTGCATGGACTTGTTCAGAAGGTGGACAAGCTTATAGAGGTCAGTATTGTACACGGAGAGCGGCTGAACGGCATCGATGATGATATACAGGATATCAAAGATGGTAAGTACGTCGTAAAATATTCACGTAAGTAACATGGATGATAATTTAAAAGAAGTTTTAATGTCCCTGATCGCATTGATCTCCGCGATAGTTACGCCCATAGTGGTCGTATATGTGAATAGTAAGACAAATAAAAAAATGGACGTTGTTGAGAAGAAACTCGACGAAAGCCACAGGCAGATGAACGGAAATTTGGATAAACTCATAAAATCCACCGAAGATCTTGCGACACTTAGAGAAAAAAATAAACATCAAGACAAGAAAAAGGCAACCTAAGTATATTAAAACTTGATTGCCCTTAACTATCTTTATAGTGCAAACTTTAAAGACATGGCAAAGATAGGAAAGACTATTATTACTCATGGTGAATCTTGGGGTAAAAACAGAACAAAGGAATATCAGGCTTGGGCAGGGATGCTTAATAGATGTACAAACACAAAAAGTAAAAGGTATCCAGAATGGGGCGGACGCGGAATAACTGTATGCGCGCGGTGGTTAAAATATGAGAATTTCTTAGAAGATATGGGACGAGCGCCTAGTCCCAAACACTCTGTTGATAGAATCAAAAACGAATTAGGCTATTCAAAAGAAAATTGCCGCTGGGCAACTCCAAGGGAGCAATCAAATAATACAAGACGAACTGTAAAGATTAATTATAATGGTGAAGATAAAACTATCCGTGAGTGGTGCGATGTCTTTAATATAAGTTATAAACGTGCGGCGCTTAGGTTATTTAAAGGATGGTCTCCCGAGAAAACTTTTACAACTCCTTTTAGATGAGAAATATCGCATGGCTTTTTATCGCTATCTTTATCGTCCTGTTTTGGTACTTAGTGCTTAAAATCCTTAATATCATAGCATGAATGAAACGCTTCTGATCGGCATGGATTATCTATGGAAAGGTGAAAGTAATTACCTTTACTTGATCGATTGCGGTCACGGGGGAATGGACGCAAAGGGCTATCGCACTGCGCCTGCGAAGATGTTCCGATTTAAAGAATTCACAATTTACGAGGGCGTCATAAATAGAGCAATTGGCAAGCTCATCGTGGCAGGCTTAAAACACCTAGAGATCGATTACGCGATGGTCAGTGACCCGATCGAAGACACGCCCTTATCAATACGTGTCTCCCGGGCGGACGCGGCATACGCGAAGGATAAGCGTTGTGTGTACCTGTCCATCCATAGTAATGCTGGTGGAGGATCTGGTTTCGAGATATTCACGTCACCAGGTCAATCGAAGAGCGATAAGGTTGCGAACATATTTGCCGAGGTGTACCAGAAACATTTTCCAAAATATCCTTTCCGTGCGGATAAATCAGACGGTGACGCGGATCGCGAGGCGGACTTCCTGGTGCTCCGTAAAACAGACTGCCCCGCGCTGTTGGTTGAAAATCTTTTCTTTGACAACCAGAAGGAAGCTGAGTATCTTTTGAGCAAGGAAGGACAGAAGGCTATTGCTGAATGTATTTTGGAGGCCATAAAAACGGTCGAGCAGTTGCGCCCAATATAAATTCTTTGCACTTTTATATCGCGGATTAGAGTAGAGGTGACTCCCCGGGCTCATAACCCGGAAATACGCGGGATCGACGGCCCGCATCCGCAACACACGAACCTAAATGCGGGTTCATCGGCACTAACCCGAGAAGCGGGCCCGAAGAGGGCATAGGTGTTTACTCCGAATAGTAGACAAAAACCGGGAGCCATGACCGGAATGATTCTAAAGATTGCGATGGCGAAAAAGGAAGGGACACGAGATATCGGTGTCCTTTTTTTATGCCTGCAATACAAAAGCCCCGGCTGTAACCAGGGCTTTCACTTTTCTACGGCCTCTCAGCGCCTCATCGGCTTTACGTGCGGAGGACGTTCGGTAGTCCTCTAACCTTGCAACTGACAAAATTAACGAATAAAATTCGTTTTAGGTTTAGGGTTGCGGTGGCTGCGGTGCTGGTGGCGGCTCGTTCGGCACGGGGTTCTCAGGACTACGACCCATCTGCTCCAGAGATGTGGCAAAACTTTCCAGTTCTGTGACCAATTGGTTCTCAGTTTCAGCCGGAATGCCAGAATTGCGTATCTGATCTTCCAGCGCACGAATCCGTTCAGCTATGGCGGTTGTTGCGGTATCTATGCGCTGTAAAGCAGTCCTAAATTGTTCGAGTGAGGCCATAATTTGATTCAGTTTAAGGTGAACATTGTTGTCGTGGATATGCAAATGGATGTGCATATGGTTGTTTCCTAAAAAGATGTGCCTATAAAAAAGAAAGTCCTCCGCTCGTTTGCGCAGGACTACTCTCGGAACCCCCAATTTGCATTTTACCTTTGCAATTAGAAGTCCCTAAAATAATAAAAAAGCCTGCCGGAACCAAAACCAGCAGGCCACAACATCCTCTCTGCGACACGTCACCAACCTGACTACGTAGCACCCAGCTACGATTTGTAGTGCTCGACCGCCTACAGCCCAGAGAGCGCCGGATTTGAACCGGTTTCGTCTTTAACCTCCCAAAAATCCGCAACATTCTCGTACTCCACTTCTCCGGTAACCGCGTTGATCAGGTTGTGGTTCTCTGACAGCAAGCACTTATTAGGAGTTCCGTAGTGGATAGTATCGCCCTTCCAGGTTACGTAGTGCAACCACACGGAGTCCGGCATGTGGCATCCGTAATTGATGTGGTCCGCCGCGGCCACAAGGGTGTATGTGTAGAACGATGCCTTTTTAGGCAGGATAATGCGATCCGGGTGGGTCTTAATGGAGATCACAACCAGCAAAGCCAGCAGGATCAGGAGCAAGATAAGGATAGCTATCACAAGGTTTTTCATCTCGGAATATTATAGACCCTCTTGCTGAAATCCGGTAGTTTAAGCGGCTTATTCCACTCGCCAGGGTGAGACATCTCACATCGTTCGCACTGCCTAATGCACCACTTGTTTGGTATCTCGATCTTACTAACAGGCTTCGCGTCATCACCCTCGTAGGTACCAGGGTCAATAGGAGCTATTCCCACTTCATCATCAGAAAGGTAGGCGTAGTCGTCCTCGTTGTCTTCCGACAGCTGCACCCGGGGCCGTTCGTCAATCCCGAATGCCTTCTCACACTTCTCATCGCAGGCTACTTTTGCCTTTTGTTCCCAATAGGTTATTATCTTTTCCATATCATCGCAATATCCTAAACCTCACCAATACCCACATAGCACCGGCTCCGATGATCAGCCAGAAGAACCATTGCTTTGCGTTCGTGAACCAGGAGTCTCCGACGCGGATCTCCCGGGTAACCGTATGGGGCACCTTCCTGATAACCACCACAGAATCGCATTTGCTTGAGATATATACCCTCTTCTCTACGGGGTTCACGACTACCCTCGTAACCAGCCGGTCTTTAACCACGGTGATCGTATCGCGCCAGGATTGAACCTGAACGACGGTGTCGGTAGTTACAGCCGGAACTGTTATGGTCAGAGGTACGAATACCGTATCAGAGATCCACTTTATCCCGCTGGCTTCAGCTTGTCGGATCAATCGAGATGCACGTCTCAGTTTCGATTCCGGGCTACAGGAGGCTATCACCAGGGCCATGGCAGCGATGAGGTATTTCATAGCGTCGGGGTTAACGAAATACCGATCAGTTTAGCATCTATCGGGAAGCCGTCCGATGAAAGGTCTTTAAATTCAATGATGCCGTATTTCTTTTCTTCCCAATCTCCTGAACAATAATTCCACAAGTCTTTTATTTCTTCTTCAGGCATTGCGATGGTCGCCCAAAAGAAGTCTTCTTTAGGTCCTGTGAGTGTGGCTGACTTGGGTTTCGATAAGCCAACAAGTGGGTATACTGCTTTCATATCTTCTCGTTTAAGGTTGCGGGTTCAGGACTCAGCGGTTTGAAATATTTCATAGTCAAAATACCACGGACTTTTCGGGCCTTCTCGTTCTTGCACTCTTTCGGCCTCCGCCTTAGCATCTTCAAACGAGGAGAAGGTTTCTTTAAAACCGTGGCTATCCTGGTCTAAGTGTGGCTCTCTATGGTGTGACTTCCAAATGATTATCCATTCCATCTCTCTATTTATTAGGTGTGTTTAAAATATAAATTTATCCAGGTCAAATCGCATGTAGTACACGGGCTTGTTTGTTAGGAGCGCAAACTCTATCTCATTGCCTGTGCTTTCGCCAATGTAGCCATCTGTATCAATCACCAGCACGCAATCAGACAGCATGATTTTTTTGTAGTGAACCTTATCGAGTATTGATTTTTCGTTTGGCGTTGGCGGCAGTTGCTCTTCTCCTGCTGTTACAGAAAAGCACACATGGCCTTTACGCTCAAGCGTGATTTGAATACGAACAAAGTCCTTGATAAACTTCAGTGATCCGCACAGTGTTATTACTTGATATTTCATTTTCATAGTGTGTTTAATCAAGCTGATAAAATACTGCTGCATCATACCCGGACGATTTCAGGCTATTTACACAAGCCTCAGCCATAGCGGTGCGGCAACTTGCGCATCCCTCTAAATCAATTTCAACAAACCTTGATTTACGCCACCATCTACTTTGAATCTTCTTGCTTAATTTCACACTCGATATGGCATTAACCTTATTGATGTCAGGCTGTCGCCATCCAGTGAGTAAAATTGTTGGGGCATCCATATTGCATGATCCGCCGTCTTTCGTGCCGCTTACTTTCTTGGCTGCTTCGTTGGCTAAATTCAAAGCGTTGGCTAATTTTTCAATATCTTTCATCCTTCCTTGTGTTTAGCTTCGAGTTCTGAACCGGTTAATTTTATTTCCTTGATTCCTGTCACGGCCTGCTTGGCATCGGCCTGCATGTTTTCATAAGCCATTTCGAGTTCCTCTTCATAGTCAATACCCATATCCCCCTTCGCTGCATCATTACGAAGTTGATCGGTTGTCATGTAAGTAGTGCGTTCTCCCTTGACGGCCCCTATTCTGCGGAGAGTTTCGCGCATACGATTAAATTGCAACGCTTGTGTTTGGGTGATCTCGATCTTTTTCATTCCATTTCAGTTACAGTGATCTTGTATTTTTTAGTCGTGCGCACCTGAACATCATAGTCCGGAGGTGTGTTCGTGATGATTTCATGATCCACGCACTCTATTCTGTCGTTGAACCAGTTCATTAATTCGCCGAACTCGGTGTCAGCCTCGAAGGTCTTGGTCTTGCTTTTCATTTTAGTAGTTTAACGCACGGCACATGATCATCGAAAATAAAGAATTCGTATTTGCTTCCGCATTCGCATTCGAATATTTTGCCTTCATCGAAGATACGTGTTTTGACTGATCCGCACGGACAAACAATTTGACTGTATGGCCCATACACAATACCTTGCCTAAGCGTAGAAATGCGAGTCAGTAAATCAATCTGCTCTGAATTTCCATGCTCAAGCGGCACGACCTGATCACCTTCGTAGAACTTTCCTTGCTTGAATGTCATATTCTCATTTTAAAAGTTCGCTTTTGATCAATCACCATCCTGGATTAGTAATTTATTTTTCAGCATGATCGTAGCAAGTTCCTCCGCGTGCTCCTGAGTGATGGCGTATATCTGCACACCACGAACATCGAAATATTTATAACCCGATGTGATCGTTTCGCGTACTGGTTTTTCCTGGCCGTACCTTCGTGTGTCTTCGTCAGTCATGCCGGGAACTTTATGACCAGTACCGCCGACAACCTTCAACCAATTAGCAAGATGCTCAGAATGTTTTTCATCATGCGTTTTTACCTCCTGAGGTTTATACATGCTGCTATCCGGCGACTTCTTCAACTCCTCCTCGACAATCGTGTACTTTTCGTCGAGGTATTGCTCCATCCATTTCCGGATAACTATCCCGTCCATGCGGAAGATCTCGCCGTATTGGCCAATAGCGCCACGCTGAAAGCAGATTTTAAAATCAGCTATTGATTCGCCAGGGAAGTAATCGACCAATTGAACAGCGATAAACTCAATCTGTGAATTCGTCAAATTTCCGGAGACTGAAATTAATTGTGATAACTGGATCAATTCAAATTGAATGTAAAGGACAATGCTTGCCTTACCAGTGACTTTAACCAAGTCGCATATAGGAGGCTGACCAATAGCCTGCTTTACCGTGGATGGCAAATATTCGCTTACTGATTTAAAGTTCGCCGTTCTCATGCGCTTGCATAACTCGCTCTCCGAAAGCTTTTGCAAGGTCGGCGGCAGATTCTCTCTTTTTTGAATTTCCATGTCCTTTTTTTTCATTCTTACTCCAAGTAATCAATCGCTTTTTTATATCAAATACTTTTTGCATTTCGAACCGCAACTGCCGCCCCCCATCATTTTTTTCTGTCCAATAGTCGTAAAACTCTCTGAGCATTTCTTTCGGATAGTTGTCCAGGTGCGCAGCTACTTTTTCCATAAATTGTTTACAACGGTCATCAAGTGTAGCGGACTTGTCCGCGTCACTCACTCTCTTCTTATCTTTTTTTTTCTCCTCTCCTGTCATCTCCTCTCCTCTTATGGCATTGCGGTCGCTTTCATTTCGCAATGCGGTCGCATTTTTCCTGCGTTTTTCCCATCCAGAACGGGCATTTTCGCTGTTTGTCTTGCTCACCCCTTCAAACTCAGACAGCTGTTCGTTTAGAAAATCAATACAGATTAGATCATCTATAAGCTTAACCACACCCTCGTCGCAAAGCGACTGCAATGCGACCGCATTGCCATTGCATGCTTTTTGTAGGGCCAATTTATAAGGTAAATCGCCCAACCTTTGCCAGTAAAGAGAGCATATATTTATAAAAGCCCCTCTAGCTTCCAGAGAGCATAATTGAATATTTCCGGAATCCCATTGGCCAGGTTCGAATTTAAAATACGGGAGTTCTTTCGCCATGTGTGGGCAATAAAAAAGCCGCTGCGGGAAGTTGCAGTCGGCCTTTCATAAGTTCTTTTAATCGAACCCTACGCCAAAGATAATGCTTCCCATCAATATCTTTGGCAGATATAAATCAAATATCGTTGCTTGTCTGATGAATTCAAAATTTATGTGTCCACAATCTGTGCACATTTTTTTCGGTAAGCGTATCGCTTTTTGTTCCAGCAGCCTTTGCAGGTATGAAGCTGATACAACTTACCGTTACGGTTGATCACCTCGAAGTTCTTCAGCGGCATCCTATCGCCGCATGTATCGCATACAGCGCACGTCTCCGGAATGATGCCGAAAAGCAAAAGGCTATTCCAATACAGCCCCATCACGGCCAGGTTAACGCGCCTGTCCCGGTCTGTCTCCCTGGATAGCTCAGATTTTAGGCCGGTGAGGATGTGGCGGATCTTGGAGGGGGTCACCGGTGCAATCTGTAAGGCTCTGTACACTGATCCATTTCATCCCGGCACCGATCTATCAATGAAAGAATGTCTTCCCAGGTAGGCTCTGGATGGCGTTTACGAGCCTCTCCAATCTTCGCCTGCTGGATTGCGCTCTGATCGCTTAAGTCTATTTTGTGTAACTTTATTGCGATGCTCATTTCGTTTAATTCTCCGCACAGATCATCATGAATATGACGTTGCGGTTCTTGCTGTATTCTTCTGTTCATGTTTCAGTTTTAGGATGTGCTGTAACTTATTTGGTGTCACAATTTATCCACATTAATTCCATCGATCCGTAATATTTGGTACTCAGTACCATCATCATTCTTGCCGGCCTCTATAGCTTGAATAGAATCGCAGGCTTTTATGAATTTAAGGCAGGTTTCTTTCTCAAAGGTGACCATGCCTTTCTGGTACTTCTCGGAATATGTTGTTTTTCTTTTCATAGTCTGTGCTGGATGCGGGTGGAGGTCATAAATCTTCAAATTGCTGTTCGTGTCTACGAATCTCATAATCGAGAGCATCGAATATCTGCTGTTGAATATCTTTTAATTGCGGATCAAACCCTAGCTCCGGCACCTCGCGTTCAATCTTTTGTTTCAGAGCCTTAAGTTTCAGGCTTTTGTCGAGGGCGACGGTGGCCATATCGTATGTTTCGCGTGTCATATCTTACCCATGCTTCCGGTGGTAATCGTTACGTGAATTCCTTACAGCCTTCTGAGGCGTTGGTTCTTGCGGATCTTCCTTTTTCTTACGAGGAACCCGGACAGAGTCGAACACCAAAGAACCGAGCTCCCAGTTATAACCGCCTGCTTCAGCGCCTTTACGCGATGCTCTCTTTTTCTTGCTCATGTTTTCCCTCGTTTACCGGCAGCAGCTATCTGCCGTTGATGAAAGTCTTCGTACTTCTCCTGGTTGTGATAAGGCGTATTCCAGAACACAAGCTCTGAGATCCATTTTTCGGCACGCAAATAATGGTGACGTTCGTGGTTCTGCGCACTAAAGCTCTTTGACTTGCTATACTGCTGTCTCTGTTCTCTCATATTCCTGTAGTTTCATTCTAGCGTGTTCAACGTAGTACCGGGTGAGGATCTCGCCTTTCTTGATAAGGTAGGACCAGGCCCATTCCTGTGCGGCATCGATGACAAAAAATATTCTACCGCTCTCAATGCTATATCCTGTGCTAACTTCTGAGACTATCCAGTTTTCGAATGAGCCATCAGCTTCAGATATTACCTCTTTGTGCGCTGCCCACTGATACCCGAACAGATCGAAGAGAAACGTTCCGGTGACTTCATTCCGGCTGACCACAGACTCGCTGTAGCCCTGGGTTATTTTGTAGGTGAGTTGCTTCATGCTATTTTAGGTTGAGGTATTGAGATGGCCCTAACTCCGGTTACTGTTTGCTTTGCGTCAGCCTGGATGTTTTCATATACCATTTCTAACTCTTCCTCGAAATCGATACCCATGTCCCCTTTTGCGGCCTCGTTACGAAGTTGGTCGGTAGTCATGTAGGTAGTGCGCTCACCTTTAACCGCACCTATTCTACGAAGGGTTTCACGCATGCGATTGAATTGCTCGGCCTGTGCTTTTGTAATTTCTATTTTCATACGCTTTCAGTTTGAGGTACGCTTTCAAGTATTGAGGTTAGCTCGGAGATGTCACAAAGAGGCGCAAATCCATCTTCACAGTACTCCGCTCTGCCGGTTACCGCAAATACATTGTATTCCACTAAATACATAAACTTGTCGTCTACATAACTATCAACTGTTACAATTTCATTGTATTTAGGGCACGGGTACTTAGCGACTGTTCGGGTATCGTTTGATATCCAGCTCCGCTTATCAATTAAAACTACTTGTTGTCCATGCTTGAATCTCATAAAACTTTAATTAAAATTGTCACTATCGAAACACCCGCTATAAAAGCGAACAATAAGCCCGCCATCAGATCCACGTTTATCCTGAACTCCCCGTTGTGCTTGTAGAGGAACTTCAGCTTGTCGATGAATCCACTACCTCGGAGCTTCTTCACCCGCTTGGTGTGGTAGTTTCTAAAAGGGGAGTAAGTAAGGCCGAACTCTGCGGCCGTCTCTTCAGGAGTTTTGATAGGCTTGGTCATAAGCTTTTATAGTATAGTGGAATTGACGCTTTAAGAATGCCGTATTGATTGTCAGCGCGGTCAGAATATCCGGGATACATATTTTCATCCATTGCACGCTTAGTCTTCTTCAGCACGTAAGTCAATTCGTCCATGAAATATTTCTGATCCTCCTGATCGAATTGATAAACTGTAGCGTTGTATGGGGGCACTTTCTCCACCACTAGCCAGTAGTATTCGTCTACCGATTCCATCAGCCTAGTATTCAGGCATCCCGATATTTCAAGACATGCCTGTAACGGATAATCGTACTTCGCAAGGTCTGAACTAAAGCCCTTCGGTGATCCGTCCAGTGTGGTTTTAACATTGATAACCACGTTCTTCTTACGCTTACACACGTCGGGGCGCGTCTTTAAATTTAATCCAGTTTCAGGATCAGTCCAAAAAAGCGATAGCTGATATTCAGTATTTTTTATGAGCGCCTGGATGATTTTATCAGCATAGCAGGATTCGAGCATGTGTTGAATAGTGTCCCAGCTTTCGTCTCCGTGATCGTTGATATGATAACGCCCAATGTTATTCGCTTCCCATGCATTCGTAAGTTCTGCGTAAGTTGTGGAGGCGCGGGGTTTAATAAGTTTTGGGTTAACCTCCATAGCCTTCGCTACGAATTGCTGATCAGGGAATACTCCAACCCCCGCGCTGAAACCAACCTTATCCAGTAGCGCAAGTTCAAAAGCATTCCCAAACCCGAAATGTGAACCAGTTTTTTCCGGCATCTTTCCGTCTCTCCACCACTGGTATTCTTTCAATGACCGGCGCGCTATCTTCAAGCCAGTTGCCGATAGATGTGTTTTGTTCGCGTGATAATCAAGGATTGAAATATTATCGTGGATGCCGTTGGTGATGTTATGAATGTCCATTTTCTTCTTCTTTCAGTGATTTGAACTTATCTTTAAGGCTGTCGAAGGAAATGTTTTCATTCCGGTTTAAGTCCTTGCCAAACAGTTTACCGATCTTCTCTGCCGCATCCTTGACAGCATACGATTCTGCCGCCGGAGCACCTATCTGAACGGCATTGCTTTTGATCCTATCCCAATTAACAGCCCCAGCATCCTTATCAGTTTGCAAAGGTGCTGCCCCTATCCCATCATGGAATGTCCACTCATTGTATACATGGTCAAAATAGTGCAGCCTGACGGTCACAGTCACGCTGTTAGCGATCTGTTTTGTGTCGATGATCTCCACGCGATACCGAACGATAACGTTGATTAAAAGCCACTCCACGCGCTCTATAGGGATGTATGGCTCTTTGGTCATGGGATGGTACTTTATCCATTCCTGTTTTGGCTGCTGGTTAACGAGTACCTGGAATTGCGCGGCCTTGTGAAGCACCGGCATGTTGTCTTGAGTGTAAAGTTCTTCCAGTGTTGGCAAGATCATTATAGCCTCTTTGGCGGCTTTTGCGACCGCTGAAATGTTCGGTGTCTTCTTTTGTTCGCTCATAATTTTAGTTTAAAGTTAGGGGAGGATGATACCAGAGCCTCCCCGGATGGGCACCGTTTATTTTCCTGCGTTATAGCAATCTTCGCACATTGGATGCTCGATGGTAGAGGACATATTATCCTGGCCAATTGCGTCTATATCTCTGCCGCACCATCTACAGATAATGCGGTGAATTGATCCGATTATTCTTTTCATTTCGTTTGTTCGTTAATTTCCTTCGCTGTTTTATCTGCCCAGGCTTCGGAGTCTCTGTCCTGCACTTCTTTGGCGGCAGTCTCAAAGAGCAACGACCACGCACAAAGAGAAGTGTAAGCGTCTGCCATGTTACTGCTACTTTGCCTCTGATCGTAGATTCTTTCAGCCTCATTTTTAAAAGCCACCATTGCGATAAGTAAATCTTTTGGTGAGTGATCCAGCAGGTTGTAGAGGCTGACCGTGGGCTTCTCTTCTACCGTCTCCGGCTTCTCGAACTTGTATGCTCCGCTGTTCATAGTGTTGCTTTTTTGATGGCTTTTTCGGCAGCAATCCATTCGGAGGCATACCATCCAATTTTATCACCTGGCTTTACGACTCTTATAATTGCTTGCAGTGCTTCAAGGAGTTCAGGAGCGGCCGCTATTAGTTTTGCGTTTTTCTCTCCTTCAGGGTTGCCATCCAATTCAATAGAGCATATGTAGCCATCGTTAATTAAGGCCAGCTTACCATCTCTTGTGTAGCTTATTTTCCATTCTATTTTCATAGTACTTTAAATTCAGTGTCCGATATAAAAAATAAATTGGTGCCCGAAAAGCGCTCGTCAACGTGGGCGAGTTCAGTTAGGTAAAGATCTTCGAGCCTCTTACCGTCAGTTTCTTTGTCGAAGAGACAGGGATGGAATTCACCTTTCGCAAAGTAGATGTGAGGCGTGTCACTCTCCGGATCAGTTTCAAGCCTTAGCTTTTTCAGTTCCAGGCTGTACGAAGCGAACCAGTCTTCGAGGGTTTCTATTATGTTGCCGGTTAGGGTTGCTGTTTTCATTTTATCCGTTGTCATATTCGTACTTTAAAAATAGTTTGCCTCCGCTCTTTCTTAGGAACTCGTCGAACTCGCCGGGATATTCGTCTTCGCTGATCCAATCGAATTCATTGTCACGCGGGATAAGCTTAACCTCCCCCTTTGCCAAACCGGCAAGTAGCGCATGGTGGATGTTATAGCCACATAAAATCTGCTGATCTCTGTTAGGCCAAGTGATTAGGTATCTCATAAGTCCACCATTTGGCTCCCGTATTGATATTTGGCCTGTGCTATATTGTCACGGCCAATATGTGTTGATGATTTACAAGGAAAGCAGCCATCATCAAGGCCAGCATATTGAGCCGCGTCCGACAGCATTTTACAAGGATGATAATCCACATCAAGCCAAGCTCTTTCGTGTGGTTCGGATTTTAAAAGAAGCTCCGTTAACTTATCTTCGAACGCCTTTATTTTCTCATCCGTAACGTTGCTTTGAGCGGTCAGAGCCACCTGATTCATCAAAAGGAAAGAAATTTCTCCATTTTCAGAGTTATCGCCATTGTTTTGATTTAATGGAGTCCGAAAGGATTTCTCAGACCAGAATTTTACGACCTTTGAAATAGCTTGCTCTAGTGTTTGCATAAAAAAGTTTTGGTTAAATTATAATTGCGATGATTGTGAAGGCAAATCCCAAAACCAGGGTGATCTCTGAAAGAAGACCCAGCGTGTCCTCTTTAATGTCAAGCTCCGCAATCTGCTTTTTCAATTCTATTCTCCGCAACTTGGCGGCGGTGTGGTTCGTTGTTGTTATCATGGTTATTTCAGTTCAACGTTAATACCGTTTTTTAAATCGCTCAGAATTTCTTCTGCTTGCTCGAAGTCCAGACGCTTCATGAGCTGTGAATTACTATCACCGCAAACGAAACCTTCAAAGTTCCGCAACTTTTCAATGAGGCTATAGGATGCAGGATTCGACACTTTTTGAAATGATAATTCGTAAGTTTTCATAATTGCTTCGTTTGATGAATCAAAGGTATATACTAGGTATATACTACGCAAGTCTTTTATGAAATATTTTTTAAATTCTTTTTTACTCTTTCGCTTGCTTTGTTCGTATATACGTATATATATTTGTGGCATGAAGGACGACGCGATTTACGTTAAAATTGAGGCTCCCCTGAAAAAACACATTAATCAGCATGTTAATGATAAGAAGTTGAAGGGCGGATTAAGTGGCCTTGTGCGAAGACTTCTAATTAGGGAGACGAAATATAAAGATAACCACATAGATGGGGATTGACTATGCGAATTCATAAAAAGCATTTTCCGCAGTTATTCAAGTCTTTAGAAGAAAACAGGTTTGAATTGAAGAAACGGTTTTAAGGACGGATATTCAATTAAAAGAACAATATGAAATACAGAAAGAAACCAGTAGTTATTGAAGCAATTCAATGGACAGGCGAAAACAAGCAGCAAATATGCGAATTCACTAATATGCATTTGCAATCATCATCGCCCCCTCAAGGCTTCGAGCATGATAATGATATTCTTAACGACGCGGTGACATTGGTAATTCCAACCCTTGAAGGGGATCACATCGCCAACAGGTACGATTGGATCATCCGTGGTGTTAAAGGTGAATTCTATCCCTGCAAGCCGGATATTTTTGAGGCTACATACGAAAAAGCTTTAAACGCGAATCGACCGGCGTTTAACTAGGTCGAGACAAGAGGGTTCTTTATTTATTAACGGTTCCAAAGGCAAAAAGCGAGAGTGGCGAAAATGGTATACGCCCCGTGTACGATGATCGATGACGGGTAGGCCAAAATACCTATGCGGGTTCGAATCCTGTCTCTCGCTCTGCCGGCAATTCCGGCTACTGTAAAGAGATTGCGCCAGTCTGGTTATGGTTAACTCCGTGTCCCCTACGTCGCAGTCTTCAGCCCTGGTCTTCTGTAGTGGTTGTACCAGGGCTGTTTTTAAAACGAAAAACTATGAGCATCATCAAAGAAGATCCTAGCTGGGTGACGAAGTACAACGGTTTCAATAATGGCAAAGATGCCTCTGAAGGAGTTGGAGGTAATAAAATACCTCTTCAAATTAAAGCTATGAGCAAGACAAAAGAAGAAATAATCCGCGCCATGGGATTAAGTGATCCTGACGGAGAGATAGAAGATGTAATGGAAACATACGCTGCCCAGCGGGTGAACGAGTTCAAAGAGAAGCTGATACTCGACATAAAAGCAATTCAGCGGCACAACAAAACTGTTGAGGACATTATAAAAGAATATCTATGACCAAACTATTCCTTCGAGACGGCAAGTGGTACGGGAACGAGTTTCCGGAAGAGCCACCAAAGCCTGGGCCAATGTCGCATCAGGAGTTCTTCACTGAATACTACGAAGACGACATGCCAAAGTATCGTGCTGCCGTCGATAAACTAAAAGCCGAAGCGTTGGAGGTGGTTAATCCTGGAGAAGTCTATTTTGTTTATGAAAACACTAAGCCCGGCGTTCTCTACCCCTGGGATGGAGGATGGGAGACAGAAAGTGTTTGTGAATTATGGTGTTCAGATTGTAGGGCATTCGATTGGAGTACATGTAAAAACAGGCTGCGCCTCCGTCTCCTCCCCAAGTCTCCGGTAACAAAAGGAGCCAGTGATGACTATCCTATAGTTGATGCTCTTAGAAGAGGAGGAGAAGCAGACACACCTTCGGATGAGACACCTTATCTCGATAAACTAGAGGCTCTTGTTAACACGGCTGTTGTAGCAGCTATAGGAGTGCCTGAGCAGACCCAAAACTACATCTGCTTGAATTGTAAAGAAGTATTTGATTATCAACCCGGGACATCCTGCGCCAGATGTGGTTATAAATCATTTCATAAGACCGATGCGAAGCCAACAAAAGCCGCCCCCGTTAATGACGCTGGCGGAGGGATGGAACCTAACGATAGAGATTGGAAATGGTATTTAAAGGGCCTTGGAGAAGGCTATGGTCAGGCAGAATTTGAAGGCCATAAACGACCTGAGGGATGGGGAACAAAGGATTTTAAAAAAGCATCTTTGCTTCAGCATCATGAAACAACTGCCAGTGACAGCAGCGCCTCCCCACAGGCGGAGAGCGATGTTTTACTTTCATGGCTTGAGGAAGAGCGTAACATCCTTCTGAACTCAGCCACTTTAATGTGGCATGACATGGAAACGCGTGGTAAAGCGAAGCATGTCGCGGAATGTATCACCACCACACTAGATTACATCCGAGAGTCCCGCAAGCAACCGACTAACCAACAGAAGCCATGAGCACAAAACATCTAAGAACGGTCTATAATGTAATGACTGTATCACCATCAGATTTAAGAAGAAAGGCCACTAATACCCGGTATCAGCATTGCTGTATGGAGGATGGTATATTATTTCTGGCCGGCGGCAGAGCTAATTCCACGGATGTAGCCGTTGCATTCATGAATAAAAAAGATGCTAAAAACGCCATCTGTAGAACAAAGAGATACATCAAGAAGCATAATCTGATTTTTTGGGGTGATTACAAAATAATTCCTTGCAAGATATTATGACCGAAGCCCAGACAAAGAAGTACGAAGAGGCCGCGAAGGCTCACGTAGACAACCTTGGTGATGATCCCCCGGACCACAGGGATTTGCGTTACTGCTTCCTCGCCGGAGCCACCTTCGCCCACAATGAGGCTGAGAGCAAGAAGATCGACATCGGCTTGATCCAGAAAGAAGCGCATAATGCCGCGATACAGGAGGCGATCGAGCTTATCGTAAGCGACCTGGACGGACCAAGACATGAATTGATGCAGGAACTTGAAAAACTGAAGCTATGACATTCGCAACAAACATTGAATCCGGCCACCATTGCAACGAATGTGCTCACCTGGAGAAAGAGAACGAGAAACTGAGGCACAGCGCTGCAATAGTCTCCGAAGGCTATCACCGGCTTGATGCAGAGAATAAGAAGCTTAGAGAGGCACTGAAGCTACAGGAGGAATACACGGTCTTACTGATCGAGGAAATCGACAGCCTGATCCCAATGGCCCACACTCATGGATGGCGCTCTACAAGAGCTGAAAAAGGTAAAGAATTACGCGAAAGGATCGAAGCCGCCCGGAAACTACTTGAAGCAGGAGAATGAGTCATGAAATACAGAATAAAACAGGGGGCAGGTGTTGATTATGATCCATGGATAAACAGGTACGTATCTAAGCCGATATACCATGTGGAGGAGCGTTTCCTTTATTTTTTTTGGTTTAGGAGGCTATCGTTTTTTGATCAGGAAGAAGCAATCTCATACCTAAAGGCACTGAAAGCCATGTCATGATAAGACTTTAAATATATTTACGTACCTTTAAATTATGCCACAAGGAAGGCCCACAGACTACCGAGAGCATTTTAACGAACAAGCTGAGAAGCTTTGTAAGTTGGGTGCTACAGACAAAGAATTGGCTGATTTCTTCAATGTAAACGAGGATACAATCCACGAATGGAAGAAGGTTCACCCCAGTTTTTCCGAGTCCATAAAGGCCGGAAAGCAGCTTGCTGATGCCAACGTAGCTCAACGGCTGTATGAACGTGCTATGGGATTTGAGCACGACAGCGAAGAAATAAAGGTAATTTCCATTGGTGGAGAGGATGGAGGCTCTGAAATAGTAAGAGTTCCGGTTCGGAAAATTTATCCACCAGACTCTACAGCGGCTATTTTCTGGCTAAAGAATAGACGGCCTAAGGAATGGCGAGATAAGCAAGATGTTGCCATGGAGCACTCCGGCTCAATAGGCTTTACCGGCATCGAGATCATAAAACCAGATGCTAAAACAAGCCCGGAAGTTTAGGCATTCTCCCAACTACAAGCAGTTTCTTTGCTTAGAGCTCCTTTACGATTTCGTAACCAAATACCCTCTTTTCGGAGGCGGTGCCGGTGGTGGCAAGTCCTGGTTAGGCTGTGAATGGGAGGCCGCAATGTGCCTCAATTTCCCCGGAGTTCGCTATTTCATGGGCCGTGAAGAGCTTTCAAGACTGAAGGACACCACGGTGAAGACCTTCTTCAAGATGGCCAAAAATCACGGAATAAGCGATACTTTCCGATACTACGAGCATTACAGCGCCATCAGGTTTCATAACGGTTCAGAAATTTCCCTCTTAAACTTGAAGTATGAGCCATCCGACCCTATGTTTGAGCGGTTTGGATCCACTGAATACACCGGCGGGTTCATCGAAGAGGCCGGAGAGGTTCATTTCAATGCTTTTGACACGCTTAAATCCAGGGTAGGCCGCCAGCTGAATGAGCACTACAACATCCCCAAGAAAATCCTAATCACCTGCAACCCCAAAAAGAACTGGCTTTATCACACTTATTATAAACCATGGAAAGACGGCATACTGGAGCCAGGATACGCTTTCATTCAATCCCTCGCCTCCGAGAACGAAAAGATTGATAAAGGCTACGTCGAGTCTCTGGACGAGATCAAGGACCCCACCATGAAAAAGCGCCTGAAGTACGGAGAATGGGAATACGAAGATGATCCGCTTTCCCTGGTGGATTACGATAACATTTTAAATATATTTACAAACGAGTATGTTATGCCAGGTAAAAAGTACATTACGGCCGACATAGCGCGTTTCGGGGATGATAAGACGATCATCCGGATATGGGAAGGGCTTAGGGTGATCGAGCGAATTGAGCGGCATCACCTGCGTATTACTGAGTCAGCAGAGCTGATCAAGAAGATCGCCAGTCAGCACAGGATCCCGATGTCACAGGTGATGGTAGACGAGGACGGCGTAGGCGGTGGTGTAGTGGACATCCTTCATTGCAAGGGGTTCGTGGCGAATTCAAGCCCGTTGTTCGGTGAAAACTTCGATATGCTCAAGAGCCAGTGCGGTTACAAGCTGGCCCAGTTGATCAATGACAACCTGATCTACGAAAATGAGCCTTCACCAGCGAAAAGGCAGGCTTTAGTGGAAGAATTGGAGCAGCTGAAGCGCAAAAGCGAGGGATCAGACCGAAAGCAGGCTATAATGGCGAAGGAAAAGATCAAAGATTTGATAGGAAGAAGCCCTGACGACCTGGACACCTACATTATGAGGGCATGGTTCGAGATCACGAAGCCAAAAAGCACAGGATTACACGTAAGTTTTCATAAATAACCAATTAAAATATGCTTCATCTTCGCAACTGTCTCGAAAATACGGGGTTGAGACAAAATCGATAGTAGTAGGGCCAAATTTTGTTCTTAATGATCAACTTTAAACTATTCGGCAAGCCCGTAAGCATCGCGAGTTCCTGGGACGACATCAAGATGCGGCAGTACATCAGGATCCTGTCACTGAAAGACGATATTATGGAAGCCGTGTCCATCTGCTCAGACATTCCGGTAGAAACCCTTCAAGGAAGCGAAATAATCGGCCTTGAAGATGTGCTGATCGCCATCTCTTTCCTGTCCACCGTTCCGGAAGTTCCAGGCTACACCCCAAAGGTCGGCAAATACGCCCTCCCGGTCACTAAAGACGGCCGATTCGACATTCAATTTGAGTCCCTGGCACAGTTCGAGGACATGCGCCAGGTGATGAAGCGGATCAAAACGGTAGACGGTAAGTACGATATCGAGTCCCTGACCAAGTCCTATTCCCATTTCGTGGCTATCTACCTGCAGAAGATCCGGGACGGGAAGTACAATCCACAAGCGATTGAATCGATGCTCGCCGAGGTCGAAGAAATGCCCGCGCTCGAGGTAATTAGCGCCGGTTCTTTTTTTTTCTTAAAGCTAATGAGCTTATCGAGTGGCACGCCAGCCAGCTCCCGCCCTACGAACCAGACCCCGAAGAAGTCGAAGCGGGTTTCGAAAGGTTCAGCGAAACCTTCGGCACGTACGGGACGATCTCGGAAGCCGCGTTAACGCTTAACATTCCGGAAAGCAAGCTGTATAAGTGGCCGGCGCGGGTGTTCTGGTTTAAACAGATCTGGTTGGCGTGGAGGAACTACTACCGGAATGAGTATTCGAAAATCATAATGAGGCCAAAATAGCCCTTTTGTTGTGGGAACATTTATTATATTTGGAATGTGAGCCACAAAGGTATTCGACTCCTAATTCAAGACACTGCCCAAAGTTTGGGAGACGATATCCAGTTCACCTACGCACGCACATCTGATTTTAATGTGATGCGCGACAAGCGCTACCCGTTCATTACTTCTGATCTCCTGATAGCATTGCCTGTTTTTTCTGTGAATGGGGTAAGCAACTTCAACAAGCAGTGGTTGGCAAACATGGCCTTTTATCAACTGGATAAGGAAGGCTCCACCCAAGAAGAGTATGCTAAAATCCTTGATGAAATGGACTGGTATGTGGACAATTTCATCAATAAAGCTAATTCATACATGTTCCAACCAGGGCTTAACTCTGATGATTTCACGATGACGTTTGCGCAGCAACAGCCTTTCATAAAGGCCACGTCAGATATTTTAACGGGATGGATTCTTCCTGTCACTTTTAATGTGTCAGATCAATTTAACTACTGCGGCCTTGGTTGTTAACGCGCTTCAAATATTACAGGGGCACGGCGGTTCGATAGTTCAGGACTTACAAAGAAGCGTTGCGCCTTACTCGGCAACCGGAGACACGATAAAGTCCATCATGTTTTCACTCGCTCAATCAGGTGAGAAAGTCACACTTCAGATCCTTGGACGAGAATACATCATGGCCCTGGAAACTGGACGCAAGGCTACCCCACAGTACACCAAACCTTCAGTGCAGTTTGTGGATCGTATTAAACGCTACCTGGCCGCGAAGGGAGAAGAGACGAACTTCGCGTATGCCATCGCTAAATCAATCCATCAGAAGGGAACAAAGGGCCATCCTGGGGTAATAACAGATGTGATCAACGATGGACTGATCGAGAGGATTTCACAGGACATTTTGCAGCAGTTCGCAAAGCAATACTTATTCAACGTAGTACAATTTACCTAGCGTGATCACACTAATTACAAGACCTATAGGGCACAAAATTGCGGTAACGGCTCACGACGCCACGACATTCGACTACGCGGGTGACGTGGGCATTAGCACCGGCATTGCTCACGGATTAGTAGATGGGGACTACATTTACATCGACTCGAACATCGATGCCTACAATGGATTTCGATACGTTGACTCAGTGGCCTACAACGTTTTCAAGATTAAAGAGTCAGAGAACGGCGACTACATTCCTTTCAAACGAGCGGTAGATATTCAGTTTTACATTTCGGTCCTGCAGCACTACTGGCAATGCGTTCACCTGCCGATAGTGTACGAACTTCAAAGCGACATCTTTCCCAACAACACGGACGAAGAAAGCTATCTTCCAAACACGGTAGTTTCATATTCGAACAATGCAGGATACGTACAGTTGAACTTGGCGCGTGCCCTGAGCGATCCTGAAGAGCTTACGAAGATCGAATTAGTCGGAGGCACGATGGCAGGCGTGTATCAAATTCTCACTGTCCTTCAGCCTTGGAGCGTGGTCATTGACCTGGCTTACAGTGCGTCTTATTCGTTCAGCGGAAGCGTGGTGGTTAAGTACTACGACAACTACGCAATCAATGTAAACGTGTATGCTGGCTTTGAAGTTGGCCATCCTTGGGAAGAAGTAAAGCCTTTTGAGCTTGCTGCAACCTTACGATTTATTCCTGATGAAGACAACCGTGTTAAGTTTTCCATTGCCGAGATCCTGAAAGGCTACATTGAAACTCGGAACAAGCTTGATCTTGATACACTGCCGAACAACACGGATTTCATGGTGTCGTTTTACATCGAGTATTTTGAGACTTACGATCAGTCTGATGGAGAAGACGTCACTACTTTTACTAGTGACATCACTGTGGACACAGCTACCGGATACGCTGTTAACGCAAAGTTGGAGTTTAAAAACACCAACTCAGGGCACATGTCGGATTACATTAACTCAGGCACAACGCCAGGACGATGGCTCACCCTATTCGATAGACCGATAATTGTAGTGGGGCAGTTTTTCGATCTGTCCTTCATCAACCAATTCGATAGTGACATAGTAATTACAAACTACAAGCGATCCAATAACTCAGTAGAGGAAGAGATTACTATTATACCAAATCCAGGGAAGGGCGTGATAAGATTCCCTGTTGTCGGTGAGTCTGGCTATGATCAGTATTGCATCCAGGCGTCAATTGCAGGGTCAGCCGCAACAGATGGACCGCTCACACTGCCGTCATTATCTTCCTGGCTCTCCGCTACAGATCGCCCCGCTTCAGATTCAGTACCCTGGAGTCTTGGCGTGTCACCAAGCGTAGTTCTTCCAGGCATGGCCGCGCCTAACGATGTGGAGTCAGAATATTTCTATACACCGATTGCTTTTGAAAATGGCAAAGACTATAGTATTACTTTTCAATATAATTGGGTTATTAATTCAGGTACGGATGTCCCAAAGGCAGCAACCATCGTAATTATGGATGTGGCTTTTAATGTAATTTTTATAGATTTTAATGGAGCCTTAACCGGGGCCAATACTAATACCATAGACTTTACAGCGACAGCGTCAACGGCTTTGGTAGGCATATTCTTCAGCTCTGGAAGCAACGTTACTGTCACTATTACCGGAGTATCCGGAACTGTTTCGGTAGACGCTATACCGGCTCAAACCATAACAGAACAACTATGTATGGATGTAATATCCGATTGTGGCAGCACGTTCAATGAAAACAATTACAGACTCACGGAGGGCGACGCATTACGCGCATTAGAATGACACAGGAACCGATTTACTTAACGTGGCTTAATAACCTGGGAGGATATGAATACTTCTTCTTTGCCGCTAAGAACGGCTACCAGGTTGACATTGAAGAAACAGGCACTACAAAGAAAAACATCCTGCCTCAATGGCCTAAGTCATACGGGACCACAGCGGACACAATACTGAAGCAAACGCACCGCATCGCCAGGAATAAGATTGTAATGCGATCGCAGCACCTAACCAGAAACCAATTGGACGTGCTGACAGGGATAAGAACATCTCCTTTGGTTCAGATTGTGGTGAGCAGGAATAATAAAAGGACGGTCCTTGTAGATAGTGACAGCTTTAACAAGTACGATGAAAAGGATGATCTCTACTCGCTTCAATTCACAATGATTTACACCGACGAAATCCCCTCGCAAAGAATATGATGCTACGCGTCAACAACGAATACCTTGACTTTAACGAGTCCATAACCCAGGACCGTAAGGCGAAGCTATTCGAAGAAATTGACAGCGTTGATGGGGATGTGTCGTTCGAGTTTGAGATTTATCTAAGCTCACAGAATGCCAAAATCTTAGACTTCCCTTATCCGGACTCATCCAGTAAGAGGGTCTATCAGGCCATTGATGCCGACGCAATGGACAACAGCGGGCAACTGGTTTCAAAGGGTTTCATAAAGATTGAGCGTAAGATAGGAGACACATTGTTCTGTTCGTTTTGGGGCGGAAATAGTAATTGGTTCGCCGGTCTCACCGGAAACATGAATGACCTGCGGTTGTCCCAATACGACCAAGAGCAAACGGAAGCGAATATAGTTTCTTCCTGGACAGCCAATGAAGGGATTGTCTGGCCGCTCATTGACACGGGCGCGCTGTCGTTAAGGTCGTACTTCAATTTGAAAGTCGAGGATTTTGCACCGGCGTTTTATGTGAAGACCTTGTTCAAAGAGATATTTCAACAGTCTGGTTTTAAGATAACCGGAGAGCTTCTAAACGATTGGAGGTTCAATAATCTGATAGTTGCCAGCAACGGCCGCAGCATTGAAGAAATAAATAATAGATCTAGCTATGTTCTTAAAAACACAGTTCAAACTGTAGCGCCAAGTTCGCTTGATGTAATCACTTACGACGATGACTCTACTTATCCTTATTTCGATGGATCGCAGGACAATTTTAGCCTGGTGACCAACCGATACACGGCTGACGTAAGGATGAGAGCAAGAGTTGATTTGTCTGTTACCCTTGACAATGTAACGGCCACTAACACAATTCTAATCTCTGTAAGCGGGGTAACGGTTAAAATAGAATTACAAGGTGGTAACCAGATAACCCTTTCAGCTAATGTTTTACTGGATGCTGGTGATTACGTGACCACCGGTCTATTCTCCGGGTTTGGAGTTGATATTACCCAGGCCACCTTAAGAGTCACGCCGACGTATATCTATCAAGCGTTCGGCGCAGCATCTGTTCCAAAGTGGACTAAGCAAGATTTCGTCTCGGAGGTAATTGCGCTATTTAATGTGATCCCTGCTTTTGATCCGTACACCAGAACTGTAACATTCAACATTTTCGACAAGCTGAAGGATAAGGAGCCGATCGATTTGTCTGAGTTTGTAGAGAATATTGAGACAGACTATTCAGAGTTTATATCCGATTATGGAAAGGAAAATCTATTCTTTTACCAGGAGACGGATATTGATAATCTCAACGAGTACAATATAAGCACGTTCCTAAAGTATGGAACCGGTGTGGTAGAAGTTGATAACGATTTTCTTGAAGACTCTGTTGAGGTTTTAGAGAGCGATTTCGCCTCGCCAATATCCTATGTAAACGGTTCTTTTGAAATGTCTTTGGAGAGAATACCTTTTGTGGAGCTTGAGGATGATGTATCAACAACGTTCTCAGGAGTTCAGGACGACGGCTCAGGGGGATCACAATTCAATGTGGCCGACGACATTTTCGAGGTTAACGATCTGGTGCGGATAGAAGGAGTGAACACCACATACGACGGTGAGTGGATGGTAACCACTGTAGGAGCGGGGTTCATTCGTGTGCGTGGGTCTTTTTTTGATGTTAACACTACCGGAACGATCACCAGGCTGATCCATCAGTTCACCACGGAAGATAACGTTTATTTGTTCATGAATATTCCGAACTATCCAGTAGCTGACGCAAGCGAAAATACGGGACTATACCTTGAATCTACGCTTCGCAATAATATCGCCATCGCTTATTTCAATCTGCTGAACACCGGCCAGCCAATTAACGATGCATACAAACAAGGTCTGAGCTTCGGCGCTATTCAAGACCCTCTGTTCTACCAGCGCACGATGCTGCAAGATTATTGGGCAACGTTTGGCAGGATGTTAAACGATCCGGTTAAACTGAAAGCAGATGCGTACCTGCCGTGGAAAGTTCACAATCAAATTGACTTCCTGCGGCCGATCATGATCAAGACTCTTGAAAGCACCAATCTCTACTATTGCAATAGAGAAATAGGCTATGAAAATTCATACACACCGGCGGAAATACATTTAATCAAACTACCCTGATGGCCGAGGAACTGAGACAGCAAGCGATTTTGACTTTTGAAGTCGACCAGGGTCAGGCCGTAAGGGACCTTGAGAAGGCGGAGAGCGCCATACTGGATCTGAAGAAAGAGCAGGCTAATCTCAATAAGGAGTACAAGGCGGGGAAAATATCGCAGACTGAATACGTTCGAGAAAACCTTAAGCTTCAGCAGTCATTAAAAAAAGAAACTGATCAGAAGCGCACTTTAAATAAGCTGATCGAGACGGAATCGAACAGCCGTAACGCTTTAAAGGCAAGAGTATCGGAGCTGGCCAAAGAATACGATAACCTAAACCTTGAAACTGCGGAGGGCATAAAACGCCAGCAGGAGCTTTCAAAAGAGTTGAAGGGTTTAAATGACCGGATTACCACTACCTCGAAGGACGCCGGACTTTTCAAAGATCAGATAGGAAATTATCCTCAAGCTTTCCAGCAGGCCGCAAGCCAGATCCGGGTAGCTGGCGTTTCAGTGGGCGACCTTGGGACTAGGCTGGCTTCGTTTGCTAATCCGGCTACCGCAGCAATAGGAATTGTAACAGCCTTGGGCGCTGCATATGCGCGCTCTACGCTGGGGGCTAAAGATCTGGCCTTTGCACAAACGCAACTTTCTGAATTGACTGGTCTTGTGACCAATAAATTTGCCCAACTGGTAACCAGTTCAGAGGATGGAGAAGGGGCTTTAACCAAGCTTTTAAACGGCTTCTTAAAACTCGCGACGGCATTTTCTATTTTTGGAATAACTGATTTACTGGGCATAACCGATACACAAAAGGTTATTGACCAGTCAAAGGATCTTGCGTTATTGGCGGAGCGACTTGAAGATTTAGGAAGAGAAGAAACAAAAATACGTGCTGAGAATAATGAAAGACTTGAAGAAAATCAGGAGCTTTTAACCCTTATTGCTGACGAAACCAGGGATATAAATCTAAGGATAGCTGACTCGGCAAAGATCACCGAGAATTTAACAACCAATCAAAAAAACCTACTCGATGTAAAGGAGCGACAGTTGGCCGTTGTCAATCAGCAATTGGAGGCCGACATAGATAATGAAGCCATACAAGACCGTCAGGTAGAGATTGTAAAAGAAATATCTAAGATCCGAAGCGATACAGAGAAGAAGATCCAGGGAAATAAAAGGGTACAGGAGAATTTAAATCAACTTCTTACCGAAGAGCTTCGATTGCGGCGCCTTGTGTCAGAGCTAGAAGGCCGGCGCAGAACCGGTGCCGATGCAGGACTGACCGATATTAACGCGGGGGGCTTGGGACTGGCTACCGCAGACCCCAACAATACGGCATCAGATCAGGCGCGCACCGCCGATTTGATAGAAGGCAATGCTGAATTACAGATCAACGCCAGGGAAAACCTTAACGCAGCCCTTTTAAAGCTGGATAAGCAAGCGGGTATTGAAGAGATCAAGAACAAAAACGCTGTTGCTCAAGCAAAGATTGCCGCAGATGAGGCCACACTACAGGCGACTGCGCATATTGCCGGAGAAGCTTCGGAACTGTTCGCCGAAAGCTCGGAAGCTTACAAGGTTCTTGCCTCTGCTCAAACTCTGATCAGTACATACTTTGCCGCACAGAAAGCCTTTGAAGCTTTAGCCGGTATTCCGTTCGTAGGCCCAGCCTTGGGAGGCGCTGCAGCTGCTGTGGCCATTGCCCAGGGGTTACAACGCGTGGCCGCGATCAACGGTGTGGGCTTCGCGGAAGGGGGGTACACTGGCCCCGGACGCAAGCATGATCCTGCCGGCGTAGTTCATAAAGGCGAGTATGTCACCCCTAAACGCATCGTTGAAAGTCCATCCGCACAGCCTCACCTGGCGGCCCTCGAAAGAATGCGCACCGGTTACGCCGATGGAGGGTTCGTAACTACTTCCAACACTGCCGCCGCACAGCAGAGCCTTTTAATGATGAACGCCATCCGCATGTTGCCTCCTCCGGTGGTAGGCGTGAAAGAATTTACAAACGTCCAACGCCGGGTAGAGGTGAGGGAACGCCAGTCAAAAAGATGAAGCTGTGCAATAAATATAACGTCCCCCAGGAGACCATCGATAAGATGGTGAAGGATGGCGTTATATCTGCCAGCTGGCCCCGTTACGAAGAAATTTACGACCTATACAAAGCCATGAGCCGCTCTGGCAGATCCAAACAGGACATCTATAACGAGATCTCTGATAAGATGCACATCAGCGAAGCATCGGTAAAATCCATCTGCCTGAAGATGGATAAGATTTAATATCCACCCACTTAAGATTCTCCATTATACATTCGTGTCCAATGATGGGACACGTTTTCATATTTGGAGCAATCGGGACAGGACGGGGCGAGGTTTCATTCCAGAATGTAAGCGGTCAACTATCCCTCCCTGAGAACCTAGCCTCCGACGAAATAACGGTACATATTATCTCCCCCGGGGGTGATGTGTTCGAAGGAGAAGCCATCTACAACGCGCTAAAAAACGCCGGTAAACGCATTATTACCCACATTGAGGGCACGTGCGCAAGCATCGCTACGCTGATCGCGGGAGCCGGCGAGAAGATAATAATGAACAAGACGGCCAGGTTCATGATCCACAATCCAAAGATTAGTGCGATTACCCAGGCTGCCGATTCCAGAGAATTACGACACGTCGCCGACCAATTGGACATGATCAAAACGCTTTTGATTGATGTCTACGACCGGAAGACGACGCTCGGAAAAGAGAAGCTGTGGGAGTTATACGATAACGAGACCTGGCTAACCGCTGACGAAGCCGAAAAACAGGGATTCATTGATGAGTCCACCGACGCCATTAAGGCCGTAGCAACAATCAATCTAAACAAGTACAAGATGGAAGCAAAAGACAAAGGGCTACTCAGCTTTTTTAAAAATCTGTTCGCCCTGAAAAAGTTTAAAAACGAGTTCACGGAGACACTCGCAGACGGTTCGGTGGTCATAGTCATGAGTGAGGACGGCGACTGGACTGGAAAGCAGATTGTTCGTGAGGACGGTTCACCAATCGAAGCCGGCAACTACACGCTGGTATCCGGAAAAGTAATAACGGTCGATGCAAATTCGACAATAACCCAGGTGGCTGACGCTCCTGTAGAAGACAAAACAGAAACACCCGAAGACATGGAAAAAATCAAACAACTGGAAGCGCAGTTAGCTGCCGCAAAAGCTGCCCAGGCTGCCGCAGAGGCACAAATTGCGGCAAGGGACAACTCAGCCGAAGCTATCACCGCCAGGTTTGAAGCCAAGTTCAAAGAGCTTGACGAAAAGGCCAAAGCTCAGGAAGAAGAACTGAAAAAGGTTGTGGGGACCGTTCCGCCAACCAACCGTGGCCCGGTCTTCAAGAATGCCGACAACCCCGCAAAGGATTACGATCCCATGGGAGAAGAGGCTAAAAAATATTTAACAGGACGTAACCGCCTAAACTGATGACAAAGATTATCAACTCCATGTATACGCCGGACTTCAGCTACACCTATCCGGGTAAACTCAACACCGAACTGATCCAGAAGCCGAAGATAAACACTCCGGCTCTTACTGAACTGTTCCGCATCATCCAGGGCGTACGCTGCGGTGAATATCTGAACCTTGTTCAGCCGTTAACATCGGTTATCACAAAAGGAACCGCTGACTGCGCGCCGACCTACACCCAGGCTGGAAGCATCACCGATCGCAAGATAGACACCGGCCTGTTTGAAATCAATTTGGAATGGTGTAAAAAAGAATTCCAGGCAATCTGTAACGTACTTGGCGACTCCGATCTGATCGGTGATGGCCTGGACGGTTACGAGCTTGGCAACAGGCTGCGCACCGTGATCTTTGACGAGGTCTTGGAAGCTGCCCGTCAAGACTTATGGAAGATCATTTTCCTGTCGGATAATTCCTTGGGCGCTGGCTCTACCAGCATGTACAGTAACATCGACGGGGTGTTCGTGAAGTTCTACGATGCCGCGACCGCTTATTGCGTGCAGCCGATTTCTAACGCCTTCCCGAACGCGCATAATTCCACCCTGGCCACGAACCAGGCCCGGGATATCTTACGCGAAATGTGGGGCAATTCGAAAATTCTCCTGAAGCAATTGCCAGCCGCACGAAAGGCTTTCTGGGTAACCGGATCAGTCTGGGAAAATTATTACGACTCAGTGGTTAACGACTGCTGCGTTGAGGGATCATGGAGAGCTGGGCAGGATGGCATTGATCGCCTGTACTACCGTGGCATTGAATTGATCCCTTTGTGGATTCTGGATGATGCCCTGGAGAACGACACTACCTCGCCGTTCTACGATGAGATCAGGCACTTTATCGTGTACACCGCTAAAGACAACCATGTTATCGGCGTTGAGCGCGCCAGCGACCTGAACAACCTGGAAATGTGCTACGACTGCCGTACCAAAACCACCCTGATCCAGGGCGAAATGCGCATCGGTTACCAGTTCGCGCAGTGCGATTTGATCTCATGGGCTAAATAATATAGACCATGCCATTAAACTGCGGAATTGAAGGAGGCATTGATGTAAATTGCGACGACCTCCGCAAACCCGGCGGGCTTTCAAGGGAAGCCTGGGGTTTTAATTTATCGGATCTTACAGCACCGCTTCCGGTGGAGCTTGCGGAATACGTTACAAACATTCCGCTTGCCACTTATCGCGGGCTTTATAAATTCGCGGGAACGAAGTTCAGTCACGAATTTACCTGGACCGAGCAGACTTCGGACGGCGGTAACAAGAGCTATCAGCAGTCGTTGACGCTCAGGCTCTTTAACAGCAACCCGCTGGACGACTCGGTGATCGAGGATTTAAGTGTGGCGGATACAGTTTTCATAGTCCGTACGAATGCGGGAGAATTCCTGATCCTGGGGGCCGAGAACGGGCTGACGAGTGAAGGTTCTACCGGAGGCGCAGGACGGCAGGCGGTTGACGCGACTACCTCGCAGATCGTTTTGATCGGAACTGAAAGGTTTCTGCCTAAGCGGTTGTTGATAGGTGGTAGCACCGCATCTACATTAGCTGCATTGAATGCCATGACGTTTTAAATAAAAATGGGCCTAACTTTTAGGCCCATTTTAACTACCGCTCCGCACCACGACTTACCGCGCCTATCCCTTGCAAGACGCTCCGCACCACTCCTTAAAAATCTGAACTACTACCGAAACTCAATCCGATAGTAGCTGTCCTTGCCCCGCATCACCGGTGACGACCAAACCTTACCACGCCGTACTGCACCGAACAATATCACGCCCTGCCTATCCCTATTTTGTATCCATAGGCTAAATCAATAACCTATGGATTTCCATGCCAAACTAAACCAATCCCCGCCTGGCAATTCCGTTGACTACCACACCAATCCAAGTCATACGGTGCCCCAAACTCGCCAAACCTATCCGAACCATAACATTCCTGACCGGGCCACATCTCGGCACACCGGTAATTTTATTTTTGAACTTTACATTTTTGAATATGGAACCTTCCATAGGTCGGCCTGAAATCGCCTACACCTATCAATCTTCCAGCGGTCGATAATACTTCGCTGAAAAAATCAAAATCTATGTATTCAGGCGTGTTGACCATTATATCAATTTCCGCACTCCAACCTTTTAAGAACGAAGGCCGCATGCGCGTTATGCTGTTGCGTTGTATGACTACACGGCGCTGATCAATGAAGTCCCATTTATCCGTACCACCGTTGATCTTAGCCATTTCAGTAAGCGGAATGATGCCTGCTTTAAAAAGATCAAATGCAGACTTGCGTGGGCTTCTTGGGTCTTGTTTGAACTTCGCAGCATAAACCATTGCCATGCGTAGGTATTCACCCGGTAAACACAAATGACCATCTTCATCCCGATAGACGAACGATTCCACGTTATCGGACTTCTTTTCTTTACTGCCCTTCTTCGCAGCAGCTTTACTTGCCACATCTTCGCATGACCAGCGGTGGAAGATGATCGGGCAAGCGCCAATAATTTCTACATTCACAATGTAAGGCGCTTCAAACTTGACCGGATTTTCTACTCCATTAAGGATTTCGGGCATTTCAATCAATGATTTTTTAGCCATAAAAGGTATAAAATAAAATTAGCCCGCACCTGGGTTCGGCCGTTGACTGCCTCCCCCATGTACGGGCTTCGATTTCTTATACTCGCCTATTGTCAACGTCAGCGAATGTTCAAAAGTAGTAATTATTTTGAACATACATAACCCCATCTTAAATATATTTAAATACCTTCGTGTATGACAAGGGGCGAGATTAAGGCTTCAATTGATGCCGACGGGGGCGTTAAAAACCAGAAGGCGAAGGCTTGGGATGAAGCTTTCAGTCAGTACAATGCTGCTCATACGCAAAAGAAACGGCGCGGGTGCGGATCCTGTTACCGAGATGTTTACGCATGGCTGGGACAATAGACTTTGTTCAGTGCATTTACAAGCAGGAGCAGCAGGCCGAGTGTTATCCGTTTGCCAGGATCTATTTTAACCACAAATTGACTCACTTCTTCGAAAACACCATGATTGCTGCCGAGGTTTTGTCCTCAGATGCCAATAAAATAAGTGTGTGTAGCTGGAAATTGCGCCAAAAGATGAAGTGGTACATCGGTAAACACCGCCCAATAGCTGATGAGATCGAATTACCAGACGGAACTAAGCAGGTTTTCATGGGAGAAGCCCTAAAAACCGATTACGATGTGCTTTCCTTCACCCGAAACACGCAATATCACCAGATGTTGGCTGCAGCTGACAAGTGGCACCCTGGATTTAGGGGGATCATGAAGAAAATTTTGGAAGCAATCGGGCAAAAGATGCCGTCGGAAATAAAGAACGCGATATATCAAAATCATTTTGCCGCGCGCGCCGACATTTACAAGGCATACGTGAACGATTGGTTGGTGCCTGCGATGAACATCATGGATAAAGACCCGGAGATCAGCAAACTGTGCTGGCAGGACTCGAAGTATTCTAATCTGGCGAAGAAAGACGCAGCGACTCCGGAGTATTTACAGGAGAAAATTGGTGTGCCGTATTATCCGCTTCATCCGTTTCTACTCGAAAGGCTATTCTCAATCTTCTGTCATAACAACAAGATTAAAGTGGATTACTTATGAATATGCTAAGAACTCTTTTAGTCTTAATAGGAATGATGGCCCTAGCGGCCCCTTTTGCCTACTTAATATTATATCTCGTGTTTAAAACAACAGGATGCCCATGAAAATATCCCTACTCCACCCATCACGCGGAAGGCCAGAGAAAAGTTTTAAAAACGCTATAAGCTGGATGCATAGCGCTGGTTGTGAAGTGCAGTTGATTGTTAGCGTAGATTTAAGCGACTCCACTAAAGATGAATACGTCAATAGATATGCTGAATTTATTAAGCAAGAGGATGCGGAGTATTTTGATAATACTTTTGTCTTAACCCGTAATGATAATCATTCGGTTGTAGAGGCCACAAATAGAGCGGCTATGATTGCCGACGGTGACATACTCGTTTATCTTTCCGACGATTTCAAAAGTCCTGACAATTGGGGGCAACTGGTTATGAAAGAGTTCGAGAATGAAAATCGCCCGCTGCTGATCAAGGTGGACGACTGCCTTCAGAAGTTCGATGTGCCTGTGCTCACGATTCCGATCATGAATAGGGCGCTGTACGAGAGGCTTGGATATTTTTGGCACCCTGAGTACAAATCGATGCACGTAGACGTTGACTTATATCACACCGTTCGAAAAATGGGCGCACTTAAAAACTGTCCACACCTAAAATTCCCGCACGAACACCCGGCTAACGGGAAAGCTCCTGATGACGAGACCTACAGAGCAAGCGCGAAGAACTGGAACCAAGGGTTAGCGGTGTTCAACAAACGAAAGGCAGCGGGGTTTCCGATATGAAAGAATTAATATACAAAATTGTACATAGCACCTATTTTGTCTTAGGTATTGGCCTTCCTATAGCTATAGCCGCTATCATTGGTATTGTTGCGGACATACAAGAAAGGATCAGAAAATCAAAATGACGCTATCAATCCTCATCCCGGTAATCCCTCAGCACGAGCAACTTTTTTTTACTCTGCTTGCACATTTAGCGCCCAAAGGAAATAGTGAAGTTGAAATACTTTGGAAGCAATCTAAAACAAAAATACACGGTGGGCCATCAACAGGGGTTAAGCGTCAAGAGTTGTTACATGAAGCGAAAGGTAAGTATGTCGTGTTTATTGATGCGGACGACTGGGTTCCTGACTACTACGTTGACGAAATGCTACGTGCGTGCGCCTCAGATTGCGACTGTGTTGCGATCAATGGTAACATGACGACCAACGGACAACATGATACGAAGTGGTTTATGTCAAAGGACTTCCAGAACCGAGATGTGAGGGAAGGGAACCAGATGGTTTACTATCGCCGGACGAACCACATCACAGCGGTTAAAAGAGAGATCGCTTTACGTGCAGGGTTTCCGGATAAGTCCTACGGTGAAGACAAAGCATACAGCGACAGACTGGTTTTAAATTCAGAATTCATCATCGAAAAACCTATGTACACTTATCGTTTCTCAACTCATAACAAGTCGTACAAATGATCGTAGTTAATTTCAGCACAGAAGCCTACGCAAGACCAGCCAAGCGTTTAGAGCTAAGCCTAAAGGGTCATAGTCATATAATTTTCAACGACTATCAACCAGGCTGGCCAACACATCAGGATAGTCCCTATGAATTCAAGATACACGCAATCCGTGAGGCCCTGAAACTGGACGACATAGTTCTGTGGGCAGATAGCTCTATGTTCCGGGTAGGAGATCTTTCAGCTATCGAAACCATCATTAAGAAAGAGGGTTATTTCATGGAGGAGGCCGGACACTACGTTGATAACTGGTGCAATGATCACACACGAAAATATTTTAATCTAACAGAACCGGGGTTTATCATGTTCAGCGCTGGATTACTTGGGCTTAACAAAAACTTCCCTCCTGCTATGGATTTCCTTGATCAATGGGAAGCCTCAGCAAAAGCAGGTTGTTTCCGTGGAAGCTGGGAAGATCACCGTCACGATATGACTTGCGCTTCGATCATCGCCAGTCGCCTGGGGTTTAAATACCAGCGCGGCGGAACGTACTTGGCTTATATCGGACCAGGATACTCCACGCCGAAAGATACCGTAGTTTTTCACTGTCAAGGAATGCCATGAACCCACTGGAATACGCGAAACGAATAGCTTATAGCTCCGAGGAAACTTTGGCTTTAAGTTACGATATGTCGGCACATTATCGTGATCTGCCGGGTTGTTACGTTGAATGCGGAGTCGCTGCTGGAGCGCAGATAATCGCCATGCGTGCGGCAGCGCCAAATAAGACTATCCACGCTTTCGACTCATTCATGGGAATCCCCAGGCCCTCAAATCGTGATGATCAGATGCCGGGGATTAAGATGCTGACCGAAACAGAAAGAAAAATGCTACCCAATCCAGGTGAGCAGGATTTAATTTCTACCGGTGCCACATCGGTAAGCTATCCCGACTTTGTGAATCACATGGTAACCTCTGGCGCCGGGTTGTCAAACCTTTTTGTACACGAAGGATGGTTTGAGGAGACTGTTGAGAAGTCGTATACCGGGCCTATCGCAATTTTAAGACTTGATGGGGACCTGTATAACTCTACGTTCGTTTGCCTTCAGCATCTTTTCGATAGGGTTATTCCAGGCGGGTGCGTAATCATTGATGATTGGGAATTGCCAGGTAGTCGCGATGCCTGCATCGACTTCTTCGCAGCAATAAAGTATACTCCAAAGTATCAATTCGTTTCTAACATAGCCTATTTTACTACATGCTGAACTACTCACAAAACAAAGAACAGGATGAAATCCTAAATTATTTCGGTGATTTCGTTGGGACATTCGCGGACATCGGAAGCAATGACGGAGAGACATTGTCCAACACCAGAGCATTGGCATTAAAGGATTGGTCAGGAATTTTTGTGGAGCCTGCGCCTATGGCCTTCGCTAAATTAAAACAGCTTTACTCAGACAAGAAGAAGGGGCAGTTTTATCTTTATAATGTAGCGATCGGGAACCATAACGGAAAAGCTACATTGTATGATAGTGGATCATTGCTAAAGTCAGGAGATACTTCCTTAGTCAGCACCATTGTAGAATCAGAAACAGAACGCTTCAAAAGTGTGCTTTCATACTCTCCTGTAGAGGTGAAAGTTTACAAATGGAAGACGTTCTTCAATCGACTATACATTAAGAAATTTGATTTTTTAAACGTAGATGTTGAGGGGCTTGATGCTGACATCTTAGAACAGATGGATGTGTCAGAAATTAAATGTGCTTGCCTGGAGTGGAACGGGAAGCCAGATATTAAAGCACGCTTTGACGCAAAGATGCAGGGATTCAAAATAATTTACACGTCAGCAGAGAATTTAATCTATGCACGGTGAGAAAGCTCGGTAGAATTTTACTCGGATGGTTTTTCTATTTTACAAACAAGAACAACGACCTTGCAAAGAAACGTTTGGACGTTTGCGTTTACTGCCCTTACCGTGTTGGCCTAACATGCGGCGAGTGCGGCTGTCATTTGCAAGCTAAGACAAGATTGCCTGAAGAAGAATGTCCTAAAAATTATTGGGTATGAAAATCTGTGCCATTCTAAATGTGTGGGACGGTGAAGAGTTGCTTCCCTACGCCGTTGATAATTGGGTTAAATGCGGTGTGCACGGGATCGTCGTAGTATGGTCTGAGCAGTCAAATTATTTTGAGAAGAAAGACTTTCGGCTTTACCTAAACCACAATATTCCAATTATATATTCTCGGTGTGAACCGGAACCCGCATTCGTTCCGTCAAATAATGAGCGCAAGAGAAGGCAGACAGGACTAGACATAGCAAAAGCTTTAGAATACACGCACTTTGTAACAGCTGATGTAGATGAGTTTTATGAGCCCGATAAATTCAAGCAAGAATTAAACCGCTTTAAAGATCCTAAATTAGTAGGCTTGGTTTGTGCATCACAGGTATACTTTAAAAGTCCATCCCTTACCATAGGACTGGACGTGACCAGAGTTCCGTTCATTCACGAAATAATTCCTGACCTGAAGTACGAATTCAATCAAAAATACCCCTTCGCTTGGGAGGCAGACAAAATACGGATTGACCCTACGCGCTCATTTAATATTAACTGCGGTGTTGAATGGTCCGATATCGTGATGCACCATTATTCGTGGGTCCGGAAGGATATCAATATGAAGATCCGAAACTCCACCGCAAAAGCGAATATTGAGCGGTCAACCATTGTACACGATTATTTAACTGCTTCTGAAGGGAAATTTGTTAATTTTTACGGCAAGACTCTGATCCGTGCGTCAGTAGACTTTAACATTCCTGAATTTGTTCAAGATATTCAACCTTTGGCGGCAGAAAGCGGGGAAACATCAGGCGGCTCCTGAAGGTTATTTACCCTATTTTGCCGACGACAGCTTCCCGATAAAGTGGCACAAGACAATCTCACAAAGCCCTTCGGCTTGGTCCTGTGTTTCAACCATCGCCGACTTCCTGGAAGGGTTCGGCTTCTCTGATACAGACCTCGAAAACCTTGTAGTCAATTCCCGGGGAGAAACCCTGTTCCAAATACATAAAAAAACCTGCGCCTCGCTGGCTGAATTCGAGGGTTTTTATTGGCATTTCATGTACAATCCCCTCGGTCGGGTGGTAGAATGGTACGTTTTGCCGTTTGAGGGTTGCCGGCTGGGTAAACCGGACGACAAAGGGTGGATTTCAAAGATTTATTACAATCCTTTCTTCGGAACCAGTGAGTACAATGGGACGAAGAGAGACACGACCATATACCACGCCTATAATCCGGACGGAATAGGGGAGCAGATCCAGAAAGAAAGCTCAAAATATAATGGCCAGGTGCTTTTTATAGGAACCACCACAGCCGCCAGCCGGTTTTATCCACATCCGGAGGCAACCAGCGCGGAAAAATGGATGAAGATCGAGGCAGGGGTAGCAGATTACCACGAAGACAACATTAACAACGGTCTTTTACAGCCTTATATTTTGGTGATGAAGGGCAATCCAAACGACCCGAGCAACAATCCTGAATACTCATCAACCGACAAGCCCATTACTGTTGCGGAGGAGTTTGATAACGTCGTTGGAAACAACTTCATGGGCGCTAAACGCGTGGGAAATGTCATGGTGCATTGGGTTAACATTGCTGCAGGAGAAGAAAAGCCGGAAGTCGTAGAGCTTCCCAGTAACGCCAACGGCGACCTGTTCATAAACCTCGACGACCAAGCGACCAAAAAGATCACAGTCGCATTTAAAGTACCCGCCATCCTCGCTAATATTCACGAGGGTGTAAGCCTGGGCGGTGACGGGAACATGCTGAGGGTGGCCGTAAAGCTCATGCAGCAGCGTTCCATCAAGAAACAGCGGATACTAACGGATGCATATTCGATGATCCTTAAAAACTTTATCGATCCGCACAACGAGCCGGTAGTAATTGTTCCTTATAACCCCTACCCTGAACTCGAAGTTATTGACGATAAGATTTGGGATGCCATGACGCCGGAAGAAAAGCGCAAGTGGATCAATGACAATACCGAGATTGAGCTTATAGAAGACGCTACGGTTGTTAGCCCAGACCTCCCAGCGCCAGCTCAGGCACGATTTAACGCCGCAATTCCGGTTGGATTTCCTGAGGCTATCCAAAAGGCCGTGAAAAAAGCCTTGGATATGGACGAAAATATGGGAAAAGGATGCTCCACCAGGGGAGGAAGATCGGTTGCGGAACAAATTGCTACCAATCAGCCTATAAGTTTACGACAGCTCCGCAGGATCTATACATATTTGAAAAAAAGGCCCGAGCTTGCTAACGGTACTTTTGATAATTGCGAGGTGGTTCAGTACAACCAATGGGGCGGTAAGGCTATGGAAACGTTTTTGGAGGCACGACTTAAACAAGTGGACGAATGGCTCAACTAACGGACAAGATGATAACCTTCGCCTATCTGCGTAAAGAGATAGACATTCCGCAAAACATCCCGGATGAGGAGCTGGACCATAAAGTTTACCGCGCTCAGGAGCGTTTACGCATGCTGATGGGCGACGAATTCTATCAGGATTTTCTGATTAAATACAAAGCAGGTCCATTTTCAGCCACCTACCAAGCGCTTTACGATCCGTTCGTAAAGCAGTTTATTGCCTGGCAGGCGTGCCAGTACTGGACTTTGGAGGCCAATTTTAAGCCCACACGCTCCGGCTTCAGGGTTCACACCGAAGATAACAGTGTGGCGACCACAGACAGCCAGCTCAGCATAATTTTGAAGGACAGAAAGCAGCAGGCGGAATATTATACTCACCTTCTGGTTGATTTCCTGAACAATCACGCGTCTGATTACCCGCTTTATCGAATGAGTTGCGATAATAAACTGACCGGGAACAGCTTTCACATCAGCGCGGTGAAAAATCGCCGCCATGATCACGATTGCCGGTGTAACCGGTGCTGCCATAGCCACTATACGCCATGATAAACACGCGACTTTTCCAGGCGAAAGAGTATTCGTTGATAATTTACAACGGACAGGCGCTTATTAACAAGGCGTTCAGGTTTTTTACTGTCGTGGACTGCGCAGATCTACCTTACGAAGAAATAGATTTTGATTTCCCTGATTATATTTCCTCCTACTTCCGCGTTTATAACGAAAGAAGCGGGAGGTTAATACTAGAATTGTCCATGAGTCAGTCCGGGCCTTACCTAATAGCAAACGCAAGCGTTTCCGAAATGACTTTCGAGGACAACGGCAACTATTATTATGAGATTGGTTACTCCAGGGGAGGTTATGAACAGGCTCTAAGGTACGGAACTTTAAAAGTGATTTGAAAAAATGTCCATTGTACATTCAAATATTGAAATAGAA
>WUUC01234518.1_pt1 | contig 42930 bp, 28 predicted proteins | sample 6278441 | NCBI WGS metagenome assembly WUUC01 (sample SAMN13675441, study PRJNA597444) | soil metagenome | isolation source: soil | place: USA: Washington | collected 2017-10
AAATAGTGGTGCAACCGGATCGGCGCGGTTCTTGCCAGTATATTTTTATTAGTTTTGTGATCCCTTTAACACCTAACATCAGGATCAGGATGAAAATTGCTTCATTGGTTATTTGCTTAGTGGCATCGGTTTCCGCCTTTGCCCAAACGACACCAGTTGTACAGAAATTAGGTTATGCTGACACGGATTATATCCTCATGCAGTTACCTGATTCGAAAAAAATCGAAACCGACCTGCAAGCTCATGGTTCACAGCTCGAGGCTACATTGAAGTCAAAAGTGGCTGATTACGAAAATAAGCTGAAAGCCTACCAGCAAGGCGCTGCCACCATGATCGACGCTATCCGTCAGGATAAGGAAGCCGAGTTGACGCAGCTCCAGCAAGGCATTGAAAAATTCCGGCAGGATGCTGAAACGTCCTTTGCAAGGAAAAATCAGGATCTTATGAAACCTGTTGTCGACAAGATCGGGAAAGCTATTGAAGCCGTGGCGAAAGAACAAGGGTATACGTTTATTATCAGCATGCAGGCGCCAGGTGGTAATGATATCTTATTGCACTCCGACGAAAAGTTCGACATCTCAAATGATGTGTTGAAAAAACTTGGTGTGACGGCCCCTGCTGCTGCGAAGCCACCAGGCCAATAATCAAATCACCAGAATTCTGGCGGACTGGTGACTCCACCCTGCTGTCTGCAGTCGCCACAATCAACGGTGGTCTTGAGAAAACCTATCGTAGCGAAATCCCTGAACAAAGATCCGGTGATGAGTTCAGTTCCGCTGAGCTCTTTTAGTTCAATAGAACAATTCAGATTCCATTCATTAGGTATGCTGATGCAGACGGTGTCCTGGCTGCAGGAACCTTTGGATGGCAGCACACGATAATTGTCAGGCAGGTCATTGAAAGATTGGAAGATGCGTTTGGTCGTTATGGTGCCGGCGCTGAAGAATCCCAGCACCAGGGTTGCAGGCCCGTCCACGCGGGTCACATTTCCACGCACCTGCGACGGCTGTGGATCAAATAAACTGCCGACATTCTCTGTTGATTGACGGAGCTGAAAAAGATAATCATATTCACTTCTCGTTATCGCCCGTTGTTGGGCAAGCACACTATACCTGATCGATAGCCGCTGATCGCCGATGGGAATACGAAAGATCGGTTGATCACTGATGATATCTTCCGCCAGACGTAAGGAGGAAGCTATCATGATCTTTGACGATGCTTCAGTTCGCCAGCAACGGTAAACACTTTCTTCCGGACGCCGTGGTGTCGGTTGCTTGTTGACCAGGTTATAATCTGAACGGAACGCCGAGGTATACTCCCATGTTTCTACATAATCCCACCGGTAATACCTGGAGTTTCCGTTCGGGTCATGGGTATTTACACGTACAACTACGCCATCCTTATCGTAAGCCAGCGCAAGGTTATCGATCGGGGGAGCCTGCCGTACTTCAACATATTCGGAGTGCAACTGCCTGCCATCGCTGATCGCCACCCGAAGCTGGTAACGGGCCTCCATGTTGATGTTAAAACCGCTGCGCTCATAAATACCAGGCTGTACTTCCGCAACAGATAAAGATTCTCCCCGGTCGGATTGAAGTGAAACAATGGCACCGCTTTCCGGCAAGGGTGGCTCTGTATTATCCAAAGGAGTAGTATGTGAAACAACAACCCGGATCGAGTGGTCGGTTGCATTTAGAAATCCTTCGACGACCAGACCTTCGGCACTTTGGAGATCGGCGGGAGGAGAATAGCTATCCAGGCAGCCTAGTAATAAACTGCCCGTCACCAATATCATAACCCTCCCGCGCTTCATAACGATCGTCAACCAAGTTAATGGTTTGCAGTGCAAATCCCTTTGCACATAATAAGGCTCATTTGACACTTATTTAAGAACGGCCTTCGGGTCGCTCCATTCGGGAAAGCAGGAGAGCGCAGGATGCAGGCAAAAAAGAGCAAATAAAATCGGCGATATTTTGAGGAATGGTTCGATATTCGTAGCCCACGAGACCTCGACCGATTCATGATCAGTATCAACAAGGAACTTAAGCCATCTCACCTGACTGTAAAACTCCAGCGCTTTTGGGAATTGTCCGGAGAAAAGATCAGCTCGATTGAACGTCACTATGATGCATCGAAGGGCTCTCCCGTTTTTACAGCTAACGGCGCGTACACAACACGTGGGTGGACTGAATGGACACAAGGATTCCAATACGGGTCAGCTATTCTTCAATTCGATGCTACAAATGAAAAGGCTTTTATTGAAGGTGCACGAAAGAAAACAGTCTCTGCCATGGCACCTCATCTTAGCCATATCGGTGTACACGATCATGGTTTCAACAACGTGAGCACATACGGCAATTTGCTCCGGTTGATGAAAGAAGGCAGGACGGAAAACAATGAATGGGAAAGAAACTTCTATGAGGTGGCTTTAAAAGTTTCGGGCGCTGTGCAGGCAAGCCGTTGGACGACTATTCGTGATGGCGGTTTTATTCACTCGTTCAATGGTCCACATTCACTTTTTGTAGACACGATCCGTTCATGCCGTGCGTTGATCGTAAGTCACATGCTTGGTCATGTATTTCAGGCCGAAGGCGACGCAAGGATCAGTCTCATTGCTCGTGCCATCCATCACATGAAAGCGACTGCCGACTACAACGTCTATTATGGCACTGGTCGCGACAGCTACGACATCAACGGGCGAACTGCACACGAGTGCATCTTCAATACCAAAGACGGCAACTTCCGCTGCCCGAACTCACAACAAGGTTATACGGGTTTCACCACCTGGACGCGCGGACTTGCATGGGCGATTTGCGGATTCGCTGAAGAGCTTGAGTGGCTCGATACCCAGGACGAATCTGTCTTCAAAGATCTTGGCGGCAAGACAAACAGTCGCGCTTTTATGATGAAGGCCACAAAAGCAACCTGTGATTTCTACATCGAACATACACCCGTCGATGGTATTCCCTACTGGGACACGGGCGCACCACAACTCCATCGTCTCGGGGATTACTTATCGCGACCCGCCGATCCATTCAACGAGTTCGAACCGGTAGACAGTTCTGCCGCAGCTATTGCCGCTCAAGGACTGTTGCGTCTCGGTAATATTCTGAAAAAAGATAAAGATGGCGCGAGATACTGGCAGGCAGGTCTCACTGTTCTGAACACCTTGCTTGACGAACCCTACCTCAGCACGTCGCCGAAGCATCAAGGCCTTATTCTTCATTCGATATATCATCGCCCTAACGGATGGGACTATGTACCCGAAGGGAGCAAGATACCGCGCGGTGAATCCAGCATGTGGGGAGATTATCACGCACGTGAAGCAGCATTATATTTACAGCGTGTGATCGACAACGATCCATATTATACTTTTTTCAACTGCGCGAAATGAGTGCCTCTCCCCTTACCGACCTTTCGCGTCTTTGCGTTCATACGATCACAACAAAACCGTGGCCGATTGAAACTGCGATCAGGAATTTCGCCGATTCTGGTGTGAAAGGGATCACTGTATGGCGCGATGCGTTGGGTTCGCGCAATACAAAAGAAACCGGCAAACTCATTCACGAGAGCGGACTTGAAGTGGTTTCACTGTGCCGGGGCGGTTTTTTTCCTTCAACAGACAAAGCGAAACGAAAACAAGCGATCGACGACAACAGGAAAGCTATCGCCGAAGCGGCCGAACTCGGTGCGCCCATGGTGGTATTGGTTTGCGGCGCTGACCCGGGCCAATCGCTGATCGATTCGCGCCAGCAAATTGCTGACGGTATCGCCGAGGTACTTCCATTTGCCGTTGCCGCAAAAGTGAAATTGGCCATCGAACCGCTGCACCCGATGTATGCCGACACACGCTCGGCCATCAACACGCTTGCGCAAGCCAACGACATGGCTGAAGCAATCAATTCGCGGTGGGTGGGTGTTGCAGTTGACGTCTATCACTTGTGGTGGGATGATCAACTCGAACGGGAAATCGCACGTTGCGGTCGCAATGGACATCTGTTCGCTTTTCACATATGCGATTGGAAAGTGCCGACCACCGACCTACTCCTCGACCGCGGATTGATGGGTGAAGGATGTATCCCAATCAATAAGATAAGAGGTTGGGTAGAACAAACAGGGTTCCGCGGGTTCAACGAGGTGGAGATCTTTTCGAACGACTGGTGGGCAAAGGACCAAAAAGAATTTCTCGACGAGATCATTAAAGCTTACAAGGAAAAATCATAGCAATGAAACAACACAAGGTCGGTATCATTATGAACGGAGTTACTGGTCGCATGGGAACTAATCAGCATCTGTTGCGATCAATAGCGGAGATCATGAAACAAGGCGGTGTAAAACTCAGCGCCGGCGAAACGATCATGCCCGACCCGATCCTTGTAGGTCGCGACGCTGCTAAACTCGAAAAATTGTGCGCACAATCCGGCGTGAAACAAATGACGACCAACCTGGATGACGCATTGGCCAATCCCTATTACAGTATATATTTCGATGCACAGGTTACAGGGCAGCGTGCGCCTTCGGTACTAAAAGCGATTCAGGCAGGAAAACATATCTATTGCGAGAAACCTGTTGCCGTCGACACTAAAACCGCCCTTGAACTCTACGAGAAATGCACCAGGGCAAAGTTGAAGAATGGTGTGGTGCAGGATAAACTGTGGCTCCCTGGCTTATTGAAGATCAAACGCCTCCGTGACCAGGGTTTCTTCGGAAAGATCCTCTCCGTGCGCGGCGAATTTGGATACTGGGTGTTTGAAGGTGATACCATCCCCGCTCAGCGGCCTTCATGGAATTACCGGAAAGAAGACGACGGTGGAATAATCGTGGACATGCTTTGTCATTGGCGTTATGTTCTTGATAACTTGTTCGGAAACGTAAAGTCGGTATCGTGCTACGGCGCCACACATATTCCGGAACGAATAGACGAACAAGGCAAGCGATATAAGTGCACGGCTGACGATGCTGCGTACGCGACGTTTGAACTGGAAGGCGGCGTGGTTGCTCACTTCAACTCGTCATGGACAGTGCGTGTACGCCGCGACGATCTGTTGACACTGCAAGTGGATGGAACAAAAGGGTCGGCCGTGGCAGGATTGAGAGAATGCTATACACAAGCTTACGGCAACACACCAAAGCCAGTTTGGAATCCAGATATTGCGCAGCCGATTAATTTTTATGAAGGATGGTCGCGTGTACCGGAACAGGAAGTTTTCGACAATGCATTCAAGGTGCAATGGGAACTATTCCTTCGTCATATAATAAAAGACGAACCGTTCCCATGGGATCTGCGCGCGGGTGCGAGAGGCGTACAACTTGCGGAGAAAGGTCTCGAGAGTTGGAGCAAACGTGCCTGGGTTGACGTTCCGGAAATTTAGCGATCGATCATGGCCAACACACAAAAACCGGTAGCACTGATCACCGGCGGAACACGCGGGATCGGATTGGGTATTGCGAAATGCCTCGCACTGGAGGGTTTCGACCTGACAGTGAACGGAACGCGCGATGCCACTGCCGTTACCGGTGCCATTGCTGAACTTAGTGATCTGGGAAGTAAAGTAATTTATTGTCGTGGCAACCTGGCTGCGTCCGCCGATCGAAAAAAAATGATAGACGAAGTGCGTCAACATTTTTCCGCACTAAATGTATTAGTCAATAACGCCGGTATGGCTCCCCGCGAAAGGCGCGACATCCTCGACGCCACAGAAGAAAGTTTTGATGAAGTGATCTCGACAAATCTCAAGGGTACCTATTTCCTTTCACAACTGGCTGCAAACTGGATGGTTTCCCAAAAGAAAGACAATCCAAAATTTTTCGGGGCTATCATCAATATCTCTTCTATCTCCGCTACAGTTGCTTCGGTAAACCGTGGTGAGTACTGCGTCTCGAAGGCGGGTCTGAGCATGGCCACGCAGCTGTTCGCCGTCCGGCTTGGTGAATTTGACCTGCCGGTTTATGAGGTCAGGCCGGGCGTGATCAATACAGACATGACGTCGGGTGTGAAAGAAAAATATGACAAGCTAATCGACGGTGGACTTACAGTTCAAAAACGATGGGGTCAGCCCGATGACGTAGGTAAAGTTGTTGCTGCTCTGGCGACCCAAAAATTTCCATATAGTTCCGGACAGGTCATCATGGTAGATGGTGGTCTGACCATCCCCCGATTGTAATCTCCTTATCCAATGTCAGAAAACACCCTTCAAGCCAAAAGCCCAGTCAGCCAGATCTTCAGCTTACCTGTAATGGTCGCCGCATTGGGTTACATGGTCGATATGTATGACCTGTTCCTCTTCAACATTGTTCGCGTACCCAGCCTGAAGGCCATTGGTGTTCCCGACGACCGACTGCTTGATGACGGGATCTTTCTATTGAACCTGCAAATGGCAGGGCTGCTGATCGGTGGAATTGTATGGGGTATTCTCGGCGACAAACGCGGCCGGCTTTCCGTCCTGTTTGGTTCCATCCTAATTTATTCGTTAGCTAACATTGGCAACGGTTTCGTCACAACCCTTGACCAATATGCTGCACTTCGCTTCATCGCAGGATTTGGACTTGCCGGAGAACTCGGCGCAGGTGTAACACTTGTAGCGGAGATACTCCCCAAGGCCATTCGAGGATGGGGCACAACGCTGGTAGCAACGATGGGCCTGTTGGGATCCATCTCGGCATACTTTACTGCCAACCTGTTTGAATGGCGCATCAGCTATTTTATTGGCGGTGGGCTCGGGCTTCTGCTCCTCATTCTTCGCGTAAGTGTGTTCGAATCATCAATGTTCGACAAGCTGAAAAATCGCGACATCAGGCGCGGAAATATTTTGCTGCTATTTGCAACAAAGGAGCGAGCGATAAAATATGTGAACAGTATCCTGATCGGTTTACCGATCTGGTTCGTGGTAGGTATCCTGATCACGTTCTCCCCTGAATTCGGAAAAGCCATCGGATTATCGGAACCGGTCAACGCCGGCAAGGCGGTCATGCTGGCATTTGCAGGACAAGTTGCAGGCGACCTGATCAGTGGCTTCCTCAGTCAGTATTTCAAGAGCAGAAGAAAAGTGATTCGCCTGTTTATTCTTATGTCGTTCATCATGATGTTGGTTTACGTGCTCGTGCCGATCACCGATGTCAACATGTTCTATTTGCTGTGTGTTTTCCTCGGTTTTTGCAATGGCTATTGGACGTTGTTTATCACCGTCGCCGCGGAATTGTTTGGGACCAACCTTCGCGCTACTGTCGCCACGACCGTACCAAACTTCGTTCGCGCTTCGGTGATCCCGATCGCAGCAATGTTCCAGTTCATACGACCCTCGTTAGGGATCCTTTATGCAGCGCTTGTCGTAGGGATCGTGGCTTTCAGCATTGCAGCAATTGCATTATACTATCTTGAGGAAACCTTTTCAAAAGACCTCGACTATACTGACGAATAATTAGCGTTAACTTTGTGTGATGACCCAGTCACGAAGAGAATTCCTTGTGAAGTCGGCCATGATCGGAGCTGGCGCGGCGCTATCTGTCCCCACCAGCATCGCTCAAGTCACTTCGGCACAAGTGCCAAAACCATCCGTCAGCGTTTTCTCTAAAGTACTGCAATGGCTGGACTACGAAGAGATGGCTGCCGTTGTGAAAGAGATAGGTTTCGATGGCATTGAACTGACCGTGCGTCCACAAGGTCATGTTAACCCTGAATCTGTTGTTACAGAGCTTCCCAAAGCAGTGAACGCCGCGACAAAGGCAGGGCTCACAGTACCTATGATCGTTACGGCGATCTCCGATGCAACCGAACCACACACGGAGAATATACTAAGGACAGCATCGGAGCAAGGTGTGAAATCTTATCGCCTCAATTGGTTCACCTACGATGCCGGTTATTCGATCGATTACAACATCAAGGGTTACATTGATAAGTTCAAGGCATTAGAAAAACTTAATCGCAAATATCATTTAAGGGCAGAGTACCAGAATCACCAGGGACAATTTTTTGGTTCTGCCGTCTGGGATCTGTGGCTCGCGGTAAAAGACTTCGATCCTGCTTACATCGCGATACAATTCGACGCGTTTCATGCTGCTGTTGAAGGGTTCAACACATGGCCGAACGAATTCAACCTGGTAAAGTCTCATGTCGGGTCGCTTCCCATTAAAGACCTTGGATGGGCAAAGAAAGAAAACAAGTGGATACCAGAGGTCGTACCGGTCGGGGAAGGCGCTGTTGACTTTCCGGGATTCTTTAAGTTAGTGAAAGACGCTCAGTTGAACGTGCCTTACACCGTTCACTATGAATTCCCGCTTGGTGGTGCGCAGCACGGCGCCCGTCAGATCACTATGCCACGGGAAGATATCCTTGCGGCAATGAAACGTGATCTGGACAAAGTGAGATCAATGATTCTTTGACTATTTGCCATTCGTGTTATTCGCCTGATTTGACACATGATCGTGTGAAAAGCCAGATCATTGCAGACCTCCGTCGATTTTTCTCGCGATCCAACCAGATCACCCTTTCGTAAACAAAACGTTGGCCTACAGCAACATTAGAAAATTCCTACATTTGCGCTTTAACTAAAAAATCATGCAAATCGGAAAAGAAAAAGTAGCAGCCATTCACTACACTTTGCGCGATGGTTCTGGTAAGGTGTTGGATTCAAGTGCAGGGCGCGAGCCGTTACATTACCTTCATGGAGCAGGCAATCTCATCATGGGAATGGAAGAAGGGTTAGATGGCAAAGCCAAGGGAGACAAACTCTCGCTCAAGATCCCACCTGCAAAAGGCTATGGAGAAAAAGATGATCGGCTTGTTCAAAAGGTACCACGTTCATCATTTGGCAATCAGAATATTGAAAAAGGCATGCAATTCCAGACCAATCAAGGTCAGGTAGTCACTGTTACAGAAACAGGCCTTGAAAATATTACGGTGGATGGTAATCACCCGCTTGCTGGCGTCGAACTGCATTTCGACGTAGAGGTGATAGAGGTCCGCAGTGCAACAAATGAAGAAATAACACACGGACACGTTCACGGTCCCGGTGGGCATCACCACCATTGACCGGCAGCGGAATCCAATGGTGTTTTCTGCGGGACCACTAAGTTAGGTGGCCGCCCATCGAAATTAAACCAAGGCCGCTCAGATGATATGTCTAAGCGGCTTTTTTGTTTTCCGCCGTTCATCCAGCAACAATCAAAACCAAAAAATCGGGGCCCAATTCGAGGCCTGCCTGAATCGTGGATTTTTGTGCCCGTGAAAGCGTATCCAATGAATAGTTTAAAGTCGCCATACTCAAGCTTTGCATTCGTTTCTGTCCCTTGCTGTTGGTGTATTCGCTCAAATGAAAGGGTTACCAAAATAGAACAATCACACAACTGAGACCGGCGACTGACCTAGTCAAAGTGGTTCACAAAAAAAAAGATTAGTGACCCTGGTATTTCTCGCACGCTTATCGCCTTACTATTTCACGGTACGTTTTCTACTTCGTCTCTCGCTCAATTTTCTTAAGCCGATCATCCAGCTGGAGCAAATAAAGAGTCAGCTCTTCCGTCTTTTTCAACAACAGTGTACTCATCTCCCCCACGTCAATACCTTCTCTGGAAACGGTGTTGGCATCAGGAAATCCAGGCAGGTGATGATTTTTTTCAATGTACTCCTTTAGTGCGGCAAAGGTCATTAGTTCGTAGCCTGTTGAAAAAACATAATCCGGCCATTTCGACTGCATAACTACTTTCGCGCCTTCAGCAATTATCTTACCGCTAACAGAAAGTTTGTAACCAACTGCGGGAAACGGTGTTCCAATGCTCACCTTTCCTGTGGGATCGCAGAAAATACTGCCGCATAAACTTGTCTCAATCACAACACTGGACTCATCGGTGATTTGCGCTGGTGGACAACTGCCGCACGTCACATCAATTTCCATGCTTACTTCATATGTTCCAGGTGTCGCATACACATGCGTTGGATTTGCTTCCGATGAAGTTTGGCCGTCTCCAAAATCCCAATTGTAGGTGAAATTGCATCCAGACTCAGGATTCTGGATCGTGGAACTGAACACCACGGTGTGATTAGTTTTTTCAAAAGCAAAGCTTCCTTGCGGCGGCTGGCAGGTAAACGTTTTTTCATGGGCTCCAAGATCGAGACTATTGTCAGCCTGTATTGACGCATAATCTACGAACCGTGAATTACCATTAATGTCAGTAACGATCCCCGAAGGCACAGCGGCAGGATCTCCCTGATCGATTGCCGGCGAACCATCACCGAGCCTGAGGTTGCCATAATCAGGAACAAGATTCTTGTAATCCCAAATCCAAACACCGCCAGGTGAATTAATGCTCACGTAGAGCTTTTCATCTACTGAGTCATAATAAGATGAGGAAATACTGGTGCCCAATATTTGAGGGTGCGTCTCGTGCCCTTGGTCTTGGGCGTAGTAACGCTGCTCTCCGGTGACCGTGTTGATCGTCAGGAATCCACCCCATTCGCTGGCAACGTGAATCAGATTCCTGGTGTCATCTTTACTAATCGTATTAATAATATTATCCGTCAGAGCGGTGTTTGAGGTGTCGTAGACTCTGCTTGTGTTATCATTGCGGTTCCAGACGAACAGACCAGCATGTGTTCCGATGTAGAACTTATTTTCAACATTATCCATAAACATCCCTGTCGTGATGTTTGACGGGAGATTAGGACTACCCGACGCGAGCGAGATGCCACCGGCCGTATTGATCAAACCGGTTGCATTGGTGGAGCGATTCCACCACCAGACACCTGCTCCTGTTGAAAAATACAATGTGTTATTGGGCTCATCTAAGTAGAGACGCCATATACCCCAATTTTCGCCCGGGTCGAGCAATGGTACCGTTGATAGCGCTACGGGCGAGGAAGTTTCAGTTATCCATCGTTTCGTGCCCGTGGAAAGGTCTAGCTCCAACATTCCGTAAAAGCTGAACACTGCTGAACTATTATAATAAAATACCGCCGCGTATAACAAATTATTAACATCGTCAACCACCAAATCGTACAACTGCGTTACCAATGACGTTTCCGGTTCACCAGCCATCGGATCGGCGGCAGTCATAACCCCCGTAGCGCGATTTACATGGTATAGGCCACGGTTGTAATGCTCAGCAAAGTATATGCGGTTTGTTTCAGTGTGGATTGATCGTTCAATCCGCTGTGTCTTCCCAAAATTGAAAGGAAATGAATAATATAAACTACTTATAGGAATATTGCTTGCATTCAGATTGGATAACTCGATGATTTGCAATGTTTCGCCAACGAGGTAAAGTTTATTGTACGTGTGATCCTTGTAAGTATAATACGGCCATGCGCTTGGTAACGGAGTTCCATCAAAGCGTAGAAAGTTTTCATACTTACGATCAGCCCAACCCGCTTGTATCGCGCTTGTTCGCGGATACTTTCCTTCAAAACTCGGATCAGTTTCAAATCGAGGATCTGCGTTGATATTTTTATCCGCCGAAGATCCATACCCACCCTGCACGATACTATTTTTTACAACAGGTGTAGCAGAAGAATTGTGTATTTGATTGTACACGGACGAAGATTCAACAGTGCCTTTAAAGTTCTTCCACAATATCGAATTCTTTATACTGGTGGTTGTCGTCGCACTATTGTAAATAGCCCCTCCGTCAGAAACGCTGTTGTTCTTGCTGAATGTACAATTGATGACGGACACGTCAGCGCCTGTGTTAGACATGCCTCCACCATTTCCTGAGGCGTGATTTGTGCTGAAAACACAGTTGATATAGGAAGTTGTATTATTCCCGGTCACCTTATGATTAGCCGTGCCAGCGCCTGTCGCAGATTGATTTCCAAAAAAGTACGAGTTGGTAATTTGGGCAGCTACCGCAGCTCCATCTGAAATTGTAACAACACCTCCGCCGTAAAGGACAGCGTAGTTTTCATAGAATTCACAATGATTAATGACCGGTCCCGTGAACGAACTGGTATTAACGATCAACAAACCACCACCTGAATTGTAATGAGAAGAGCCCGCAGTCCCATTGGCATTACCATACTTGACAATAAAGCCATCAAGACCCGAGGTATTGTCGGAATTTCGTGCTGTTACAACGTGATAGCTGTTGTCCGCATAGTCGAACTGAACACCTAGATCACCACTCAGCACGGTGCGGTTGCTACGCCAGTCACGCGTTTCCTTGTTTGGTTCATTACCTATAAACCCTCCGAACAACAACGTCTGAGACGGAATGTTAAAGGTTGCAGTTCGGTCAAGCCCTTGTGTCGGAATGTACTCACCTCGAGCGACCCAAATCTCCTTTTGTCCGGAGGTTCCCGCAGCAACCGTAAGCGCTTGCTGAAGGTCAGGGAACGCCGTTTCCCAGGTTGTGCCATTGCCCGGGGCAGTAGCCCATTTGTTTACATATATGATTTGTTGCGCAACGGATTGCAATGCGCCAGCAACGAGAATCAGAACAAAAGCGTATCTCATAAAATTCTATTTACCGCCTTTTGTTGTCTTCAATAACGTATTTTCCTTCTCAAGTTTCTTGATCCGCTCTTCCATCTGGATCAGGTACAGAGACAATTCTTCTACCTTCTCGACCAGCTTGACATTAATCTCCTCTAAATCTATTCCCTCCTTCTCTACTTCGGCAGCCGTTGGCATGTTAGGGAGGTGACCATTGCTATTGATATATGATCGAAGTGACGGCAAGTCTTTCAGCCGATAAGAGTTTTCGAATACGTAGTCTGGCCATGCGCTTTGGAGATCCACTTTCACTCCTTCGGCCATCATTTTTCCCTTTACTGACAATTTATATCCCGAAGGAATAATCTGCGTACCGATGCCAACGGATCCATAGGCGTCGCAGAAAAGTCCCTTGCAAAGTTTGGTTACACCAGGAATGTTAAGTGTGGCAGTAACTTCATCGGTGTAGGTTGAATTTCCACCAGCGTTGATGGCTTTAACGCGATAGTAATATGGTTGACCCGGTGTGATCGCAGCGTCCTGGTATGACATTGCGTTGGCTACTGCACTCCCGACAACCGCAAACCCGGTCCCGGAAGAACCAGACCGTTCTATGATAAACTCGCTCTCGTTACTCGAATTGTCCGTCCAGCTAAGGTTGATCGACGATACTCCTGGTACAGCCGACAGGCTCTCCGGCGCCGCCGGCGGCGCAAGTGGCGTAGTTGCACTGGTTATACTGGTATAGGAAGACGTGCCCGCAGCATTTTTCGACCTTGCTCTATAATAATAGAGCGTGTTGGGTGTCAACGAATTGTCTAAGTGCGAAGTGGCGTTCGGCGTCGTTGTAGTGATTAAACTGTACCCGCTACTTGGCGTAGTCGACCTTTCAACTTCAAACCCTGTTTCGTTCGTCGACACATCCGTCCATTCGATAACGATTGAAGTCGGTGACGCTGCGGTAGCAGATAAGTCAGTTGGGACTGATGGCGGTGTTGCTGGCAACGTCGTGGCGTTTACCTGACTAGTATATGAAGAAGCAACAGCTCCATTAACAGCTCTCACTCTGTAATAGTATTGTATTTCGGACGTAAGACCAGTATCTGAAAATGAAGTTGCATTCGCTGAAGTAGTTGTAACCAGGCTAAATCCACTTCCTGAAGTTGTCGACCGCTCCACCTCAAACCCGGTTTCGTTGCTGGAATTGTCCGTCCAGTTAACCGTGATAGAGGTAGCGGTTACTGAAGAAGTTGAAGGCGCTGTTGGAGACGTGGGTGCCGCGGAGGGCGTAGTCTCAGATACTTCCGACGTATACGCCGAGTTTGCGCCGCCATTTTTTGCCCGTATGCGATAATAGTAGGTTGTTGATGAGGTCAACCCGGTGTCAGAAAAAGATGTGGCGTTCGCCGCTGTTGTGGTAACAAGAGAATATCCACTACCTGAAGTAGTTGAGCGTTGCACCTCGAAGCCAGTTTCGTTCGTTGAGGCGTCAGTCCAGGTTACGTCAATAGCCGTAGGAGAAACATCTGTCGCACCCGGGCTTGTCGGCGGCAATGGTGGAAAACTCACTTTAAGGTCTGCGATCTGTGCGCCATTTTGGTTCAAAGCAACATCCACCAGCATCTGGTTCGTTGTAACGGAGGTCACCGTGTGGACGGTGGTCCCATTCCTTTTAAAGAGCATGCTGGTTCCGCTACGTTCAATAACAAGCACGTCACTTACTGCGCAATGAAATGTATAGGCAGTAACACCGGCCAATCTCACGTAGGTTAATGTTCCATTTGTCCGGTAAAATGCGTACTCGATTGACTGGAACTGATTATTTGGATTGGTTTCGGAAAGACCAAAGAAGAAATCACCGGCAGTTGTTGTGGCCACGGTGTATTGAACATAGCCGTTTGTGCTAGCGATTAGTTTGTTGGCCGATTCAGCACCAGCATTACCCCATGCCGTCGAGGCTGTTTTTGTCAGGGTGGTCCCGCTGACAGACGCGCCTCCAAGGTTAGTCCATGCGACATCTTCCTGGGCGAAGACCTGGCAGGTACTCATGGAGAGTACGAACGCAATGAGGTAGATCCGGGTGTTCATAAGCTACTTTGATTTTTTTCTAAGGGGGAATTCAAAACCGAAACGGACATTATATTTTGCCGGATAGATCCGGACATTCTCAGATGAATAAATCTTGTACATAAATTGAACATTACCTAACACACGCGGGACGAAAGTGAAATCCTTCTTCAACCCGATCATGTGATTCCATATGCTTACATCCGTACCCACATCAACCGTCGAACCCGTCGCCGTATACAATACTGTATTCATCATCTCGGAATCGATACGCAACGAAAATCCTTTGAAGAGTAACAGTTCTGAGAATCCTCTTGGACCAAAAAGCGTTCTTACCGTCGAGTTTTGTGGAATGTCTCCAAAGGTCACTCGCTGGTTCCAACCAGCCCCTATCGACCAGTAAACAGTTAACCGGTAGCGGAAAGATGGATTGATATCCACCACCCAACCACCCGGCTTGTGAGTCTGTAGCGTTAAACCAGGAACAAATCGTTCTGCCTTTTTAACCCTACGCCATGTGTCACGTTTTTTCGGGAGTTCATTTTTCTTACCAAAGAGTGTCGTGGCTTTGTTTTGATAATTAGTAAGCTTTACCGTGGCTTCCTTAATAGTCGCTTGCTGTGCGGCGAGTTGTGTAGCGACTAATTTCTTTCCCCGTTCGAGTGTCTGTTTCCTGAATTCTTCCGGGTTTCGATACGACTTCACCTGTGCTATTTGTTCTTTCATCAAACCATCCTGCTTTTGTAGCTCAGCAAGCTCTCCCTTTACAGGCGATTTATCCAATGCATCTTGTTTAAGGTTCTTTGCTTTGTCGATTCCTTCTCCTTTCACTTCGGCGATCTCACTTTTGACTGTGCTTGCTTTGTCACCAAAATTCGAAATGACTTCGGTATTGTCCTTCAGTTCATTCACTTTTTCCAAACTAACGGTACCATCCAGTTTCTCCTCCAGGTTACCCTTGATGTTCATGTCCTGAAGATTGCCGGTATCCTCAATCGGATTCGCGATCTTTGGTGCGTTCATATCAAGGATTAGTTTCGGATCAGGAATGCTTAAATCGGGTAGCCTACTATTAACATCAAGGCTGACACCAGGTAAGGAGGGTGTTTGCACGGCGGACGGCAGATTCCCTTGTCCTCCGGCTTCGTCCGAAAGCAGATTAAGTTTCTCGTTGACCACGTCCAAGGGTTTATCGAGCGTGGCACTTACTTTTTGTTTTACATCTTCAACCTTTTGACCAGGAGCATCCAGCTTGTCTGTAACAGCCTCTATGGGTTTCGCCATGTCTTTGGTAAAACCAGGCTGATCGATTGTTAAGGCGTTACCTATTTTGGTGTTCACCGAGTCAATTTTAGAATTTCCTTTCTGTTGTAGGTCATTTACCCTTTGCAAGGGCTGACTTAACCTCCCCCCGATTGAATCAATTCTGCCGGCCAATGACGACGGCAAAGCATTCGCTTTACCAAATACTTGTTTTCGCTTGAATTCGATTGAATCGAATACAGACAATTTATTCTTCGCAAGGGAGTCAAGCCTATGTGAAATGGAATCTGCTCGCAGCAGAAACGTCTGACCTGAAGCGGTTACCGCAACCAACAGGAAAACAATTGATATGGTGAGAGATAACTTCACACTATTTGCTTCGAAATTCTATGGTGTTGATTGCTTTTGTTTCAGGATCAGTTTGGCGTAATCGAAGTGTTTGCTCATCCAGGACTTCTATGATAGCGTCAAATAGTACTAGGTTGAACTTATTACCGTCGTTTCCCCTCTCTCCCGTTGACCACACACGAATACCTTTCTTTCCATTCCTGAACTTCCATGTACCTATAAGGTTAACCATGTCACTGCAACAGTTCTCTTTGCAGTTGGGGTCTTCGGTTATGGCGCCGTGGTCAAATTCGAAAGTGCCGTTTGAATAGAAGGTGTAGGTGTTGTCTGAATGGATGCGGTTGGTCACCGGGCAGTCAGTCGCGGCAGTAGACGCGTGGAGTGTCCAAAGCTTTGCACTTTTACCAGTTAGCAAACTGTTTGCGTCGGCTTGCTGTAAAACTGGCAACAAACTGATAAATATTGCAAATAGAATATTCATAAATTCCTGTCTGAACGGTGAACTTATTGTAAATCTCCAAATTTGGATTCTACAACTTTGGCAAGACCTTAAACCGAATGCCGCACCAATTATTAATATTGCGCATCTAGCTCCTTCAACAGACCTTCACTGAAATACACGAAATCCAGCGGTTCTCCAGTAGACATATCTTGTGTCCACTCTGTTTGTACCTTTGATTTAAGAACTAGACCCCTTCTATCTAGTTCTTCAATTTCACGTAAACGGCGTCTACGCATCTCAATTGGCAATGGCGTAATGAAATCATAATCCTCAACCCATTTTTGCAATTCCTCCCACGTGTCTTTACTAATCGTAGTCTCATCCAGTGTAAAATACCTCCCGAGGTCATCAAACAAGCCAGTTGAATCGATATCCGCCCAAATTCTGATTCTCTTCCTGTTCATAACTTTAGCCTAGGATTAAAAAACCTATGATAAACTCCTCTGCCTTCCTGACCGATCCCCACTTCAAAAGTTCCGTCTTTGCCTAGGTGTCTTCCGTCTAATCGATACCAGATAGAACGATCTTTTATCCGCCACGAAAAAGTCCCTTCTTTTATGATTGTCCTGTCGTAAGCTTTTGGAAAATTGTGGTAAGCGTCAAGTTTTTTACTCAAGTGATCGCCGTATCGTAGCGAATATTCTAGATTGTATCTGTTGGGTATCGGCAATTTGGGCAACTGTATTGCCCCCATTCCCATTGTAAAACCACCAACGGTTGTAAAAGCATATTGAAACCAGGTCATCTTGGCGATGGCTAACAATCCACGTTCGAATTTTAGATTTGCATTCCATTCACTATAGAAATCCTGCGAGTGTAACTCCTGCCAATGACTGTACGCCTCTGCCGCCGACATTCCACTAAAATGAGGGAACCGCTGTTGATATTGTTGGAAACTTCCACCAAATGCCTCTTGAGTCCAAGAGGTGTCAAAAAGCGCGTTGTAAGGTGTAATCACCACTTCGTCCATCATATAATACGCGCCTTTGCTGTCAAAACCTGGAGGGCAATCGCCCTCAGGACAGCCTCCGTCTGGATCAGTCATGTTGGCAGGATTGTTACCCATTGCATTGTATTGCGAAGCCCCGACGCGCATCGGATCAGGCACCATCCACCTTCCAATCACCGGATCGTACTCCCTCAATTCAAAATGACTCCATCCCATCTCCTCATCTTTCTCAGCAAATTGTCCCTGGTATCCAAACCGATACCGTTCCCGATCGATTTGCCTGTCGTTGATAGCTAAGCCAAATGGATAGTAGTCTCCTCCAGCCACTACGGTGGAATAAGTGTGTGATACTTTCAGATCATCAAAATACACCTCCATGTTCTGATCACTCAGATTGGACACGTAGATATAGATCAAACCCTCCTTTTCGATCCTGAGGTCCTCGATTGCAAGTCGTTCGTGCGACTGACTCATCGGGTCTGAAATACTGATCTCCGCAGACGATGAAACCTGGACAAAGTTGAAGTCAATCAATTTGTTGTTTCGATCAAACAACAAATAATTCAGGAACGCACGGGGTTGGTCTTCATCTAATTCTGCCCACACCGGTAAAGATGTGAAATCCGTGGTATTAACAACATCAAAGAGCGCAGGTGCATCAACCAACGGCGATGATGTAATAGATTGCGCGAGGAACGCAGCAAGCCCTGCAAGTACATTTGAATTCTCGTCATCAAAGTTCGTGTACTTTGCAAACACCTCCATGTCAATTTCATCGCCGGGATGAACAGACAACACTATGCCCGCTCCAATAGGCGCAGGACGTGCTTCGCCGTTTGGCCGGTTGTTTAACCTGTTCACTTCATTCGGGTCGCTGATAATTACCGTGGGGCCGTCAAGTACAACACTTGTTGGCGTATGGTTAATATAACTTGCAGTCGGAGCGGGGATGACATTAAGAAATCCTTCGTCGGATTCTTCGGCAAGTCGTTCGTCTTCCATTGTGGCCAGGTAAGTCTTTGTGGGCGGTTCAAGTCGCGGTCCAATCACAGCGCGAACGTTGCCCAGGTGATCGGAAATTTCATGAAACGTCATTCCGAAATCAGGTTTGTATAGGCCGACTCTGTTAGCACCGTAGACCGGCATCTCCACGGGTTTAACAGGGTCGCTGCCGTTTTGCTCGTATGTGGCAAGCATGGCCCCTTGAGCATCGCGAATGTACCATGTACGGGTGAGTAGCACGCCTTCGCTATCATGCGTCGTTTTGCTTAAACGAAATCCCCGGTCGTCATAGGTGTAAATTGTTATGGGTATCAGAAGGTCTTCATCCGAGTAAACACCTGCTACTAAACTTGCCGCGTTATAATCGATATACCGCGGCTGGCCTTCAATCGTTTCTTTTGTCAGCCGGCCAATGTCATCGTACTCATATGCTCTCACTGTATCTGTATCGTCGGTAATGTGATCGAGGATATTTGAATTGGTTTTGTAGTGATATTCATAGTTAGCTAAGTCAATGTTGACATTATCACCCGCTAGAAAGTTCTCACTGCCTTTCCTGGCAAGAGAAAGTATATTACCGTTGTCGTCATAACCATCAATCTTTTCCTGGCAAGCATGCAGCGAATTCGCAGTGAATGTCAGAGGTACACTGCTTAAGGTTCCAAAATCAGCCTGGGTGAACTGAGTTCGATCGTCATAGGAATAAACATATCCAAATTGTTTTGTGGGTTCGATAGGACTGTGCCATCTCATCGCCCTGATATTTCCGGAGTATTGCGCTTCGCCACCCGTGATAATGGCTCCATCAGTTACGCCGTTTGCCCCGGTGTAGTCGTTAGCATAATAGTCGAGCGACATACCAAAAACATCCGGCTCAAAATCATTTGTTTCTCCATCTCCCCCTGGATCGTTGGAAGCAGAAGTAGATGCCCGGTTAATGGACTTCAACGATCCATCGGCGGTATAGACATAGTCGATCCCTTGAAGCTTGTCTCCAAGCTCAACCCGTTTCAACGGGCCATGCAAATAATAATGATAGGTCGCCTGTAATTCAAGAGGGCCCGGGTCAAAAATTGTCTCTTCATCATTGGCATAGGAAACACCGTCGTTAAGCAGTTTACCAAACCTGTCATACACCAGAAGTTCGCGCGTGGTGTACACTTTTTTTAATCTACCATCACGGTCGTACTCATAATGATGCGTGAACTGTTCGCCCTCAACACCTTGCTGGTAAACCACATCTTGCACGGCGCCAGTTGCACTGTAGCGGTAATCAACCGTCTTTGTCCCAAGGCCAAGGATGCTTTGCACGATCCACTCGACCCTTCCCCTTTCGTCGTAGCTATACCAGGTCGTGACATCATTATCCTTTTGGGTAGAGCTAACCGCGCCATGAACAAATCTTTGCCTGCGTCCACCGGGAATGTTGTCCTGTGCCAAGTCATACACAGTGAAATTTTGATCAGATCTGCTCCCGTCCATGTCAGGTAAGCCACCAGTTGGTGAAGTGTCATTTACAATAGCCGAAAGTTGACCCGACGTGAACGGATTGCCCTCACCTGACATGGTAAATTCGCCAGATTCAAATGGGCGGCCAACTGCATCATAGTTAGTGTATGAGAATTGTTTGTTTTCGGCTTTTCGCTGAAGTTCGTTTTGAGAGAAACGAATCTTCCCGTCTTTTGCATACTTAAACTCTGTTCTGCTGATCCCATCGCTTTCTTGCCCCGCTACTTTTTCTTCCCGTGCAACCAGGAAGCCTTTACTGTTATACTCGTACGTGGTTTTGTCGATGTCGGCAAAGTTACTTCCGGTATACTGATTCAATCCATTTGGCGAAATACTCAGTATGAGTCTACCCGCATTGTCATAGTACTGATAGCTTGTTGTGGTTGGAGTTGTACCTGTTCCGAGGAAGACGGAGATGATGACGTTGCCCGACTTATCGGTGTACGTAATCCCTTTCCGGTTCATCTCGTCTTCAACTACGGTTTGGAAAAATTGCCCCTCCAACGAGGAGGGCGCGGGAAAGCCAAGTTCAGTTTCACGAATAGCGAGGTACCCTGTTACTGCCGTAGTTAAATACACGTCATTTGTTTGCACAGGTTCATTTTTAACTTCACCAAGTTGTGAACTCCCTGCTTTAAACTGGTTACCTGGGCGGGTGGAACTTTTGACCTCTCCGCTCCCATCGGTATGAAAAATTGCGCGACTGTAAGGATAATCTGTGGTGGCCACAAGCGGTTCGCGCGTCCTTGTGTTGGTGCTGGTTATGTTGTTTGAACTATAGTACCACCCTAGCGTTCCTTCCTGCGAGTCATCTATTGGCTCGGGGTCATTCTCGTTTGTTGAAAGATCAAAGTCCAAATAACTGTATGGTTGGTCTGTTCCGACGGTGGCGAAATTTGCATTGTACTCAAAAAGTACATCGGCACCCACCTGGACATCGGTGGGGCATTCCGCATCTATTACTGGAGCAGCTTTTACTGGTGCCGGTAGTGTCTGGATTGCAGCCCGGTTGTACACATCGTAGATGGTTGTGTTTGCCAGAATAACCCCCTCTGTCAGGTTTTTCACCTGCGATTGTAAAAAAGCCCCACCTGCATCAAAGTAACTTCTCGAAGTACCCATAACTCTACCAAACTCGTCGAAGGTTTTTGCTTCTGTGAAGTTCAAATGCAGATCCACATCGTTACCCGGATCTGGCGCTGGTTCCGGATTATTGAGTATTAGCTCAGCACCCAATTCCAGTGTAATACCTGGATTTACAATGATCGAGCGTTCGGTCGTAACGATAGATCTAAAGTGCTGAAAGATGATGTCGTTTAATCCTTCGTGGTCATACTGATCATTAATGTCCATCGGCAACGTAACTGTGCACTCTTTGTCAATAACGATTCGGTCACCTTCTCCTATCCCGACCATTGCAATAATCTCAGAAGGAACGGGACACAGCGTAACATCGGGCACAACCGTGATGTGATAGCTGCCTTTCTTCAATGGCGTGAACGAAGGACCGTCAACAATCACATCTTCGCCGAAGTCATCGAAGCTCCAACTATAGTGGTCATCGAAATTGATTATCCCATCTACACTCATTGTGTACTCAACGTTCTCCTTCAATGCAAACGAAGGCACATCCTCCTCTTCAAACTGATCGACTTCCGGCACTGGCTCAATTCTAATGTGCACGTTGTCAAACTCATCCATGTGGCAACTTGAAATCACAGTAACAGGTTTTGTGAATGGTAATGTCAACCAAATCCCACACCCATTATCCAACTCCGTGTACACATCTGCCTCAATTTGATATGTACCAAAATTTGTAGCGGTATAGATGATGCTTGTTGCAGTGTAAACGCCGTTAGATTTAACAATGTCCGCTTCGCCATTTTTTACGGGGTCACCGCTAACATTCGTATACCGAATCTTTTTCGCAGTTAGTGCGGACGGAAAAGACGCCGATGGTGAGTATTGTAAGTTAAAGACAACTGGCGTTGAACTGGTTGGTGCCGACTTTACATCGGGGCCGGAAAACGTCCCCAGAGGATTTTCATATTTACGATGGATGACGAGTGTGTAGAGATATCGTTCCGACCAGCCACAACCCTGCAGTATCCCTCTAAAAATTCTCTTCTTGTAAGTAATTTTTATCTCCAATACACCTTGTGTATTGTCCTTCCAGTCGATGTCAACCTGCGCTCTGTGTGGTCCATCATCCAATCGCGTAACTTTTACGCTATTGACCAGTTCTCCGCCGCTACCAAGTTGCGGGTTTTCGTGTAGATATGTTCCAGCATTGCAAACACCGTCTGATTTATCGGCGCGGTATACCTCATTTTTAAATACAGAATGTAAATTCTCCGGACATTCGAATACATCCACTCTAATGTTTTGCCCAACAGAGATCGAATAAGCAAACGCGAGCACGATGACCAGACCAGACGTCAGAAACAACTTCTTGATATCATTCCTCATCATCAGTTTTCTTTTCCGAAATTGTACTTGTTCTCTTCGATTATTAAGTCTGCCCGAAAACTCTCCTTACCGGTGCCGAAATCAAAATTAAAAAGTTCCTTACTGGACCGGACCAAACGTCCCATCGCATCATACTCGAATTTTGTGTAGAGATTATTCGCATCGAGTATATACTGAAGTTCCCCACTGAACGGATCATAAACGTAAGATGTCATTGAGGCATTCAATGGATGAACGCGGAAGTCATCAAAATAAATATTTCGCTGCGTACCGTTACGTACACCAATTACAATATCATTTGATCCATTTGGTACGATTTCCACACCAAGAAGATACCAACTCTTTGCTTTGTTTTTTTGAACGAAAGGATGAATAGATCCGACCTGTTCGCCGTTAATCATATAATATAATTCTATTTTATCAAGCTCTGCTTGAGACTCCGACTCGCCAGGCGCATACACCCACACACTTGCTCGGTACTTCTTGGTCAAATCTGCAAACGCAGGACTTAAGGTGTAAGAGAATCCCTCCTGACCATTTCCGACAGAAAGACTGTATTTCCCGGTATGAAAGTGGGCGAGCGTAGGTAAACCATCCTTTCTCAAGACACCACCTTCAGGCAATGCATTTCCTGCGTAATATTCAGCACCAGATACTGCGATCTCGCCGTAGCGTGCATTGACTGCAGTTCCTAACACCTTTCGGAAATCATCGTCTAATCTTGCAGAAGAAAAATTTTCCGAAATATCTTTCTCCTCTAGTCCATGAGAAAGCACGTCGTACAAAGTAGTCTCCTGAACCCTTTCCCACTGGTTATTAACTCCGGCCGGGCTGAAGTCAAATTGGTTACCACTGAAGCCTGTGTACGGATACGAACCATCACTTTCAAGCGGAAGTGGACCACCCCATTGATAGGTTGCTGAATGCCGCCAGATATTGTACTGTGGTTGCGTCAGGTTCAATACAGGTACCATATCACTCCATGTTTGAACACTCGCAGAGACCACCCCAATTATAGCGCCGTTGTCAATGGCAGAGGTATTGTTGAGAACGTAAGTGTCCTCCGAAGCTATTTGTGACAGCATATTACGATTCAATACGTTATCAATCTTCAATCCCATAGCAGGGTACTCACGGTAAGCGGGCACCACATTAGACAGGAATCGTGTGCCATAGCTGTCCGTTGTAAGGACTCGCGTTGGTTCACCTGAATAGAAATCAAAGGAAATGTTACTGGTTGAAGATTGAATGCCGGTCTTATAGTTGATGTTACTCTGACCTGTCGGAACTGACGGGAAACTTTCCTTTTTAATCAGGCCTGCCAGCAGGTGGCGTTGGTCACTCATAAAATAGGCCTGGGCATCCTCAGGGTAAGGCTTACGCTCCCCAACGCGATAAAACATTATCCTAGCTCTCGTATAGGTTTCTTCGATTAGCCCCTGGTTCTGGAATTGCGACTGAAGGTTGGTTGCGTATGTTGTCGCGTTACTATTAAAAGAGCCGTCAAGCCCGTCGTGCAGGTAGTGATTCGTTGTTTTAGACAACGGCTGGTTGTCAGCAGTGTTGAAGAGTGTAATTGATTTCAGGTTACCTATCCGTGCCGAAAAGTCCTTTATGGTGGTTTTACTTTGGAGTATTTGCGAAAACGTAACACCGTTTTGCGTCCCAGAAATTTCGTCACGAACCAACGGTTCAGGTTTAACCATATCAATCATACCTTCACTAAAGGTTTCAAATTCATACTCCGAATAACCAGGTAGCTGATGAGCGACACCATCGGCTGTGACGTTGGTTTCCTGAACTGTAACTGTTTTGTACATCACGCCGGGACCAGGAGTTTGTCGTGACAGGCTGATCTGGCGATAAGCTCGGTTAAGCATCGCCTTTTTGTAAAAAACGCGCGTTCCTTGTGGGCTTATGTCAGCCGCCTCATATTCTGGTAGAATTTTAGGCTCGAGTATGGTATATGGTTCAAATGACGTCGTCCCTCCTTCGTATTCGTAATTGACTAACCGTTTGGCCAGTGTAGCGTCGCCGATCTCGATCGAACTAACCCTAACTCCCCCGCCAGGTCTTTCAATCTGATCCACAGATATCGCGCCAGCAGGGAAATAGTCAGGCCACGCTTCCGTTCCTCCGAAGGTAAAAGTATACCAACGATGGTACTCATCATCGTTGTGAATAAAGGTATCCCATTTTTTCAGCGTCTTTGTTTCTGTTTTTACTTTGTCATAGAATTCGCTTCCACTCACAATTATATACCGTTCGGAGCCATTGACTGCTTCAAGAGTAACACCTCCTCTAAATAATATCGGATAGTAACTTGGCCACAATGGAACTCCCTCACAATTCGCTCCGTCGCACGTTCTACTCGTGTAACTGCCATTAAAGTATGTTCCAATCAAATCTATATCGATAATATCGCCTACTTCAAAAAATTCAGCAAAATCAAAATCCTCCTCCCAGAATGTTAATTTCAATTGATTGCTGGTGGGTAAATCGGTCACTTCATGGATTCTGAACGATTGCTGCTTAAATAGTGCGACTTCTTCATAACGGTCGCTCTCATAATTGATTTTTATTTTTGCCCCTAAGGAAGTCTCAATTCCTGTCATCGACCAGGCGCTCACCGCTTCGGCGGAAGTCTCTGTAGTTAGCCTCCCGATTGTCTCGTTCGTACTATTTCGGTATTCCTCATCAAAATCACTCTTGTAGTAACCCCAATTATCTTTCTTGCTCATCTCATAGTCTTGGTTATTGTACTCAAATGACATTGGGGGAATGAGCGAGACATTCTTTTTACCTTTAAATGAAAGTCCGTTCAATGTGAGCTTTCCGAGGAGGGTATTGTGCGCGCCATGCGAAAAACTATTAGGAGTTCCTAATGCCAGTGTATAGTCGTAGTCGAAGCCTATTGCTCGTAGGACGTATTGATCCTCATCTTTTCCAGCGACATAATCTGAATAATTATAAAGCCTGACTTCATCAAGTCGTAGCATTGGCCTCGGCAATATCCACTCGACAACTGGGCACAAGTCGATGCATGTAGTAGTACATATTTGCTTTGCGGGTTCATCGCACACGCCCAACTCACAATGTTGATCGTCACAATCATTATTACATTGGCTAGCACATTCCGGATCAAACACGGGAATGGACGTGAAACCACCATTGTAATCGAACACTTCACGCCCGTCCAGGCGCTCGGATTTTTCGAAAGTTGCGATGTGAGTTTCCGTGGCTATACTCTGCAGGTAGTATATCTCTTTTTTCCCGGCTGAGAAGTTCTCAAATTCGCCGTCAAGGTCTCTATTGAATCCAATTCCTGGATTGCGCCACTTATAGTCGTCGAGCCATTTTGCGTACTTAAAATTTACCCAGTATCCCCAATCTCCCACGTCTGCCAGATGGTTTCCGTTTCTGTCGACGTAGTCTGGACCCGTCACCGCTGTCAGAAACCATGTGTATGCATATTTGCCAGGCTTTTCCAAAACATTGTATCGCTCCCCGTCCTCGTCTTGCTTCGTTGTCGTATTTACAGACTTCATGTATTCCTCTTTGCTGTATGCAGGCAAGGCGTAATGATACGTTACTCCGCTGCTGTTGGTAATCATAAATCCGCCAACTTGTTCATTGCTTTCGCGAGTAAACCCTAATGACTCAGTTGACACAAACCCTTCATGATATGGATTGACGCCTGGGTGTTCGAGGAGCAATTCAGCATTGCTATACCACTCTACATGTTTAGATCCCGCCAGGTGATTCTTGGTTGAATTATAACCTTGATTTCCATCTTCACCAGTATTTTCGTCACTATTGAACTCAAATGTTAGATCATCTTCACCAACCGTGAAGTCATCGGGTTCATACTCGAAGCGATTCGAGAAATCGTTAACAAATCTGTATTCCACAGGTTTACGTCCATTAATGCTCAATTCATAACTCTTCGACAGGACATCGCTCCCTTCCATTTTGTCTTGGCGATGCAGGTATTGACGGAAATTGTACGGCTGAATATTTCCAGAAATCCCCTGACCCATTACCGTATACACATCAACGTCGGGAAAACTGCCTCCCAACACCTTTTCGGCGTCATCGTGATAAGCAACATCAAGGTCAAGATCTAAAACGTCATATGTATCAAATGCCCTGGTAAATGATGGGCTGACATCACCAAGATACAATGACCCATAGGTAGCAGCTTCTGCCGTTTCGTCAATCCAGTATCTTTGATATTGTATAGCCAATCGTAAATTGACGACATAGATAGGAATATCGACATCGAACCCTTCCGAATTGATACTTACATGATTTTGCTTGGCGTTATAAATCCCAGCGGTGGCCCCGCCAACTGAGAAGTAAGCCTGAGATCCACCTGAACTGATCGACGCACCAAGCGCAGAGTAAGGTCCAAGCGTACCACCAACACTTACATTCTGACCATTAGAACTCAAACTTAACCCTCCCAAGGACTGAATTTGATTTTCTACGCTCCGACCCGCTTTCACACCAACTCCGGTACTTGTGTACGCACCTCCGTATGGTGACATTCCAACAGTTACATTGCCGCGGAAACGACCATTCTTCGTAAGCTCCATCCCAGCGCTCACGTAGCCTCCGACGCCACGACCTTTGTAAGTATCATTGGCGAATGTGAGCCCAGCGGATACTGACGCCGCTTTGCTAATCCCATAACTCACGCCGATAGTCTTCTGTTCTAAAGTTCCACCTTGCCAATACGAACGGTCTAAATTCGATTCGCCTTTATGGTCATCAGGGTATCCGCTTACCATTCTGAAAATACTTCCGGGGTTTAATGTCCACCCTAACCCTGTCCACGAAGCTTCCTGGTCCAGTTGAATGCCTGCGTGGTAGGAAAGGGAAACAGGATAACCTCCGGCCGGACCTGGAACTTCCAGTAATGGAATGTTGTAAGTAAAATCTCCAGTCTTCAGATCAACGAGGTCTGTTGTATCCACAGGCTCAAAGCTCGTTGCTTCAGGAGCAGTCGGGCCGGCGGTCAATGCAAGAGATACTATTGGAAAAGAAATGTCAAAAGTTATTTCCAGCAACAACAGGGTTGCAATAAAACGCAGGCGCCTACTTCTTCTCATTTGTTATTGCCTTTTACGAAGGATATTCTTGGAACATTTTCCAGGTCTTCAACCAAAAACCTAAAACTCGGATTACCGAGCCCCATGCCGAATTCACCAATATTCAATTGAATCCAGTCCGATCCGAGTGTTTCTTTTTTATCAAAGACAAACAATATCGAAGTCGCAGCTCCGTAACCATAGGTTCGATCAAAAATGAAATCACTAACCGGTATCGTTGCAATCTGTGTAGTCAGCGTCACGTAGTCTGCCATCCGGAAGGAAAGCGTACTGATGAGATCACCAAATGATCCATCATTCTTATCGATCAGTACTTCTTTTGAATCCTTCGAGATATTCAGAACGAAATAGTAGTATCCAGTATACTTTTTCAGCACCGCATCAATCTTCTCATGCGAAGGCTGTGATCTCAATTCCCTTTCTGCCAACAGGTCCGTGGGCCGGTAAATGACCTGCAAATCGATACCATTTACTCTCGTTTGCTTGACCGCCCCATTTCCCTCATTCAAAACATAGTGTTGTAATTCCTCAACAGTATCCACATGGTACACCCCGCAACCGCCCACCAGGACTATCAGAATGAAGGTTTGAAAAATCCGCATGGTCACTTCCCAGTAAATTCCTTGTTGAGACCCTCGATCACTTTCTCAGTTATATCTAACTCTGCGTCCGCATACGCAACGTTTCCGTAATCGGTGGCCGCTAAAATGACCGTGTAGCCATTCGTTTCACCATACTTTTTCAGGTAGGTATTGATTTCATTCAGTACCGCGGTCGTCATTTTCTTGTCTTCCTCCTGGGCCTGAGTACTGATAGCCCTTTGATAGTCAATAAGGCTCTTCTTTTTTGTGTTGATGAGTTCCTTTGATAACTCACGCTCCCGCGGAGTCATCTTGGGACTTTCTTTTTCATACTTTCTTAATTGCCTCTCTACTTCAGAAGAAAGAGTATCAATGTTCGCCTGCCAGCCAGATGCTTTCTGTTGGAAAACTTTTCGCGCGGCCTGCATGGAGCTAGACGCCGTCAGCAACTTATTTGAATCGACGTAAACGAGCTTCGAACTACTCGTAAGCTTGCTGACAATTAACGTCACACCGCTTCCGATCAGTGCGGACAAAACGCACACGGAAAGAATGATTTTGTTCATTCAATTAAGTTTTTACAATAAAAAGTGAATACCCAACTAAGAGTGCTCAAGGAGATGCAACTTCCACAAAGAAGAATTAGTCTGGCGACCGGATGGGCTCTCCGGCAGGCAGGATTCGTCTAACCAATTTTTCGACTCCTTAAATCAATTGATTGAAATAAAGGATTCCAGTCATTAAAAAAAGAAATTCTAAAGTTTTATTTCTCATCGTAACAAGTGGTGGAGTGAATGCATCAACGTAAGATTCATGATGCACCCAACATTAAATCCATAAAGCCCAGAGAAATATCTGGCATCACGACAATTGTACTACAAGCAACAAATATGCTTTTAATGAACGACTTACCCTTCCCCTCAGCACTTTATGAACAAGCTTCTAATGCTCGGAATTTCAGTGCGTTAATTGCTTGTCATGTACTGCCTTCAACTTAATTTGAAAACAGAACGGAAAACGAAAAGCAATCAAAATCCCGTTCTATAAACATCCTCCATACCTCCGCTCAGTAAAAACCACAAAATGTAAACGTCGCAACCAAAGATTAACTTTACACTGTTGAGATCACTCACCAGGTCGAACGGCACGAAAAAGGACTCGAACAACTACCAAAAACCGCTTAACAGTCATCACCGTGCTCTTTAATTCGATCGACTTTGCCATATTTTGCCCCATCGTTTTCATCCTTTATTGGTTTGTATTTAATAAGTCCGTTAAGCAACAGAATCTACTTGTAATCCTTGCCAGCTTTGTTTTCTACGGTTGGTGGGATTGGCGATTTCTGACACTTCTGATCATCAGCGCATCAACAGACTTCATCATTGGAGTAGCGTTGGACAAAACATCTGTAGTATCTAAAAGAAAAGGACTTTTGCTCTTGAGTATTCTTGTCAATCTAGGTTTGCTGGGGTTCTTTAAATACGCCGACTTCTTCGTCGGAAGTTTTGCAACTGCCTATAGTTTTTTCGGCGCAACTGTTGACCCAGTCTTTCTAAATATCATCTTGCCAGTGGGAATCAGTTTTTACACATTCCAGACATTGGGTTATTCAATTGATGTCTATCGAAAAACAATTCCGGCGACCCGCGATCTCTTCAGTTTTTTCGCTTTCGTAAGTTTCTTCCCCCAACTGGTGGCAGGCCCGATCGAACGCGCGGGTAATCTTTTGCCACAGTTCGTGTCCGCAAGAACCTTTAACCAGAGCGATGCGACCGACGGCATGCGTCAGATACTTTGGGGACTATTCAAAAAAGTGGTGGTGGCTGATAACTGCGGGCAATTTATTAATAAGGCATTTGACGGCCCTGAGAGCTTCACCGGAAGTTCATTACTGATTGCATCCTGTTTGTTTTCAATTCAAATATATTGTGATTTTTCCGGGTACTCTGATATCGCAATTGGAACGGCAAAGTTGTTCGGGATTAAACTCCGACGAAATTTCGCATACCCATTTTTCTCAACCGGATTCATTGAGTTCTGGCGGCGATGGCATATTTCTCTCACCTCCTGGTTCAAAGATTATGTATACATACCGTTGGGTGGAAATAGAATAAGTACCACCAGGACGGTATTCAACATCCTCTTAGTCTTTGTCCTCAGCGGCCTCTGGCATGGAGCGAACTGGACCTTTGTTGCCTGGGGACTTACTAATGCATTTTACTTTACTATCGAGTATTTGATTGGCCAAGAGAAACGACCTATCAATATAGGCTCAGGACTAAGGCTCATCAAATCAACGACTGTCTTTCTTCTTATTTCACTTTCTTTCATTTTCTTCAGATCGGAATCGTTAAGCTCCGCCACCATTTTTTTTGGAAGCATTTTTGAAAAATCGTTGTTTTCAATTCCTGATTATTCCGCAATCCTGCCCGTAATATTTTCAATAGTGCTTCTTGCAGTTGAATGGATGGGTAGAAATAACGAGTTTGCCATACAGGATGTAAGTGCCCTCGCACGACCATGGCGATGGAGCATTTACCTTGTTATTCTGGCGATAATGGGATTGTTCTCGGTGGAGCGTCAACAGTTCATTTACTTTCAATTCTAGGGTGAAGTCTTTTATTACTCGGTTTTGCATATTCACCAGCGTCCTGCTTATCGGGTCCTGGGTTGGAGATCTATTGGTAACCTCACAGCTTAGGCGCTCGAAGCAGTTAGATTTCGCGGTCTGGAATGATTTGATGAACGGTCAAGTAGACGCAGATATCATTATCCACGGCTCCTCAAGAGCCGCAGTCCAATTTGATCCACGCATTTTTGAAAAAGAACTAGGTCTGAAAACCTATAATCTAGGGATTGACGCATTTGGTTTTCATATGCAATACTGCCGACATCGTCTACTCCTTGAGAACAATAAAAAACCCTCCACTATCATCCAGGTTCTGGATTACTCAGTATTTGACAAAGCTGAACAACTTTACTACCCTGAGCAATTTTATCCATATCTGGAAAATAACACTGTCTGGAATTCTGTAGCCTCTTACAAAGGAATTAATCAGTTTGAGAAGGTTGTCCCTTTCTTCAGATACGTAGGACATCGAAGGTCACTCCAACATGCCGCAAAAATCTTTTTGCAACCACACCGTAACAAACCTGACCGGTTCAACGGCTTTCAGCCGCAATACTTGTCATGGAACGATGATTTCGAAACTGCAAAAACAAAGCTAGGCAACCAATACTACGAACCCGTTGACTCGGCGATTGTCAAATTATTCACAAACTACATTGAAGAGTGTAAGAGAGAAAATATTCGGCTCGTTTTTATCTATCCACCTGAATACATCGAAGGACAAACATTAGTTCAGAACAGAAAAGAGATATTAAGCTTGTTCAAGAGTATAGCTGCGCGGTACAATATCCCCTATTACGACTACTCCAGTCATCCGATTTCATACGACAAAACCTATTTTTACAACAGCCAGCACCTGAATGTTAATGGAAGTATCCTTTTTACTGAGATCGTTGTCAGGGAATTGAAATCATCAATAGAAAACTAGACAAACTCCTGAGACAAACGTGTTGTCCTTACTTTATCCAATACTCGAGGAAATAAACCACTGGCGGAACATATCATTCAAACCCTCCTGGCTAATGAAGTATTGTGGAACAAAACAATTTAGAACAAACAAATAAAAGACGTACGTGCTCCACTTCGACGGAAAAACTTCCTTCAACTTCTCGGCTGACAACAAGATTGCCATAAATGAAAATGCAAACAGGCGGGTGATATCATAGGCGATCAGAAGTTGCATTGATGTTCCTGCTATAATTAAGAATACAGGCAGCGTGTCCGTGATTTTTCCTTGCCGAAAACAATAGGCAACGTATACGAGAGGAATAAACCAAAACAATTTGAACGCGAAAAACGCTCCGATCGGGGCCAGTCGCGCAACCAACCCAAAATTCCTTGTGATGTTTTCCGTGTTCAGATAAAAACTAAGATCGAACGCGATTTCAGCGTGCTGGTCCACATACCGTCGATAAAGCAAATATGGGATAACTGCCACAACCACCGCGATGGTCAAGTACAACCATTCATGTCTGTTTCTTTGATTTGCTTGTAAACTATAAGCAAAAAGAGCAGGCAACACCAATACTGCGTTTTCATGAGTAAACAAAGCCAGACAGAAGAAAAGTGAGAAAAAATACTTCCGTTGAACAAACGCAAAACATAAGAACAGGAAAAAGTAGGTTGCAATATCTGTGTAGCCCGGTGCTATCAAGGGTATTAATATTGCCGATGAAAATGCCATCAACAATGACATCAGCAAAGCCTCCGACGGAGAAAACAATTTTCGCCTATACCAACTATATATTGCCGTTAAGGTCAACAGCATAAAAAGCCAGGGTAACAAAACAAACGCACCCGCTGGCACCTGAAGAAAATAGGCTATTGCCGGCACTAACGGTCGATAACTCAATGGATTGTTCTGCGAAAAATCAAACGGCGCCTGCGACAATTGCGCATAAAGGTGTCCATGATTAGAAAGTGTGAAGCGCGGCATCACATAGAATGACACACAGATCAGCAACAGCAATGCAACAAGAACGGCTGCACCGAGCAGCGTCAGGGCCTTTTCAACCTTCAAGAGGTTTCCATCGATCCAAAGGAAAAACTTGTTGGACAATGTGATGTTCGAAGGACCGATATCCGTACGAGGATCAACTGACATGGTTCACTTATTGACTAGCATTCATCTTTAAAACCTTCTCACCATGTAGCATTACAAACTGCTTTTCCACGCTCATCTTACTTTTTCACCACATGGCTTAACGAAGATTCGCCCAAATTCGACATTTTCCAGCATTGGGTAGAAAGATTCGCTAGATAAATCACTACTCGTCAAAACTATCACATCAGGCGAAAACATACTGGTTCTGCTATAGGTAATAGTAACATTCGAACCATCGCGCACAGCGGCAAGTCGAATATAGACATCAAGATATGTTTCTCGTGCGTCCGAAAAGATCAAGTTCGGTTGGCATCGTAAAACCCGATCGACAGTATCATTCAATCGCTCATATGATTTTACATCCCGTAAACCCAGATAATAATTCTGCCAACCAAAATTCATGATGTAAAAACTCAACGCCATTTTAAGACAAACCAGTACCCCGCAAACAATTGCTACCAAAGAACGGTCAAACCTTCCAAAAAGAACCGTGCCAATGATGATGCCCAGACATGCATAAAACATCGTGTTAGTATAGATCAGCGACCTCGACGGAGGATATACGTGAAATGTGATGCTGAATAACAAGATCGAAGCGCTCGTCGCTACCGCAAAACCCGTGACAGCTTTCAACTTTTTATTCGCCGACTTAATAAAAACCACTCCTAACATCAGCATGATCATGACAACAACGTAACTCTGATTGCTTGTTTCGGTCATAACACTAAAACCTTCCATCAAAACGGGCGACATTTTGAATAGGTCGTGCCTGGGGATGTTTGACGCAACAATGGCCTCTACCCCCGACCACAAGTACATCGGAAAATAAAGACTAACAGAACCAATAAATACGAGTGCAATTGAACCAGCAATTTCGCCCATGTGTTCGATTACCGTCCGCCTATAAATGGCAATCCCCACCCACAGTATTACCAACGAGATGAAAGGGATCACGAAAAGCTTGCTGGTGTAGAATCCGAGAATGCAACTTGCTACGAACAAATTGCTTCCCTCTGAATGTTCATCATATAGTCCAAAAATTGCAACCGCACCAATCAATACCCAAACTGTTACAACGATATAGGCACCACTCTCAACCGCATATACATTACTCCAAAAAGAAACACCAGTTAGTAACAGGACAAAAATGGCGATGCGGAAATTAAAAAAATGTTTAACAGCCGAGTACAGGACAACATGAACAAGTATAGCTGCGAGGAAACTGGGAAAACGCGTTGATAACTCAGGACTGAACCCCGCCTTCCACATCAAGCACGATATCAAATTGGACAAAGTGTGACTATTAGCAAAAATAGTTGTGTGCCATACTCCCTGGTTGGTAAAGTAAACGAAATTGAAAGCCTCGTCTATTTGATACGGAAGGTCAAAAAAAAGATAAACCTTCACTGCCGCAAGGAAACAGAAGCATGCACCCACAGCCCACTTCTGAGGTATCGATAATCCCGAAAATGCAGTCACGATCATTCGAATAAGCCAGGAAAGATCATGCATCAATCCATTGATCCGGTTTAGCACAGGTGTACGTCGCCAGATCAAAACAAATATTAGCACAATAAGAATAACGCAAAAGACAGGGGTGCAGGTCGTGACGAGCTCATAGTGAGGGGGAGTAAAATATCTCAGCTGATACTCGTCAACCCTGTACGCACTCGGGTATAAGTTCGTAAAGAAAGATGCGATCTGCTGGTAATCGAACAGGGCAAACAGTATCACTGTCGTGAGGAGATACAGGGCGTAAGTAATCGAAAACCAGTAAATCAGTCTTACTGCGATGGCTTTGCCTGACTCTGAAAGACTTAACTTCATGAATGAACCAAAGAAAACAACAATTTCGAACCCTCACAACGAGACCTCTTTACTTTTCAGATTAACGCCTATCAGCTCTTGAGGCGCTCAGCCACTTTTTGAAAAGGATCTCAAGCCCTCGACTGGCAAAAAGAAAAACCACTGGCAGCATCGGGATGAGAAACCTTCCATCCCAATCTTCCGATGTCAGACAGACCGCAAATATGTTGATCAACAAAAACGTGACGCCAAACACGGTAACTTTCCCCCCTGGGCGCGCTCTGATAAAAGCAACGATACACAAAAAGTATGACGGCAATAAAAACAAAACCGAAAACATGTTATGAGAGAATGACCAGAATGGGCGAACGTGAAACAAAAGATAAAATGCCTTTGTGAAAAAGAGCTGAGTCCAATATACCGGATGCTGAACTGCGAAGGAAATGATCTTCACAATCGGTGGCCAGGTTCGCTGCGGCACATACAAGTTTTCCGGAGGAGTTACTATGAGACCATTTATTGAGTACTGAACCTTGTCAACCGTGGTAACTGCATATATCACCTCTCCCAATTGATAGTTCTCCATAACCAAATATGTGTGAAGCATGCGGTTCGTTAATAGAATTACGAGCCCAAATAAACCTGCCCCTATCGCCAGCCGCCCAAGATTGTTTTTAATTGACTGAAAGAAGTGCAAGGTCAGGACGGACGCACAAGCAACCAAAAGAGCAATGCCCGTTGGTTTGATTAAAAACGTAATAGGGATGATGAGCAAAACCAAGCCGATCTTCCAAACCTTACGTGTATCCTTAAATAGCAACGTCAGCGCTAGCAACGAAAAGCAATTAAAACTAACGAAAAGAGACTCAGCTAGTACGTAGGAGTTCCATTGAGGAATGTCGATAAATGCAACGAACAAAAACGCTGTGACGAATGCAGTACCTGGTGATTTCCAAATAAGTAGGGCGGTGTAATACAACGAGAAAGTTGCAAAGCAAAACAGTAAGATTTGAATAACAACAATTGAGGTTGACCCACCTCCAAACAGACTTACAATCAGTATAAAAAGGCAATAGCCTATGTACCAGAAATTATGAGGATCAAAATAGAAACCGGATCGCAGTACATTCGCGTATTCAAAGTATCGCTCACTGTCGTCAACAACCTTTATGCCATTTGAATAAAGTAGAAAACCATTCACGAGACATAAGATTGTCAGCAGAAAAGGCAGATGAACGCGTGGGGAATTACGCAAGCCAATAAGTGGCATCGAAATTAGCAAGAGTTTAGACAGACTATCTTTTTCAAAAACCAAAAATAGCTGTTTTTTAAACTTCCCTTGCTGTCCCACTGTTGAGCTTTCGATCAAAGTACAATTCGATTAACCTTAACCTGATATTTTGAATTTCTTAAAACAGCCATGATCAATAAAATTATCATGTCAGGATGCTACTTATGAAACTTATAAAACGCATGGGCAATACTATTTCAAATGTTCATACCCGACGCGGAAAATAGGTACTTCTTCGAAAGATAAAGCGCTCGTTACCAAACTGAACAAAGTATTGACAACATCCGGGAGTCAAGTGAAAAAAATTGAGATCAAGCCAAAGGAAACACGTCAAAAAATTAATGACGTCCTTGCGAAGTCGAGTTTCAAAACCACAGAACTTAAAACACTGAAACTTGGCATAAAGAAAAAGAAATGCCTGGAATATAAACGAATCCGCGATAAAAATGGGAATGTTATCGGGTTAAGTGTGCGTGAGATCGGGATAAGATCGTGTGGCGGAATATTAAATCGCAAAGGTGTAAAGGTAATTGTGCTGCGTTTGGAACGGGGGTGTTGCAAACTTGTGTGAGGCATTGACCGTTGATGCCGGTGTCCCGCTATTAGCGGCCCTTAATGCAGTTCGGATACGGGATGAGAATCTAGCTTGATGTTATTTGACTTGTTCGAGTTCCACCGCATCTTACTTTTTCCTGAACAGATACAAGCTCGACGGATGCGTCTGCAGTTGCGGTATTAAACCGGGTCTTCGGCAGCAGCATTTATTCCCGAAGCCGCTTTCCCGAACTGGTCACCTGGCCCACGTTGAAGAATCCTACAACTGGACTACCAGCACTGTTCGTGTTATTAATATTGGTGCTGACATTGGCGAGTGGTGCAGCAAACAACTCTGCAAAACCACCGGGGCGATTGATCTGGACAACAACCTGGTTGATAAAGTTAAACGCCTCCTTTGAGATTGACTGTATCTCCACATAAACTGAATCACCTGCCGCATAAGGTGACAATGGAAGCTGAGCTTCCTCATCGAAATCCTGTGGATTGATGCCACGCCGCTTCGGTGTGATGAACGTAACGCCATCGAAGTTTCCACCTTCCGAAAATCCGGCATCGAAAGCAATATTGATCTCACCGGGCCTCAGCAGCAAGGTATCGTTCTTATACGCTTTGATCCAGTACGTGTCTCCCTGGCCGGGAAAATCTGTGGCCCAGAACTCCGCAAGATACATGTCGGGGAGAAATGGACCGGCGGGTTCGAATACAAACCTGATGCTGTCAATTACCGGCGCCCGGCCCATGTGTGTCGATGAAACAAAAAATTCGTTAGCCAACTCCACGCGCAAATCGAAATTGTCGCCAGGCACACCAACTGTTTCACCTGGAGTTGATGGTGTCCATGTGTATTGATCGGCCGTCTCACCAGGTAAAAAATCAAATCGTTCGCCGCTGGTTGTATTGGTAACCGCTACAATAGCGCTTGCGACACCAGTAAGCTGGCCTGTTTCAAAATAAGGTTGTGTACGTGTCAGCCTGATCTGCTGCGGCCCAGGTTTGTCGGTCAGCCACGCATCCACTACCAATACCGGATCGGCCTCCTGGAGTTTCGGATCAATTATGGTCTCGCAAGAGGCCAGTAGTACTGTACCAACAATAACGGGTACAAAAAATATTTTCGAGGGAAATCTCATTGCTCAGAATTTAAAGTTGGTCGTGATGGAAGGAATGATCGTTCCCACGATAGCCAGCTGTGTAGCTTCCGAGGTGTCGGAGAGCCCTGTCGGCGTGCGATCATCCCGTTGAGAGAAATAGATGGAGAACGGGTTTTTCCGCGCATAAATATTGTAAACAGAAATCACAGTTTCCGTCTTAAACCACTTCTCCTTACCGCTTTTTCTGAACTGCTTACCTTGAATTCTCACTGAAAGATCGAGCCGGTGATAGGAAGGCAGCCTCACGTTGTTCCTGGAATCATTCGCGTTATACGGGATCAGGATATTTTGTACTACGTAGCGTGATGTGGGGAATGTTGTTGGCGTGCCTGTAGTTAAAACAAAATTTCCCGACACGGACCATTTCGGTGTGATGTCGTAAAAAGCAGCGAGTTTTAGATTGTGCAGCTGGTCGTAACGTGCAGCGTACCATTCACCACGATTAATTCCGTCCATTTTCAGTTCCGTACGTCCCAGCGTGTAGCTCATCCACCCATTCCATTTTCCGGTCTTCTTTTGCAGATACAATTCAAGGCCGTATGCACGACCGTCGCCCGTGAGCAGATCGGTTTCTAAATATTTATTGATCAGCAGGTCTGCTCCATCAATGTAGTCGACCTGGTTTTTGGAAGCACGGTAATAAACTTCGGCAGATACTTCCCATACTTTCTCCGGATCGATGTCGCGAAAGTAACCGAGTGTAAACTGGTCAGCCAGTTCCGGCCGGATATTTCTCGTACTTGGTGTCCATACATCCAGCGGGTTGGATGCAGTTGTATTCGAGATCAAATGCAGATACTGCACCATGCGGTTATAACTTCCTTTGATCGATGCGTTTTCAGCTTTCTGCCACTTAAATGAGAAGCGAGGCTGAAGATTTGAATACGATACAATCGTTTGGCCGCGATCGTAGGTTTCGATGGACACAACTGACTTCCTCACGCCAGGAATGGTATCGTTAAAAGTATACGCTTCTCCCGGGCCGAGGTAACGGAAGTTGGAAAGCCGCAATCCATACTCGACAGATAATGTTGGTGTTAGCTTTTGACTATTGCCAACAAACAGGGAGGACTCCAGGTTGTATTTTTCTGGAAGGCTCACGTCGATCTGTGTACCGTTGCTTGTTCCCGCCGCTTTGGCTGGCTCGAAGGTGTAATAAATAGCTTCACCACCGAATGTGAGCTCGTTCTCACTATTGATAAACCAGGAGAATTCAGGCTTTACGATGAAGTTCGAGATCGACGAGTTCCATTTGAAATTGTCCAGGTTGTCTTCGCCAAACTGCAGTTTGTAATCATATTGGCTGTACAGGGCGGTCGCATTGAAAAACACCTTATCGTTAAAAAGGTGATTCCATCGAAGGGATGCTGTCCTGTTTCCCCAACTGAAACCCTGGTTCTTGTCAAAAAGAAATTTATCCCTTCCGAAGTAACCAGACAGGTATACCCTGTTGCTGGCGTTAACGTTATAGTTGGTCTTTAATGTAAGGTCATAGAAGTTGAGTGCGGCGCCATCGTCGAACACGTCGGTAAACGGCCGCGCGACAATATCAAAATACGAGCGGCGGCCCGCCACGATGAATGATGCCTTATCTTTTACGATAGGTGCTTCCAGCACGAGGCGGCTGAACACCGTACCGACCCCGCCGGCACCTTCAAACCTCTTGCTGTTGCCTTCCTTCATGCGAACGTCAAGTAAAGAAGCCAGGCGGCCGCCATATCGCGACGGGATCGCACCTTTATATAGCTTAGTGTCTTTAACGGCATCGGGATTAAAGACAGAAAAAAATCCGAACAGGTGCGATGTATTATATACTGGCGCTTCATCGAGCAACACCAGGTTCTGACCAACACTACCACCGCGAACATTAAAACCAGATGCGCCCTCCCCGACCGTGCTCACACCTGGCAATAGTTGAATGCTTCGAAGCACATCACTTTCACCAAGGAAAGCTGGTATTTTCAGAATGGTTTTAATGTCGAGTTTATTGGTACTCATCTCGAGGTTCTCGACACTGGCTTGTTCCCGTTCACCTTCAATAACAACTTCCTCCAGCTCCTCGCGTTCGGCATCCAATTCAATGTCGATGCGTTGGTTCACGGTGAGGTCGACTGCCTTCAGTTGTGTTACATATCCGATATAAGAAAATTGCACATCGTACGATGTCGATGGCAGTGTTATTGAATAAAATCCATACTCATTGGTAGTTGTGCCATTGCTGATCTGCCGGATGTAAACTGTTGCGCCGATCAATGCCTCGCCATTCGTGGCATCTTTAACATATCCACTGATCGTTGCTTTTTGTGCATAAAGCGGCGTAGAAAGCAGGAGAATACAAGTAAAGAGTTTCATCGGGTGCGCTTAATCAGGCCTTCCTACGGTTAAGGGTAACACGTATGAAAACAGCATTTTGTTACCTTTGTTTTTGAAAGCGGTAACAATAATTCTGCTTTTACCTAAGACAATCGATTGCTGGTATAACCCCTACGTAAATGTTCAGAAAACTGAGAGAGTTGTACAAGGAATATAAACCTTACGTAAGGGTGGACCTGGTGATGTATGGGGTAATGGTGTTGCTGATTATCCTTTACTTCATATACTCAGTTCTCTTTCCTTAACCGTTGTCATGAGTATTTCCTGCACGTTGTCGCGGATCTTCACCGCGAGCTGATCGGTCGGCAGGTCATTCACATCCCGGCCAAACGGATCTTCGATCTCTTCAGCGATCAACTCGACGCTCAGGATCACAAATGCAATGAGGATAACGATAGGTATTGTCATGTAACCGGAAAGAGTTACAAAGCCGAAAGGCAATGTGACTACATAGATGAAAATAAACTTCTTGAGAAACATCGAATACGAATAAGGGATGGGCGTACTTTTTATCCGTTCGCAAGCGCCCATGAAATCGATAAGATCCTTAAGCTCCTTATCCACGTTGATGAGTTGATCGCCGGTGATGGCACCGGATTTATAAAGCTTGTTGGTACGATTGTACATCATTGCAGATATCTTGTTGGGCTTGTGGCCATAACGCGCTATGTCCGCCGATTCCTCCGCGGTCACATCAAGATCAGCCATATTCACCCCTTTTCTCAGCGTTTCTTTTGTGGCGATGATGAAGTTGGGGATCATCCTCGCAAAAAAGTCCCGGTTTTCCGGATCCGGGTCCAGGTAAGCGTCTAGCTTAAGGGCCAGGTTTCGTGTGCTGTTCACCAATGCACCCCAAAGTTTGCGTCCTTCCCACCACCTGTCGTAAGCTGAGTTTGTTCGAAATACGAGGAACAAACCCAGCACGATACCTAATAATGAGTGCATAGCCGTTGTACTCTGAAATTCTGCCTCATGCAATCGGAATACGGAGATCATCAGGTAGCACACCAGCCCGGTAAAGAGTGCCAGGCTCACGAGGGCCGGCGTGAGCGTGCGCATTACCTGGCGGCTATAGTTATGCGTAATGAGGGAAATCCAGCTCTTCGGGTTGTAGTCTATCATAAGTCGGGTTAATCGGGGCCAAATTAACCTAATCGAAAAAATATATCAAAAGGCAACTTGACCAGTATGTAAATCGTTTCTATATTTAAAATGATATCATTTTAATATCAACCATATGAATTCAGAAAAAAACCTTACCCCGATGTCAGGATACATTGTTCTGACGGTCGTGATTATTCTGCTTTTAGTCAGTGTGATCACCTTTGTGGAATTTAGAAACCCGGGCTTTTTCTGGGTTACTGGTATTGCATTTGCGTTGATGCCGGGCTTTTTGCTCGTCAATCCCAATTATTCATGTGTGCTTGTGTTGTTTGGCGACTATCATGGTACGGTGAGGAAAAATGGTTTCTACTGGGTCAACCCCCTCTATACTAAAAACAAAATTTCGCTGAGAGCGCGGAACTTCGACAGCGAAAAAATCAAAGTGAATGACAAGGTCGGCAATCCTATTCAGATCGGTGTGATCCTCGTATGGCAGGTTCAGGACACGTTTAAGGCAGCCTTCGACGTAGACAATTACGAGAACTTTGTGCGTATCCAAAGCGACTCAGCCGTTCGCTCACTTGCGGGAAGTTATCCTTACGACAATTTCGACGAAGAAGCTGAAATGACACTTCGTTCGGGACAGGAAGAAGTGAACCACGCGTTGGAGATGAACTTACGCAACCGGCTGGATATCGCAGGGATACATGTGATCGAGGCAAGGATTGGATACATTGCCTACGCACCCGAGATTGCCGGGGCTATGCTTCGCCGGCAACAAGCTACTGCTGTAGTAGCCGCACGTCATAAAATTGTAGAGGGCGCTGTGAGTATGGTCCAGATGGCACTTGATCATCTAAAGAAACAAAATGTTGTTGAGCTGGATGAAGAACGTAAAGCGGCAATGGTCAGCAACCTGATGGTGGTCCTTTGCGGCGATAAGGACGTAAGTCCCGTTGTAAACGCCGGTACGCTGCACCAATAAATATTGTTATGAAAAAGCCATTCGAGGAAACGCAGCGGTTTACGCACTGGTGGATATGGATGATCTTGATCTCATCATGCCTGGTTGTAACAGGTCTGATGATAAACGGTATTTACACACAAATAATACTTGGCCAACCGTGGGGCGACACGGCGCTACCCGATGGCGGACTCGTGGCCATTGCTGTTTTCGCAATAACAGTTTGGCTCGCCGTTCTTGGCCTTCATCTGGTAACACGGTTGGATGTCCGCGTCGACGAACATACTCTCGCCTACAGGATTCCACCCATCATTCGTGGATGGCGGGTGTTGGATAAGGACCGGATAGATAGCTATCGTGTCGTAGAACCGGGAGTGATGGGATACGGCTTACACTACCGTTTTACCCGGCGTATGTTGACAGCGAATCTGGCGGGCGACGCGTTGCTCGAAATAACGTTGTCGAACAAAAGTAAGGTGCGGCTTGGTACGCGGTTTCCAAATGAACTGATGGCGGCGATAAACAGAATTAAGTCGACAGGGATCGCATATTAAAGATGGGTCATAAAAAACCATTTGTACTCCGGCTCGATCCGGAGGTATTGAAGGCGATGGAAAAGTGGGCAACTGATGAATTCAGAAGTACCAATGGCCAGTTGGAGTGGCTCATTACCAAAGCATTGCGGGAAGCGGGGCGGCTGAAGCAAAAATAAAGCTCACCCTTT
>WUUC01081490.1_pt1 | contig 42916 bp, 35 predicted proteins | sample 6278441 | NCBI WGS metagenome assembly WUUC01 (sample SAMN13675441, study PRJNA597444) | soil metagenome | isolation source: soil | place: USA: Washington | collected 2017-10
CTCCCTTGCCCTTGAGCTGTATAACGTCGGGGCCGGAAAACTGGTAGCGCCGCCGCAGGCGTTTGTAAGTCGTGGTATCGACGGGGATCGTTCCGACTTCGGCCTCGGACGCCAACCGGCTCGCGATGTTGATCGTGTCTCCCCACAAGTCGTAGACGAATTTCTTCTTGCCGATTACTCCGCCCACCGCCGGACCAGTGGCAATGCCGATGTGGAACTTGAGATTCTTGAGCGGCGCCCTGAGCGCAGCGACATCGCGAAGCTCGAGCGCCATATTCGCCATCGCTTCGGTGTATTCCTGCGCCGTGCCTGGCAGCCCACCGGCAACCATGTACGCGTCGCCGATCGTCTTGATTTTCTCGAGCTGGTATTTTTCCGCCAGCGCGTCAAGCTCGGAGAAGACCTGGTTAAGCAGCGCAACGACCTGGTTCGGCGGCAGCTCTTCGGACAGGCTGGTGAAATTCACGATGTCGACGAACATGACCGTAACATCGCTGAAGCCATCGGCGATCGTTGCTTCGTCGTGCTTGAGCCTCTGCGCGATCGCGCCGGGCAGCACATTCAAAAGCAGGCGCTCGGACTTTTCCTGTTCCTTGGCGAGCAGTTCGTTCTTGTCGTCGAGCACGCGCTTCAATTTTTCCTTCTCTCGCACCGAGTAGTGGATGAGGAGATAAACGATGCTCGACATCGCAGCAAAGTTGAGCACGAAAAATACCGCGACGGTTTTCATCGGCACCGTCGAAGCTTGCTCAGCCGCGAGGAAAAAATCAAAAAAGCCGGAAACCGCGGTGAGAACGATATAAGCAAAAAACCACGGTATCGATTCGCGCGCGCCTTGAAAGAGCATAACGCCGATGGGTGCCAGCAAAGCCCATAGCATCACGCCGCTCGAAGAGACATAGCTGCCGATGCTCCATTGCATCATGAAAGGCACGAACAGGAACATCGTCACCTGCGTCATGCGGAAAAACTCGAAATTCTTCGTCTTCAGGAAGACGAGCAGGCTGAGCGCAGAGATAAGCTGATAGCCGAGCGGAATTTCAACCGGGAACTTGATCCCCATGCTCCAATAGATCGCGAGCCAGAGGATCGCGGCGAAGCCCATGAGCGCGCACGCGAAGACGAGCAGAGTCTTGTTGAGCCGCTCATCGGCGGTATCACCGGGCGAAACAACCGCCGCTTCCAACGAACGGAAAAGCGTCATTGACCCCCCTTTAACGCGCGCGATGGTGACACCTTTCGCACGATACGGTCAAGGATGCATGGGCTAAAATGAGCGGCCTACACGTGAAGGAGCTAACCGATGTCAATGGCCGACCGCGACGGCTCGATCTGGTACGACGGTAACATGGTGCCCTGGCGTTCCGCGACGACGCATGTTCTGACACATACTCTGCACTACGGGATGGGCGTCTTTGAAGGCGTGCGGGCATATAAGACGGTGCGCGGCACCGCGATCTTTCGCCTGCGCGAGCACACCGACCGGCTGTTCCGCTCGGCACATATCTTTGGCATGAAGCTGCCGTTCTCCAACGACACGATCATGTCCGCGCAGCGCGCGGTCGTGCGGGCGAACAAGCTCGAAGCGTGTTATATCCGCCCGATCGCATTTCTTGGCTCGGAAGCTTTGGGTGTCTCGGCAAGGAACGTCAGCATCCACATCGCGATCGCCGCATGGCCATGGGGAGCGTATCTTGGCGCAGAAGCGTTGGAGAAAGGTATCCGCGTCAAGACGTCGTCGTTCAGCCGCCACCATGTCAACGTCACGATGTGCAAGGCCAAAGCGGTCGGCACCTACACGAACTCTATTCTTGCAAACCAGGAAGCCGCGCAGGACGGTTACGACGAGGCGCTGCTCCTCGACGTCGAAGGCTACGTCGCGGAAGGCTCGGGCGAGAACATTTTTATCGTGCGGAACGGCAGACTCTATACTCCCGATCTCACTTCAGCGCTTGAGGGCATCACCCGCGACACGATCGTCGAGCTCGCGAAGGAGGTGGGAATCGAGGTGATCGAAAAGCGCATCACACGCGACGAGGTTTATTGCGCGGATGAAGCTTTCTTCACTGGAACCGCAGCCGAAGTGACGCCGATACGCGAGCTCGACAGCCGCATTATCGGCGAGGGGAAACGCGGGCCGATCACGACCCGGTTACAAGCAATGTTCTTCGATTGCGTCAACGGCCGCGCGAAAAGTCGCGACGAGTGGCTGACATTTCTCGAATAGCATGTCCGAAGAAAAAATCGAAAACCGGGAACGCACGATCGAAGTAAAGCCGGAAGATCTTCCGCTTCACTGCCCTATGCCGCACATGCTGCTCTGGAATTCCCACCCACGCGTATACCTTCCGATCGAGGAGACGGGACAAGCGCGCTGCCCGTACTGCAGCACCGAGTACACGTTGCAGGGCGGACCGTTGGCGAAGCAGCATTAGCTTTATACTCGTCGCAGCGAACGCGAACGGTTACGGGCTTGCTAAGAGAGGGAGCGATTAACCTTCGGCTGTTTACGGCGAATGAAGCGCTATCCGGTTTCCTTCGCTGTCGAGAACGATCGCACGCGAGCCATGCGGGACGATCGAGTGCTTGGCTTTGATCACCTTCCCTCCATTCGCTTCCACCGCAGCAATCGCGTTGTCGAGCTTTCCGGCGCAATTGAAGTAAACGAGTGGTCCGCGATCCGAAGGTCCATCGGTAGCGGAAATAAACAGGCAGCCTCCAACATCGTTAGCCTCGTGTGGGAAAACGCCGATCGCGCCTCCCGGAAATTCTTCCTTCTTCACGGTTTGCCCGAGCACCGCGGAATAGAAGCGGAGCGCGCGGTCGAGATCGGTGACGGGAATGTCGAACCAGACGATTTGATTGGCCATTTGGCGATCTTTGAGCGGTGCAGCGTGCGAATTTTGTGCGGTGCTGCTGGAGTGACTCGAACACTCGACCTGACGATTACGAATCGTCTGCTCTACCAACTGAGCTACAGCAGCGCGGAGGAAATTATGACATCAAGCGAAGTCAAGCAGAATCTGAACGAATGCGAACGATGACGTCGATGCCCTCAGCGACCGTCCCCCGGGGAAGCGGCGGCAGACCGGATACACTCACGCCCTCGGCGTCGATATCAGTCAACTGCCCGCTCGAGACATCGTAGAAATGATGGTGTTCGCCGATGTTCGGATCGTAAAAGACTGGCGCTGGATCGACGATCACCTGGCGGATGAGCTTATGCTGGACGAATACATTGAGCGTGTTATAGACGTCGCGCGCGAGGTCTCGGGGCTGCGAGAGTTGACCGTCGTAAGCACCTGCTCCGCTGACATATGCTCGCCGCGCGAAAACAGAGCATGACCTATTCGATTCGCTGGCGAGTCGGAGTAAGCCCGTGGCTTCGCAGCAGCGCCGCGACTTCGTCTCGCGATAAAGGCTTCATTCTCATTGCAAAGTATAAAGAAGCGGGCAAAAGGCGTCTAACGCGACATTGATGCGCGTTCGTTGGTCAGCCGCGACGGCCACGGGAAATCGCTGCTAGCATCATGAAAGATAATATCGGCCAGAAGCCGTGCACTCCCGGGCGCCATTGTGAGTCCATGTCGGAAGTGACCACAATTCATGTAAAGGTTGCGTACTTCCGGGTGGCGCGCAATGGTAGGCATCGCTGACCCGGGTCTCAAGCCCGCCCACTGCGACACCAGCGAATTTTCGTTCAACGCGGGGAATAGCCCTTTCGCCCAGCGCAATACTTCTGTCCTGAAATGAGTCGTCGTGCTCTTGTCGAATCCTGTGTTTTCGATAGAGCTGCCGGCGAGAATGTGACCATCGCGGCGAGGGACGAGATAAAGCTCGCCCTGCAATAGCATACTTGGAACCGTCCCGGGCAAGCATCGGAACAACAGCATCTGTCCCTTGACCGGCTCTGTTTCGAATCCGCAGGCGAGTTCACCGAGCAGGTTCCGGCTCCATGCGCCAGCGCAAACAATCACCGAATCAGCTTCAATCGCCCCGACCGACGTTGATATCGAGCTGACCCGACTGTTCGATAGATAAAACGCGAGCACTTCGACGCGCTCGAGAATCGTTACGCCCCGCCGCTCAAGATCTTTTGCCAAGGCGCGGAGCAGTCGAGGCGACCGCACGTGTGCGACGGATGGCAGAAAGACTCCATCCTTCGAGGATCCGACCATGGCGGTCTTCGTCGTTCCGTTCCCGTTCGTTGATACCCGCGTGCTTGCTTGATCGTACGGCGGCAGGACGAGCGCGCCGCATGTTTCATATTCCGCGTCAATCCCAGTTTCGCAGCGCAACTCTTCGATAAGTGCGGGATACATTGCCGCGCTGTCGCCGGCCATGTGATTGATACGGTCAGGTTGTTGCCACGGGGAAAGCGTTGCAAGAATTCCCGCGCTTGACCACGAGGCTTCTCGCGGAGAAAGCGATTTTTCGACGACGGTCACTCTCGCGCCGCGCTTTGCGAGCTCCAGTGCGCTCGCAAGGCCGATAACCCCCGCGCCGATAACGACAAAATCTGAATTCAATCAACGCACAGTTCAAGAAAATCCGCCGCTCATTCTAGCAAAGCCACCATCCGTCGTTTTTTTCTCGCGTCTTCCAGCGCGGCTCCATAGCATGCAGCGACTTGCAAAAGGAGTCCGCATGGAAACGAAGCAAACCGGTTTCACATTGATCGAGGTCATGATCACAGTCGCGATCGTTGCGATTCTCGCCAGTATCGCTATTCCGGCGTACACCGATTACGTGCGACGTGGTCAGCTCTCGGAGGCGACCAGCACGCTTTCCGATCTTCGCGTCCGGATGGAACAGTTCTATCAAGACAACCGGAGTTATGCGGGCGCAGCATGCAGTGGCGCGTGCGGGGTGCCGTGCCCGGCCACTCAGTTCTTCACTTACAGCTGCGCTACGGACGGACAGACGTTCACCATGACCGCAACTGGCGCGGGCGGCGTGACCAGCGGTTTCGCGTACACACTCAATCAGCAGAACGCCCGCGCCACCACCATGTTTTATGGTGCCGCAAGCGCGGCAACGTGCTGGCTTACGAAAAAAGGGGCGACATGCTGAGACGCGACGCCGGGCTCACGCTGATCGAACTGATGATCGCAATCGCGATTCTGGGGCTGGTCGTGACGTTTGCCCTACCCAGCTATTCGACCTGGATTCAGAACACGCAAGTTCGTAACGCCGCGGAGGCGATACAAAACGGTATGCGCCTTGCCAGAACCGAGGCAGTGCGCCGCAATACGATGGTGCAGTTCGTCATGGGGGCTGGAGCGGCATGGACCGTCAATGCGATTGATGCGGCCGGAGTGGTCGCTGAGCAGATCCAGTCGCACAACGCTTCAGATGGGACGAGCACCGCGACTCTTACGTTGTTCTCAGGATCTCCCCCAGTTGCCGATTCTACCGCAACCCGCCTCACCTTTAATGGATTGGGCCGGGTGATTGCTAATCCGGGAGGGGCGGCGACGCTTACTCAGGTGGCAGTGGACTCCTCTGTCTTGGCAGAGGGAGACAGCCGCGAATTGCAAATCAATGTCGGCGTTGGCGGTGACGTGCGGATGTGCGATCCCCATGTCGACCCCGATACCGATGATCCGAGGAAATGCCCGAGTTTATGAGCAAGCCACAAAAAGGAATCGTGCTGCTCGAAGCGCTCATTGCGATCCTGATCTTCGCGTTTGGCGTGTTGGCGCTCGTCGGATTGCAGGCGAACTCGATCAATCAGGTGCTCGATGCCAAATACCGCGCCGATGCGAGCTTCGTCGCCAACGAGATCATCGGCAAGATGTGGGTCAACCGCGCCAGTCTCAGTGCTTTCGAATGCGACCCGTGCACGAGCAGCAGTAGCAACGCAGACATCAAGGCATGGGTTGCGCAGATGGCTCCCGGCGGCAATTTTCCTCTGCCCAGCGCACAAGCCAGCATCGTCCGCGAAGCGGGCGCCGGGAATCCCATGCGGGTGACGGTACGTTGGACGCCTCCGCAAACCAACGCGACTCACAACCACGTCGCGATTACGTACATAAATGAGCCGTGATCATGTCGACGTCATCGAGCCAGCGCGGGTTCAGCATAGTGGAAATAATGGTAGGACTGGTGATCGCACTAGTCGCCACGATTGTGATTTTTCAAGTCTTCGCCGCGGCCGAGGGCCACAAGCGGACGACGACCAGCGGATCTGACGCGCAGCAGAACGGTGCACTCGCGCTGTTTGCTCTGGAGCGCGAAGCCCGGCAAGCAGGATACGGGTTTACCGGCTCGCTCCAACTTCTCGGCTGCAACATCCGCACCTGGGACGATGAGCGCGGGGCGGCTTTTCCTCTGGACTTCGTTCCCGTTCGCATTACACAAGGCGCAGGGACGGCGCCCGATGCGATCACGTTCAAGTATGCGAGCTCAGCGTTGCTCAGCACGCCCGCGACACTCACGCAAACGATGTCGTCGCCAACAGATGTCTTCAAGGTTGATAACCGGTTCGGCTTCAACGCCGGGGACCTTGTTATTGCTGCCGAGCCCGGAAAGGATTGCACACTCGCGCAAGTGACCAGCACGCCTACCGGAGCGGGCGAGACGGACAGCGTCGTCCACGCCGATGCGGCTCGTTACAACAACGCGACTGGACTTGGGGTTTCTTACTCGAAAGATATCGGCAAGTTGTTCAACGTCGGCGCGCTCCCGACAAGCAACGTTTACTCGATCGCCGGCAATCAGCTCGTCTCGCGAAACCAGTTCCAGACCAATGCCGACACGCCGTTGATCGACGGCATCGTGCAATTACAGGCGCAGTACGGAAAAGATACTAACGCGGATGGCGTGGTCGAGACTTGGGACACGGTAAGTCCGACGACCGCCACCGGTTGGCAGCAGGTATTAGCGTTGCGCCTCGCGGTTGTCTCGCGCAGCGCGCTACAAGAGCGCGGAGACGTCGCGACCGGCGTCTGCGACATCACTGTTGCCGCGCCCACGTGGTCAGGGGGAACGCTCGATTTATCGGCGGACGCCGATTGGCGGTGCTACCGCTACAAGACTTACGAGACCACGGTGCCCGTCCGCAACATGATCTGGAGGGCTGCGTAAATGCATCGATTGCCTAGCGCAAGACGCGAGCGTGGAGTCGTCTTGTTCATCGCGCTCATCGTACTGGTCGCGATGGGTCTCGCCGCTGCAGCGCTGACTCGCTCGGTCGATACCGGCACCGTAGTTGCCGGCAACCTCGCGTTTAAACAGTCATCGATTCAGGGAGCCGATCGCGGAGTCGATGCGGCTACCGCCTGGCTGCTCGCGAACGCTGCCGGCGCCGCGCTGGATAAGAACCTTTCTTCGCAGGGCTATTACTCTTCGCGTCCGGCAGCGGAGCCAGACTGGTTTGACCCTGAGGTCTGGACTGAGCTTGAAGCCGTTACGCTGCCCGAGGACGCCTCAGGGAACAGTATCTCTTATGTCATCCATCGCATGTGTACGCAGCCTGATACCGCATACAACGGCTCCAAGGCCGGGGTCCCGAACGAGTGCGCGCTCAGCTATTCCGAGGGCGGCGCGAACCCCGGTGCAAGCAAGAGCGTAGGCAATACGGTTTTTGCCGGCACTCCTAAAGTGCATTACCGCGTGACGTCGCGTACGGCCGGTCCGCGCAACACTTTCAGCGTCGTGCAAACGCACGTCGTCGTTACCAACTGACGCAGATTTGCTCAAGTTCGAAGGGAGGCAACATGAAGCAGCCACGTAAAATGCGGCTTCACCAAATTCATGCCGCAGTTCTGGTTCTTGGCTTTACTGCGTTCTCGGGGCGAGCCGAAGTGACTGACCTCGCTAATGTCCCGCTCGCCAAATCGACCGACACGATCGTCCAACCCAATCTGATGTTCATCCTCGACGATTCGGGCAGTATGCAGTGGAGCTACATGCCCGACTCGGTATTCTTTAACAGGTACTATCAGAAGATCGGCTACCGCAACCACCTCTGCAATAAGGCCTACTACAACCCGAACATAAGCTACAAGCCGCCGCTTGATGCTGCTGGAAATTCTTATCCGAACTCGAGTTTTACTGCGGCGTCGTATGACGGCTTCGTAAGCGGCGCTCCCACCGTCAATCTGAGCACTGGCTTCATGGCCTGGCGTTCGTCCAGCTCGGGCTTCAACCCTCCAAGCGGGTTTGCTTCCGATTGCTGGAACGTCGACGATGAGGGCGACAGAGTAGAGTGCACCGCGAGTAGCTCCAGCAGCTCACAACTTCCTAACACGGCCGGTGCGGCACACTACTACACCTACAAGGGCAGCAAGCCCGGCAACCTCGGAGACAACAGTTCTGACGATCACTGCAAGAACGTAACATCAGGCGCGGGTACGAATTGGACAAAGGTAACAGTCAGCCCCAGCTCCGGACCGGGAGGAACAGACGAAAGAGAAAACTTCGCGAATTGGTACACGTATTACCGGACACGTATCCTCGCGATGAAAAGCGCCGCCGGCCGTGCATTTGCTTCGGTGGACGACACGTATCGCGTCGGTTTCATCACAATCAATCCTACATGCCCCAACGGCAGCAGCAGTTCTTGCTCTGGCGGCGTCAGAGCCGCGAAGTATCTCAAAATCGATGATTTCAGCTCGGTTCATAAATCGGATTGGTACAGCAAACTCTATTCGATCAATCCCGCCGGCGGCACCCCGCTACGAGTCGCGCTCTCGCGAGTCGGCCGACATTTTGGCGGTAAGACAGACGGCATTAATTCGGGTATGCCAGAAGATCCGGTCCAGTTTTCATGCCAGCAAAATTTCTCGCTGCTGACGACCGACGGCTATTGGAATGGGAGTGCAGGGCAGAAACTGAATGGCAGCTCGATTGGCAATCAGGACAACGTCGAAGCCGACAGCAACCGACCCTTGTTTGACGGTAACTTGAGTGGGTCGACCAACACACTCGCCGACGTGGCGATGTATTACTACAAGACTGACCTGCGGCCTGCCGGGTCCACTGGTTCGCTCGGAACCGATGTATCGGAAGACAATGTCAAGAACACCGATACCGACCCTGCGGAGCACCAGCATATGACGACCTTCACGCTTGGCCTCGGCTTGAATGGAAGAATGACGTACGACTCGAATTACGACAAGGCGACGACGGGAGACTTCGCCAAGGTCAAGAGCGGAGCCACAGGCTGCTCATGGCAGAGCGCAAGCGCAAAGTGCAACTGGCCGGTGCCGGCTGCTGATTCGCCAAGCGCATTGGACGATCTTTGGCACGCCGCGGTCAACGGCCGAGGAAAATACTTCAGTGCCAGCGACGCAGCAACGCTGGCGCAGGGCTTGTCGGGAGCATTGGCAGGCATGAAAGTAAAACTGGGATCCGCAGCGGCATCGGCAACCAGCAGCCCGAACATCACGCAAGAGGAAAACTCGATATTCAGCACGAGTTATCGCACCGCCGTGTGGGATGGCGAAGTCGAGGCGCAAAAAATCGACGCGACCAATGGTGAGGTCGACGAGGCAAAGACCTGGTCAGCGCGCACCGTCTTGAACGGTCAAGTGGCCGCCACATCGGATACTCGTACGATCTACACCTTCGATTCTGGCACGGAAACCAAACTCAAGCCCTTCCTGTGGGACAGCTTGTCGGATAACGACAAACTCTACTTCAGTAACAAATGCAGCGCGTTGTCGCAATGTGCAGCACTCGATGGTTCTATCCCGGCAAACGCGACAAAACAAACCGAAACCAATAGCGGCAAAAACCTGGTCGAATACCTTCGCGGACGCACTCAGTATGAGGGGACCCACTACCGCGATCGGGAGTATGCGCTAGGGGACATGGTGAACTCGACGCCTGTCTACGTTAGAAAGCCGCGGCATAGTTTCAATGATTCCGTTACACCCACGTACGGCCAATTCAAGCTCGACAATCAGAACCGTCAAGCGATGTTGTATGTCGGTGCCAACGATGGAATGTTGCACGCGTTCAATGCGGATAACGGGACCGAGGTGTGGGCGTATGTACCGACCGCAGTGATGCCGAACATGTACCGGCTTGCAGATAATTCCTACCGCGACAACCACCAATATTTTGTCGATGGCTCGCCGGTTGTAATGGACATGTACGTGAGCGGGGCCTGGAAGACCATTCTCGTGGGAGGTTTTAATGGAGGGGGTCGTGGCTACTTCGCGCTTGACGTCACTACCCCTGGTTCGCCCAAGGCGCTATGGGAGTTCAAGGTACGCAATCCGAGCGTCACTGCGTGCGCGACCATCCTCGCAGCGGCGGTCGGAGCAACCGATGACTGCGACTTGGGTTACACCTTCGGCAATCCTGTACTGACTAAGCGGAAATTCGATGGCAAGGCCGTTGTACTGGTGACTTCGGGTTATAACAATGTTTCTCCCGGAGACGGAAAGGGCTACCTCTACGTCCTGGATGTCGCTGATGGAAAAATCCTTGACAAAATCGCAACCGGAACAGGCACTACGACGAGTCCCAGCGGCCTGGCGAAGATCAGCGCGTACGCCGACAACTTTTCCGTCGACAACACCGCCCTGCGAGTTTATGGCGGCGATCTGTTAGGTAACGTATGGCGGTTCGACCTTAGTGGAGCAGCTGGGTCGACAACCAATATTGCGCAGCTCAAGGATGCAGCTGGCAAGGCGCAATCTATTACCACTCGGCCGGAGCTGGCGGAAATCGAAGGCTCGCCCGTGGTCTATATCGGCACTGGTCGATTCCTCGGCGTAAGTGATTTGTCCGATCCGGCTACTCTGTCGCCGCCATTGCCCTACGCCTACCAACAGTCGTTCTACGCCTTCAAGGATAAAGGCATCAACAACGGGACGCTTAGAGACAACTCCGGTATGAAGCAACAGTACCTGGCACAGACCGATAGCCTGAGCCGCACCACGAGTAATCCCGTCGCCATAGATTGGAAAACCGACACCGGCTGGTTCGTCGATTTCAACCCAGGCAATACGTCACCCGGAGAACGGGTGAACATTGATCCGCAGCTCGTTCTCGGTACGTTAACCGTGGCGACGAACATACCCAATCCGAACGCGTGCAGCGGTTCGGGGAGCAGCTACGTCTATCAGTTCGACCATAAGAGCGGAAGTTATGTATCGACTTCGGGACAAGTGACGGCGACGAAGATTTTCAACGATGCTCTGACCGTAGGTTTCGTCGTTATTCAGCTTGCCAACAAGACCGTCAAAGCGATCATCAACGCCGACGATGGTCGCAAGGAGACGCTGGGTGTACACACCGGTACCGGTTCAGTGAGCACGCGTCGTATCTCGTGGCGTGAATTAATCCAGAACTAAATAGGAAATAGAAACGGGAGCCCGCGGCTCCCGTTTCGGTGCCGGTGCATCTATCGGTTGATCGCGGCGGAAAGTTCCTTGGGCAGCGGAAAGGTCACGTTTTCCGTGATGCCGTCCATCTCATGAACATCGGCACCGCTCAATCGCCTCAGTCTCGCAATTACTTGCTGCACTAGCACCTCTGGTGCGGATGCTCCCGAAGTAACGCCGATACACCGCTTGCCGCTGAGCCACGCGGGATCGATGTGCTCGGCGCTGTCGACGAGATAAGCCGGAATGCCGTTATTATGCGCGACCTCGCGCAGCCGATTTGAGTTCGAGCTGTTTGTTGACCCGACCACGACCATAACGTCGCACTCCTTCGCAAGCGCCTTGACCGCATCCTGACGGTTCTGCGTCGCATAGCAGATGTCATCCTTCTTCGGCCCGACGATCTTCGGAAAACGCGCACGCAGCGCCTCAATCACTTTCGACGCGTCGTCGACCGACAACGTCGTCTGCGTAACGAACGCCAGGTTGTTCTCATCCTGAACATGAAGCCCTTGCACGTCGTGAGGACTTTCGACGAGATAGATCCCCTCTTTGACCTGGCCCATCGTCCCTTCGACTTCAGGGTGTCCGGTGTGGCCGATCATCACGATTTCTTTCCCCTGCGCGCGCATCTTCGCGACTTCGACGTGTACTTTGGTGACGAGCGGACACGTCGCGTCGAAGACTTTCAGATTCCGCGCAGCGGCTTGCTTTCGCACCGTCTGAGGAACGCCATGCGCGCTGAAGACGAGCACCGAATTCTCGGGAACCTCGGCGAGATCTTCGATGAAGATCGCTCCCTTGTTGCGAAGATTGTCGACCACGAATTTGTTGTGCACGACCTCGTGGCGCACATAAACCGGCGCGCCGAACCGTTCGAGCGCGAGCTCAACGATGTCGATCGCGCGATCTACGCCGGCGCAGAACCCTCGGGGATTGGCGAGCAAAACGTGCATTGCGCTATTCTGCCACGCCGCTCAAAAAAAAAGCCCGCGAAGGTCGCGGGCTTTGTGTGCGATGCCACTTGCTTCAGTCATCCCAGCCGCGTCTGTAGTGACTTTTCTTGTAGTGACCGCGATGCCAGCCGTTGTCATAGCGCGGTTTGCGGCCCTGATAGTAGTGATGATGATCGACGCGCTGCGGACCATGATCGTAATAATGATCGTCGCGGTCAGCCAGGACGTATACCCCTGCCGCCGCGCCGATCGCGCTACCGAGCATCGCCGCATCACGGCCGCCAATCATCGACCCCAACGCCGCGCCTGCAGCACCACCGAGACCACCGCCGAGCACCGCTTCTCCATCTATGTTGCCCCAGCGGCTTCCATGGTCGGCGAAAGCCGGTACGCTCAGACCCATCAACAGCGCGGCCATTCCCAACGATGACTTCAACCTCATTGTTTTCTCCTTGGATTGAGAAGCAAAGAGCTTCGAATCCAAGAACGCCCCGGCTCGCGAACCCGTTTACTAAGGAAAATCCTTAATCGGCTGCGATTTGGTGGCGGGGAAAAAACTGTCCCAGATGAGGAGTATCGCGCCGCACGTGATCGCCGAATCGGCGACATTGAACGCCGGCCAGTGAAAGCCATATGCGTGGACATCCAGAAAATCGACCACCGCACCGAGCCGTATGCGGTCTATGACATTGCCAATTGCGCCGCCGAGGACGAGCGTTAGAGCAAGATTGAAGCGAAACCGCCCGGGATACTTCCATAGCATATAAATGATCCAGATCGACACCGCGATCGCGACCACAGTGAAGAAATGCCGTTGCCATCCCGATGCGTCGCTCAAGAAGCTGAACGCGGCGCCGGGATTGAAAACATAGACAAGATTGAAAAAGTTCGTGACCTCGATGCTCTCACCGGGAATCATCAATGCGTTGATCCAATATTTCGTGAGTTGGTCGAAAAGCACGATCACGGCGGCAATCAGGAGATAAATACTAGGCATGCTTTCGCGGCTCTCCTGCGCCGAAAAGGTGGGCGACACATCGCCCGCAAATTTCCGGATGAGCCGTGTCAGCGTTGACATCGGCACGGTAGTGCCAACATCGCGCGCATTTCGCATGACTGCTGGCGGCAACGATAATTTTTTCCCCATCCTGCGTGCGTGTTACTCGGGCTTGCGAAGTGATAAAGACGAATCGAAGGTCGTCTTCGACCGAAGCAAGAAGCTCGTAGTCCTCACCATTCACGCATACCTCGACCTCTGCCTGCAGCGAGGAGCCGATATCGCCGGCAACCCGCGCTTCTTCGAGCTTTTTCAACACTCGGGACCGAACCTGGCGGAGTTTATCCCACCGTTCGAGCAGCGCTTCGTCCTCTGTGGGAAAGCGTTGCCACGTCTCGAGAAAAATGCTTTCGCCGCCGCGATTGAAAATTCTCCACGCTTCGTCAGCGGTGAAGCTCAGAACCGGCGCGAGATAGCCGATCAGCGAGCGAGCAATATGCCACAGCGCGTTTTGAGCCGAGCGGCGGGGTTTCGAATTCTCGCCGGTGGTATAGAGCCGATCTTTGAGGATATCGAGGTAAAAACCGCCGAGATCTTCGGAACAAAACGTCTGCAGCTTCTGTACGACGACGTGAAAGTCATAATCCTCGTAGTGCTGTTCCAGCTCACGCGCAAGCCGGCCGGTCAGCACGCAGGCATAGCGATCGATTTCGATCCAATCTTCGTAAGCGATTGAATGACGGTCCGCGTCGAAGTCTTCGAGATTAGCGAGCAAGAAACGCAGCGTGTTACGGATACGGCGGTACGATTCAACCACACGCTTCAGAATTTCGTTAGAGATCGACAGCTCGCCCGAGTAATCGGTGGCGGCGACCCACAACCGCAGGATATCCGCGCCCAGCGTATCGACCACTTTCTGTGGCGCAATTACGTTGCCTTTCGACTTGCTCATCTTCTTGCCTTCGCCGTCGACGACAAAGCCATGTGTGAGGAGCGCTTCGTACGGCGCGCGCGATTCGATCGCGCACGAGGTGAGCAAGGAAGATTGGAACCAGCCGCGATGCTGGTCGGAGCCTTCCAGATATAAATCGGCCGGATAACGAAGCTCGGTGTTTTGCTTCAACACTGTGGCATGCGTCGTCCCGGAATCGAACCAGACATCGAGCGTGTCGTTGAGTTTCTTGTAATGTTCGGCATCATCGCCCAGAAGATCGCGGGGATTGAGCTGAAACCATGCCTCGATTCCCCGCTCCTCCACCTTCTGCGCAACGGTTTCAAGCAATTCGCGACTGCGGGGATGTAGGTCACCGCTCTCCTTGTGCACGAACAAAGCGATCGGCACACCCCAGCTGCGCTGGCGCGAAATGCACCAGTCGGGGCGGTTTGCGACCATTCCTCGGAGCCGCGCTTTTCCCCACGAAGGATAGAACGCCGTCGCTTCCACAGCCGCGAGCGCCGTGTCGCGAAGACTTTCCTTTGAATCCGCATCCCCAAATGCTGAATCGTGCTGTTGATCCATTCCGATAAACCACTGTCGCGTGGCGCGGAAAATCACCGGGGTCTTGTGGCGCCAGCAATGCGGATAGCTGTGCGTTGTCTTTGCCAAGGAAAAGAGCAGTCCCTTGCTTCGAATTCGATCGATAATGAGGTCGTTCGCATTCCAGACATTCTCGCCGCCGACGAGCGGCACCGACCGATAAAATTTGCCTTCGTCATCGACCGGATTTTCTACGGGAAGCTTGTACTCCAGACCGACCACATAGTCTTCGAGCCCATGAGCAGGCGCTGTGTGAACGAGTCCGGTTCCCGCGTCGAGCGTGACGTGTTCGGCAACAATCATCGGGACAAGCCGTTCGTACAAGGGATGCTGTAGCAGCAGACCCTCGAGACTCGATCCTTTGCAGCAGGCAATTCGCTTTGGCTCCTTCACGCCAAAGCGCTCGAGCGCCGCTTCAGCAAGATCTCGGACCAGAATCAACAAGCCTTTCTCGGTCTCGATAAGGTCGTAATCAAAATCGGGATGTACGGCGACCGCCTGATTCGCCGGTAGGGTCCACGGAGTCGTCGTCCAGATCACCGCATAAGCGGGAGTCTTTATCTCTTCGCGAACAGCGAAGGCTCGCGCAAGCGCGGCATGATCAACAATCGGGAATGCCACATCGATCGCCGGCGAAGTCTTGTTTTCATAGTCGACTTCCGCCTCAGCAAGCGCTGAATGGCAGTCGATACACCAGTGCACCGGCTTTTGCCCCTGGTAGACGAAGCCCCGCTCGAGAATGCGCCCAAGCGCCCGGATGATTCCCGCTTCGGTATTGAAATCCATCGTAAGGTATGGACGTTCCCAATCGCCGAGCACCCCGAGACGAATGAAATCGGCGCGCTGCTTTTCGATCTGCGCGCTCGCGTATTCACGACAAAGCTGACGAAATTCGCGTGCAGGAATGTTCTTGCCATGCACCCTCTCCACCTGATGTTCGATGGGCAGGCCATGACAGTCCCATCCCGGAACATACGGCGCGTCGAATCCCGCGAGCGTTTTACTCTTGACGATGATGTCCTTCAGAATTTTGTTCACCGCGTGGCCGATATGGATGTCGCCATTTGCATACGGCGGCCCGTCGTGCAGAACGAAAGTCGATCGGCCTTTCGCTCTCTCCCGGATCTTCTGATACAGCCCCGCCTGTCGCTTCAGCATCTCGGGCTCGCGCCTTGCCAAGTCACCGCGCATCGGGAAAGGCGTATCGGGAAGATTCAGAGTTTTTTTGTAGTCAGCCATCCTTGAGGTATCGATAACGACAATTTGGAATCAGGACTGGACTTCCCTATCCGCTAATCGCCTATCCCTATTCCCTCGTTCTGGAACCACGTCTTCGCATTCTCCACATCTATCGCGATTTGCTTTGAGAGCGCTTTCAAATCGCCGTATTTTGCTTCATCTCTCAGCTTGTGCAAAAAAAACACCGTCGCGTGTTCACCGTAGAGCACATCTTCGCTATCGAAAATGTGAGCTTCGAGGACCAGCGCACTGCTGTCGGAAACCGTCGGACGAAATCCAAGGCTCGCGACGCCTTGGCGTCGTTTTCCATCTGCGATGGCGATTTCAGCGACGAAGATGCCAGCGATTGGCGGCCGCTCGTTCTTGAGCTGAACATTCGCCGTCGGAAAGCCGAGCTTTGCTCCAAGTTTATCGCCATGGATAACCTTGCCGCTGATCGAGTAGTCGCGACCCAGTAACAATTTCGCTCTTGCAAACCGCCCTTCTGCAAGCGCGACCCTGATCGCGCTGCTCGATACACGTTCACCGTCAACCATTACGCTATCCATGCGGCTAAGCTCGAAACGCTTCGCCGCCTTCTCGAGAAAGCCAAAGTCCCCCGTTCGTTCCCGGCCGAACCGGAAATCATCTCCGACGATGACGAAGCGGGCGCCCATGCGATCGAGCGCCCGCACAAAATCGTGCGCGCTCAATCGCGAAAAAGCCGCGTCGAAACGCTGCACGTAGAGCAGATCGACGTCGTTTTCGGAAAGCAGACGGGCTTTCTCGCGCAGATCGGTTAAACGGGCTGGCGCGCTTCCTGGCGAGAAAAATTCTCGTGGATGGGGCTCGAACGTGAGTACGGCGGTGGCCAATTTCCGCTCCTCCGCCGCTTCTGCGAGATGCGCAAGCAGCGCCCGGTGCCCCAGGTGTACGCCATCGAAGTTGCCGATCGTCAATGCAATGCGACGTGCAGGGGCCGACGAGATTCCGCGAATGATCTGCATGGGAGTTCGTCCGGACGACGCCGGACGAAAGCGATTCTAGCTTAATGAGAAATGGCTAAAGGACAGCTGAACGCGGGTGCTGCTCTTCACGCGATACAGCCTGCTCGAACACTTTGCCGATCATGATCACGGCGGGACCTACAATGTCGCCGGCAGCGGCAAGCTCAGCTAAGACGCAGTCGATGCGCCGCGAGGTCGCGAGCGAAGCGTTCTCGACGACCGAAACCGGGGTATCGCGGGGCATTCCCTTCTCGAGCAAGGCGCGGGCAATCTCCTTCGCCTGGCCTGCGCCCATGTAGAGGACGGCGGTGTCAGCGGAAAGGACTGCATCCGCCCAGTTAGAATCGCCCTCTCCCTGGCCGATTCTCGGGGTGACGAGCGTAACTGCGCGCGACACGCCCCGACGCGTGAGAGACACTTGCAATTCCGCGCTGGCGGCGACCGCGGCAGTGATCCCGGGAACAACCTCAAATTCGATTCCGGCGGTCCGTAGCGCAGCCATCTCCTCGGCGGCGCGGCCGAAGAGCATCGGGTCGCCGCCTTTGAGCCGGATGACGACGTCGTATTTGAGCGCCGCTTCGATGAGGCAACGATTGATGAATCGCTGATCGGTCGAGATCGTCCGGCAGCGTTTCCCGACTTGAACTTTCTTCGCCGTCGGGGCAAGGGCAAGCATGTCCGGCTGGACGAGCGCATCGAAGAAAACGATCTCTGCACGCTTTAGGAGCTCAGCGCCACGCACGGTGATCAAATCCGCGGCTCCAGGTCCTGCGCCGACCAGATAAACCTTTCCTCGCATTACCGGATCATCCCTGCCGCAACGGTATCATTGCTCGCCTCGTCCATGAGAATGAATGCGCCCGTCGCGCGATTGTCTTCGTAGGCATCGAACACCAACGGGGTTTGAGCCTTGATCGCGACGCGCCCGATTTCGTTCAGCTTGAGCGTCGTCGCTCGCTCCTTTTGTGCGAGCGTGTTGATGTCCAAAGCAAAGTCTACCCGAACAACAATCGCTTTCGCTGTGCGCGTCGTATGCTTGATCAAATATCTGCGTCCGGTATACAAAGGCTCAGTTCCAAGCCAGCATACATCGGCGTCGAATTGCTTCGCTATTCTAGGAGCACCTTTCACGATCGCGTCGCCGCGCGAGATGTCGATTTGATCTTCGAGCAGTAAAGTGACCGACTGATGCGCGAAAGCGTGCTCGAGGTCGCCGTCATAAGTGTGAATTCGTTTGACGCATGACGACAATCCCGAAGGCAGAATCGTCACTTCGTCTCCAACGTTGATGTCGCCCGACTCGATGCGCCCCATATAACCGCGAAAATCATGCTCTCTCGAATTCGCGGTACGGCTCACGCCCTGCACAGGGAAGCGAAATTGGCGTTCGACCAGGTCGTGCATGACGGGGGCGGTCTCGAGCACATGCAACAAACGATCGCCGCGATACCAACGAAGTCGCTCGCCACGCTCGACGACCATGTCGCCGTGCAGCGCTGAAATCGGAATGTAGACCACGCCGCACAAGCCAATCGCCTGTGCAAACGTTTCGTAGTCGTCGCTGATCCGCTGGAATACGTGTTCCGAATATTCCACCAGATCCATCTTGTTGACTGCGACAACGACGTGCCGCACTCCCATCATCTTTGCGACATAGGAATGACGGCGGGTCTGCGTGAGCACGCCCTTGCGTGCGTCGATCAGGATGATCGCGAGCTCGACCTTGCTCGCGGCAGTGACCATATTGCGCGTGTACTGCTCGTGGCCAGGTGCGTCTGCAAGAATGAACTTCCGTTTCGGGATCGCGAAATAGCGATATGCGACGTCGATCGTGATTCCCTGCTCGCGCTCGGCGATAAGACCGTCGGTGAGAAGCGAGAGGTCGACTCCGTCGATCCCGCGCCTGCGCGTCGTGCGCTCAACCGCCGACAACTGGTCTTCGAAGATCGATTTGGAGTCGTGGAGGAGCCGGCCGATCAGCGTGCTCTTGCCGTCGTCTACGCTGCCGGCGGTGATGAAACGCAGCAGCTCGCTTTCGCGAAAAATGCTTTCGATCGCCGACACGAGACCTAAAAGTAACCCTCTTTTTTTCTCAGCTCCATCGACGACTCGGAAGTCTGATCGTCCATCCGCGTCGCGCCACGCTCGGTGATACGCACGATCGCGGTCTCGGCGATGATTTCATCGATAGTTTCCGCGCTTGATTCAACCGGGCACGTGCAAGTCATGTCTCCGACCGTGCGGAAACGAACCCGGATCGTCTCGACGACTTCCATGTCAGTCGGCAGGACTAGCTCGGAGATCGGAACGACGTTGCCGTTGCGACGCACGATATCCCGATTGTGAGACAGATAGATGCTCGGGACCTCCAGTTTCTCGCGAGCAATGTATTGCCACACGTCGAGCTCGGTCCAGTTGCTGATCGGGAAGACCCGGATGTTCTGGCCAGCATGCACTCTCGTGTTGTAAAGATCCCAGAGCTCCGGGCGTTGGTGACGCGGATCCCATTGGCCGAACTCGTCGCGGAAGGAAAAGATTCGCTCTTTCGCGCGCGCTTTTTCTTCGTCTCGCCGCGCGCCACCGATGCACGCATCGAAACCGAATTCGGCAATCGCGTCGAGCAGAGTAATCGACTGCAGAGCGTTTCTGCTCTCATCCGGAGTTCTCTGCACGACCCGGCCGCGCTTGATCGACTCTTCGACCGAGCGCACGATCAGGCGCTCGCCCAGCTCATTCGCGCGGCGGTCGCGAAACGCAATCACTTCCGGAAAGTTGTGACCGGTATCGATGTGCAGCAAAGGAAACGGAAACCGCGCAGGTCGAAATGCTTTTTCCGCGAGGCGCAGCATCACGATCGAATCCTTACCGCCCGAAAAGAGCATCGCGGGATTTTTGCATTCCGCCGCGACTTCTCTAAGGATGTGGATCGATTCGCTTTGCAGCGCGTCGAGGTGCGAAAGGCGGCCTCCCTTTGCCTGCCGGGGCCGTTCGTCGCGCAGCGGAGCAATCCGCTCGAGCTCGACTGCCGGCTCGGCGTTAAACACGTGCGGCCCTCTTCAATCCTTTGCGTTCGACTTTATGCGGGTGCAGACCGCATTCCTTGTGCTCGGGATTTTCCCACCACCATCTGCCAGCGCGCTCGTCTTCGCCGACTATGATGGCGCGAGTGCACGGCGAGCAGCCGACGCTTGCATAGCCGCGATCGTATAAGCCGTTGTACGGTGTCTCGTGTTCGCGGATGTAGTCCCAGACGTCCCGCCTCGTCCAGTGGGCGAGAGGGTTGAACTTCTGCAGCCCGTTTATGGGGTCGAATTCGGATTCCTTCAGCGCGTTTCTCGTTACCGACTGCTCGCGGCGCATTCCGGTAATCCATGCTTTCTTGCCGCGAAGCGCGCGTCCGAGCGGTTCCACTTTCCGGATGCGGCAGCAGCGCTTGCGGAGTTCGATGCCATGGTAGAAGCCGTTGGTGCCGTGCGCCGCGACGTACTCCTCGAGTGCGTTGGAGTCTGGAAAATAAACCTTGACGTCGATTCCATAGCGCGATTTCACTTCGCTCATCAATCGATACGTCTCTTCGGGAAGTCGCCCAGTGTCGAGGCTGAAAATTTCGATGTCCCGGTGGCTGCGCGCGATCATATCGGTCAGGACCATATCTTCGGCGCTGAAGCTCGAAGCAAGCGCAGCCGGTGCGTGCGACGTCTGGATCGCGGTCAAGAGCGCCCTGGCGTTATGGATTTTGGGATCGAGTTTCATGCCGTTGTCAGCTCTCGTTGCGGCGCCTGCCGCTTGCTCTTCGGCAGCGCGCCGGACAGATCGAGCTGCCGATCCACCCGCTGGCATTGCTCGGCGGCGTCGATCGTCCACTGGTCAAGATCGGTGAACAGTTTGCTAAGCAAAGGATCGTTCAGTTCGTCTGCAGGAGCTTCGAAGCGCTGTTTGAACGAAGAGAGTCGGCCGATGAATTCGCCCTGCCCCGGCAGCTTGGCATCGATTTCGTGCGCCAGCTCTGAAAGGTCGTCGCTCACCTTGCCGCCCAGCAAATGCGTCATTCCCTGCGCGATCAAACGTGCAATCGCCTCTGCGCAATTCACGCTTTCGGAAAACTTGCGCTGGAATTTGAGCGCATCGCGATAGTTGCGCTCGTGCGCGGCATCGAAGAAATTCGATCCCACCTTGACCTGGCTCGCGCCGGCGCATTCGCCGCCGCCGAGCTGCAGCACTTTGAACTCTTGCATGTCGCCATGGTCGCGCAACACTTCGACGAGTTGCTCGGGCGCAACGGCGGTGAGATCGGCAAGCAGAGCCTTGAAATAGTCCTGTCCCTGCCGGCGAGTCCACGCGAAGAACGTTTCATCGGCAAGCCGCGTATCCATGAACGCCTGCTTGACTCGTGACACCGCAGCTTCAATTCGCGCCGCCGGAACCGATGGGCCTTTGATTCCAAGTCCGCCGCCGTTCAAGCCGTTGCCACCGAAGTAAGTCTGGTAGTGCGGAATCAGCTTGCCGTGCATCCGCTTGCCCTCGCCGTAGATGCCGATGTCTCCGGTTTCCGGCTGAGCGCAACCGTTGTGGCACCCCGAGACGCGGATGCGAAGGTCGAGCGGACCACCGTCGAGCTTCGGCCCAACGACGGTGCTAGAAGTAATTCCCAGGCGGCAGGTCGACGTCCCCGGGCAGGCGACGACGTTGTCGCCCTTGTGCGGCTCGCGCATCCCCAGCTCTGCTAGACGGGCGCGAAATTCCGGCAGCTTTTCTTCCGGAACATTGAGCAAAAGAAGGTTTTGATCCTGCGTCGTACGAATCTCCTCGAATCCGTTCGCACGCATCAGCGCAGCAACCCCCCTCATCTGCTCCGCGGTCAGCGTCCCAATCGGGCAAGCGATCGGCAGCGCATACAGCCCACGCTGCTTCTGCTGAAAAGCTTTGCGCGGCGCACCTTGCCCCGGCGCGTCTCCGTCGGAACCGGTTCGCCATTCGCCCTTTGGATAAGGCTGCCCGGCGAGCGCTTCGCGAGTACGCGCAAGCTCTTCGCGATACTTCTCGATGAAACCCTCCGGGCCGAAGCGCTCGACCAGGAATTTGATGCGTGACTTCGCGCGCTTCGTGCGATCGGAATACCTGTTGTGTAACGCGACGACGGCTTCCATCGTGAAGAGGAGGTCATTCTCTTCGATGAAAGGCTCGATCACGATCGCTTCGCGCGGCTTGTGCCCGAGCCCGCCCCCTGCGGTGACGCGGAAGCCGAATCGACCGTCTTTCTTCGTCGCGACGATTCCCATGTCGTGCATCAGCGCCTGCGCGCAATCGGTCTCGCACGCAGAAAAGCTGATCTTGAACTTGCGCGGAAGCTGTTGATTGAGCGGATTGCGCAGAAAGTGCGCGACTGCATCCTCGAGATGAGTGTTCACATCGACATGTTCGCGCGGGCAGAAGCCGGCCAGCGGGCAGGCGGTGATGTTGCGGATCGTGTTTCCACACGCTTCGCGCGTTGTCAGCCCGGCTTTCGCAAGATGCCGCAACACATCCGGCGTGTCTCCCAAAGGCACGTAGTGCATCTGGATGTCCTGCCGGGTGGTGATGTGCACCGAGTCGTGCTGCGACCATTTCTCCAGCGCCTCAGCGATCGCACTCAGCTGAGGAGAGTTTAACAGGCCGCCGGGGAGCTTGATGCGAACCATATTTACGCCTTCCTGCCGCTGCCCGTAGATTCCCTGCTGCAGGCGGATTGCGGTAAATCGGTCTACATCGATATTACCTTCCTGGAATTCGCGCAAGGAGCGTTCGTAGTATTGAATTTCTTCGGTATATGCGAGTTGCATGCGTCGCTCCGCTTCCAAGGATTACTGGTCTCGAGGCATGGTAACAAGCCACTTTATCTCCAGAAACGAATATTATGTTAGTATGTTATGCCCTGCAGTTATGAAGCTTCAGCAACTCCGCTACCTGGTCGCCGTCGCCAGGAACCTCAACATCTCCGAAGCCGCCGATGCGCTTTTTACATCGCAGCCAGGAATAAGCAAGCAAATCAGGCTATTGGAAGATGAACTTGGCGTGGAGGTTTTCACGCGGAACGGCAAGCGTATCGTCTCGATTACCGAACCGGGCAAGCATGTGCTGACGATTGCCAACCGCATGCTTCAGGATGTGGACAACCTGAAGCGAGTGGGCGAGGAATTTTCGAGCGAATCCTCCGGCAGTCTGACGGTTGCGAGCACTCATACGCAAGCGCGTTACGCGCTGCCGCAGGTGATACAGCGTTTCATCGAGCGCTACCCGAAAGTCCTGCTCAAATTGAAGCAAGGCAGCCCCTCGCAGATCGCGGAGCTCGTTGCCTCCGGAGAAGCCGATATGGCGATTGCAACCGAGGCGCTCGAACAGTACGAAGACCTCGTCCTGCTGCCCTGCTACCAATGGAATCGCTCGGTCATTACCCCTCCAGACCATCCTCTACTCAAAGCGAAGCCGCTGACTCTCGAACGTATCGCCAAGTATCCGCTCATCACCTACGACTTCGCGTTCACCGGCCGCTCCGAAGTCGCCAGAGCGTTCGAAACTCGCGGCCTCAAGCCGAAGCTTGTGCTGACCGCAATCGACGCCGACGTGATCAAAACCTACGTGGAGCTGGGGCTTGGGATCGGCATCGTCGCCAAAATGGCTTTCGATTCCGAGCGTGACCGGAATCTTCGCGCGCTCGACGCTGATCACCTGTTCGAATCGAGCACGGCGAGGATCGGGCTCAGGCGGGGCGATTACCTTCGCGGCTACATCTATGACTTCATCGAGCTCTTCGCGCCTCACCTCACCCGCAAGATAGTTGAAAAAGCGATGCAGGGCGTCGCGGGTTCCGACTATCAGCTCTAGAGGCATCGAGGGGTTGAAATGATGTACGCAGCCTCCAGATAGAAGCGAAACAGGAGACACAACAATGCAGGACGAGGATCGAATCGAACCGACTTTCCAGAATATCCCAGGGCAGCAGGCAGAGCCGGCTGAGCCCGAAGAACGTCAGCCCGATCTTGGCGAAGCGCTGCAGAAAGCGGAAGCCGCGGCGAAAGAGCACTACGACGCGTGGCTGCGGGCCAAGGCGGAAACCGAAAACATTCGCAAGCGCGCGCATGCGGACGTCGCGAACGCGCACAAGTATGCGATAGAGAATTTCTCGACTGAGCTCCTCGCCGTCAAGGACGCGCTCGAGGCTGCGCTCAACACGGAAAGCCCGTCGCTCGAATCATTGACGAGCGGAGTCGAGCTAACACTGAAGCAGCTCAACTCGGTTTTCCAGAAGTTCAACGTCAACGAAATCAACCCGAGCGGCGAGAAATTCGATCCGCACAAACATCAGGCGATCAACATGCTGGAGAGCGACCAGCCGCCGAACACCATCGTGCACGTGCTGCAGAAGGGATATCAACTTCACGACCGCGTGATCCGTCCCGCGCTCGTCACGGTGTCGCGGCAGAGGGAAGCTTGAAATAAAGATGTTGAACCCCATTTCGCAGTAAACGAAACAGTTTTTTTGGAAGGAACAGTCAATGGCAAAAATCATCGGCATCGACCTCGGGACGACGAACTCCTGCGTTGCGATCATGGAGAGCGGCAAGCCCAAAGTGATCGAGAACTCGGAGGGTTCGCGCACCACGCCTTCGATCGTCGCGTACCAGCAGGACGGCGAAATTCTCGTTGGCGCCCCCGCGAAGAGACAGGCGATCACCAACCCCAAGAACACCTTGTTCGCAGTCAAGCGGCTGATCGGCCGGCGCTTCTCCGAAAAGGAAGTGCAAAAGGACATCACGCTCATGCCGTACAAGATCGTCAAGGCCGAAAACGGCGACGCGTGGGTTGAAGTTCGCGGCCGCAAGATCGCGCCACCGGAGATATCCGCGCAGGTGCTGATCAAGATGAAGAAAACTGCCGAGGACTATCTCGGCGAGCCGGTGACCGAAGCGGTCATCACCGTCCCCGCGTACTTCAACGATTCCCAGCGCCAGGCGACCAAGGACGCCGGCCGGATCGCCGGGCTGGACGTCAAACGCATCATCAACGAGCCGACCGCGGCGGCGCTAGCGTTCGGTCTCGACAAGAAAGAGGGTGATCGCAAAATCGCGGTTTATGACCTGGGCGGTGGGACGTTCGATATTTCGATCATCGAGATCGCCGAAGTCGAAGGCGAGCATCAGTTCGAAGTGCTTTCGACCAACGGGGATACCTTCCTCGGCGGCGAAGACTTCGATCAGCGAGTCATCGATTACCTCGCCGACGAGTTCAAGAAAGAGCAGGGAATCGATCTTCGCAACGACGTGCTGGCCTTGCAACGCCTCAAGGAAGCCGCCGAGAAAGCCAAAATCGAGCTCTCCTCGACGCAGCAGACCGACGTCAACCTGCCGTACATTACGGCGGATGCGACCGGGCCCAAGCACCTGAACATCAAGATCACGCGCGCCAAGTTTGAAAGCCTGGTCGATGATCTCATCGAGCGGACGATGGAACCGTGCCGCATCGCGATCAAAGACGCGGGAATCAAAACCTCCGATATCGAGGACGTGATTCTGGTCGGCGGGATGACCCGCATGCCGAAGGTTCAGGAGAAGGTGAAGGAAATCTTCGGACGCGAGCCGCGGAAGGACGTGAACCCGGATGAGGCAGTCGCAGTCGGCGCTGCAGTGCAGGCGGGTGTGCTCAAAGGAGAAGTCAAGGACGTGCTGCTGCTCGACGTCACTCCGCTTTCGCTTGGTATCGAAACGCTGGGCGGCGTGATGACGAAGCTCATTCAGAAGAACACGACGATCCCGACCAAGGCGCAGCAAGTGTTCTCGACCGCCGACGACAATCAGACCGCGGTCACGATCCACGTGCTGCAGGGCGAGCGCGACATGGCAGCAGGGAACAAGAGTCTCGGTCAGTTCAACTTGACCGATATTCCTCCCGCGCCGCGCGGAATGCCACAGATCGAGGTCACGTTCGACATCGACGCCAACGGCATCTTGCATGTATCGGCGAAAGACAAGGCGACCGGCAAGGAAAACAAGATCAAGATCCAGGCAAGCTCGGGTCTCAAGGAAGAAGAGATCCAGCGCATGGTCAAGGACGCCGAAGCGCACGCCGAAGAAGACCGCAAGGCGCTGGAGTTGGTTACAGCCCGCAACCAGTGCGATGCGATGGTGCACTCGGTGAAGAAGGCGCTTGCCGAATACGGCGATAAAGTGAGCGCGGACGAAAAGGGCAGGATCGAATCAGCGATCAAGGACGCGGAAGACGCGATCAAGAGCGATAACAAGGATCGCATCGAAGAAAAGACCAAGACGCTCGCTGAAGCGTCGATGAAGCTAGGCGAAAAGATGTACGCCAAGGAGCAGGAGGCGCAGAACCAATCGGCGCAACCGGGTCCTGAAACGTCCGAGCAACGTAGGGAAACAAGGGACGAGGGCGACGTCGTGGACGCCGAGTTTGAGGAAGTGAAAGAAAAGAAAGGATAGATCGGATCGACCGATCTAAAGGTGCGCTGGCCGGGTCAAGCGTAAGACTTGATCCGGCCGATTCACTTTCATAGAAAGATTGCATGGCGAAGAGAGACTACTACGAGGTCCTGGGAGTCAATCGCGACGCGTCGGACGAGGAAATACGCAAGGCGTACCGCAAGCTTGCGATGAAATATCACCCGGACCGAAATCCGGACAATCTGAAGACCGAAGAGCGTTTCAAGGAAGCAAAAGAAGCATACGAAATTCTTTCCGAACCGTCCAAGCGTGGCGCGTACGATCAGTTCGGCCATGCGGGAGTCGATCCTTCGACCGGGGCGGGCCCGGGGCAGGGATTTGGTGGTTTTGCCGATGCATTCGGCGACATCTTCGGCGACATCTTCGGTGGCGGCAGACGCACGCACGTCTATCGCGGCGCGGATCTGCGCTACAACCTTGACATCACGCTGGAAGAAGCCGCGCGCGGCACCGAAACGCGAATCCGCATTCCCGCAATGGAAGGCTGCGAGACTTGTCACGGCACGGGTGCCAAACCAGGTACTTCACCGACGACATGCGCAACGTGCGGCGGTAACGGCCAGGTGCGGATGCAGCAAGGGTTCTTCTCGATACAGCAGACGTGTCCCAAGTGTCATGGCACGGGCAAAGTCGTGCTCGATCCCTGCGCCACTTGCAACGGTGCCGGCCGCCTGAAGCAGCACAAGACGCTTTCCGTCAAAATCCCGATTGGAGTCGACGAAGGGGATCGAATCAGACTTTCAGGCGAAGGCGAAGCCGGAGTAAACGGCGGCCCGCCGGGCGACCTTTACGTCGTCATTCACATCAAGCCGCACCCGGTGTTCACACGCGATCACGACGATCTGCATTGCGAGATGCCGATCAGCTTCACGACCGCGGCGTTGGGAGGCGAAATCGAAATTCCTACTCTCGACGGGCACGCCAAGATCAAAATTCCCGCGGAAACGCAGAGCGGCAAAGTCTTCCGCCTCCGCGGCAAAGGCATGCAGGGAGTGCGCAGCCGATCGAACGGGGACCTGCTCTGCCATGTGACTGTTGAAACTCCGGTGCGACTCACCGAGCGTCAAAAGGACCTCTTGCGAGAGCTTGAAGCGATCAACGTCGCGGACAGCATGCGCCACAATCCACGCGCGAAGTCGTGGATGGACAAAGTCAAAGAGTTTTTCGGGGAGTAGGCTCGAGTAAACGGTGAACGGTAAACGGAGCAGTTCGAGTTTAACCGTTCACTGATCGCTGTTTACGGTTCACGAGCACTAGACCCGCCGCCACGTCGTACCTTGCGGGGTGTCTTCTAGAATTATTCCTGAGTCGAGCAGTTCCTTCCGGATGCGGTCGGCTTCGGCGAAGTTTCTTTCCTGACGCGCTATAAGTCGCTTCTTGATGAGGCGTTCGATTTCCTCGCTGGCGTCTCCGTGAAAGTACGCTTCCGGGTTTCGTTGCAATAAGCCGAGCACGCCGCCGACCGATTTGAGCAGCGCCGCAGATTTGCCCGATGCTTCCCGGTTCACTTCGTTCGCGAGCTCGAACAGCACAGCGATTGCTTCAGCGGTATTGAAGTCGTCATCCATCGCTGCCTTGAAGCGCGCGGCGTGCTCGTTTTCCCAGTCGATGTCCCCCGATTTCGCTTCAAGCCCGCGCAGAGCCGTGTACAGCCGGGTCAGCCCGTGCTTCGCATCGTCGAGTTGCTGGTCCGAGTAATTGAGCGGGCTGCGGTAATGCGCGCGTAGCATGAAGAAGCGGATGACTTCGCCGTCGTATTTTTTCAGCACGTCGCGCAAAGTGAAGAAGTTGCCGAGCGACTTCGACATCTTCTCGTTGTCGACGCGTACGAAACCGTTGTGAATCCAGTAGTTCGCGAATGGCTCGCCGGTCGCACCTTCGGATTGTGCGATTTCGTTTTCGTGGTGCGGGAACTGAAGGTCCTGCCCTCCTCCATGGATATCGAAATGCGCTCCGAGATAGTGCTGACTCATGGCCGAGCATTCGATGTGCCATCCCGGCCTGCCGGGGCCCCACGGCGAATCCCACGAAGGCTCGCCCGCCTTCGCCGCTTTCCACAAGACGAAATCGAGCGGGTCGCGCTTCAATGCATCGACTTCCACGCGCTCTCCTGCATTGAGATCGTCCAGCGATTTGCCGGAAAGCTTTCCGTACTGGGGAAAATTGCGCACCGCGTAATAAACGTCGTTGCTTGCCCCCTGATACGCCAGTCCCTTGTCGACGAGCGTCGCGATCATGGATTGCATCTTGTTGACGTATTGCGTTGCCTTGGGCTCGAAGTCGGGGTCGAGGAGACCGAGCGCTTGCATGTCCTCGTGCATCGCATCGATGAATCGCGATGTCAGCGATTGGATGGATTCATCGAGCTCGGACGCCCGCTTGATGATTTTGTCATCGATGTCAGTAATGTTGCGCACGTAAATGACTTTGTAGCCGCTTGCGCGCAGCCAACGCACAATGGTGTCGAACACGACCATCATTCGGGCGTGCCCGACGTGGCAGTAGTCGTAGACCGTTATTCCACACACGTACATTCGCACTTCGTTGGCGCGAATCGGTTCGAAATCTTCTTTCGACTTGTTGAGAGAGTTGTAGATGCGCAGGCGAGACACTTAAGTGGAAGGGCTTGCTACAATCGTGCGAAAGGCTCGGATCATATCATGCGCGATTCGCAGCCCAGCTCGCGGTCATTTGCACGTTAACAATAGACAAGCTCTGATGAAATCATTCGTTGCCATCCTCTTACTTCTATCGAGCACGCTTGGCTTTGCGGCAAATCCGCAGGTCGAAATTAGCACCAACGCCGGGCCTATCGTGGTCGAGCTATATCCGGACAAAGCGCCGAAGACCGTCGAGAATTTTTTGAAGTACGTGAACGATGGCTTCTATAGCGGGACGATTTTTCACCGCGTGATTCCCGGCTTCATGATTCAGGGCGGCGGGTTCACGACCGAATACAAGCAGAAACCGACGCGGCAATCGATTCCCAATGAGGCGGACAATGGACTGCGCAACGAAGTGGGAACGATCGCGATGGCGAGAACATCGGATCCGCAATCCGCGACCGCGCAATTTTTTATCAACGTCGCCGACAATCGCTTTCTCAATTTCACGGCGCCGAATCCGCGCGGCTACGGGTATGCCGTGTTCGGGAAAGTCGTGAGCGGAATGGACGTCGTCAAGAAAATCGCCGCCACTGAAACTTCATCGGGCGGGCCGTTTCCCAGCGATGTGCCCGTGAAGACAGTGGTCATACAGAACATCAAGGAGATCAAGTGAGCAGAGTCAAATTGCACACCAACCAGGGGGCGATCACGCTTGAGCTGGACGAGAAGAAAGCGCCCGCGACAGTCGAGAATTTTCTCGAGTACGTGAGAAGCGGGTTCTACACCAACACGCTTTTCCACCGCGTCATCGACAACTTCATGATTCAGGGCGGCGGGTTCGAGCCTGGATTGCGGCATAAAGCGACTCGAGCCTCGATCAGGAACGAAGCCGACAATGGGCTTGCGAACGATTGCTATACGGTCGCAATGGCGCGCACCTCGGACCCCCACTCCGCGAGCAGCCAGTTTTTCATCAATGTCCGGGACAACGAATTTCTCAATTTCAAGTCGGCGAATGCGCAGGGATATGGTTACTGCGTTTTCGGCAAAGTCGTCGAAGGAAAGGAAGTCGTCGATCAGATCAAGCGAGTCAAGACCGGCTCGCGCGGCATGCATCAGGACGTACCCGTGACCGATGTCGTGATCGAAAAGGCGGAAGTGCAGGAGTAAGGATTCAGGGTTCCCGATTCACGATGTCGGGATTCACGAGTCGGGATTCAGGGTCGAACTCAGGATGACTGAATCGAGAGTGCTTGATCGTGATATGCACCTCTTCATCTCCGATCTCCATCTCTCCTCCGAACGCCCGCATATCACTGACGAGTTTTTTGCTTTTCTGCACGGCGCCGCGCGAAGCGCTCGCGCGCTTTATGTCCTCGGCGATCTCTTCGACGCGTGCGCCGGGGACGACGACCTCGGCGATCCGCTGAACCGCGATACAACGGCCGCGCTGCGTGGTCTGAGCAGTGCAGGCGTTGCGGTTTTTCTCATGCACGGCAACCGCGATTTTCTGTTCGGTAAAAAATTTGCTGCAAGCTGCGGTGCCACGCTTCTCTCCGATCCTTCGCTCGTCGATGTCTGCGGCACACGGACGCTGCTCATGCACGGCGATACCTTGTGCACCGATGACGTTGCATACCAACGTTTTCGTGCAAAGGTGAGACATCCGCTCGTGCAGGCGGCGTTTCGCATGCAACCGCTGTCCCTCCGAAAAAAGATCATCGGCGGTCTCCGCTCGACGAGCGAATCGGCGAAAGCGGACAAATCGGAGATGATCATGGATGTTGCAACGACGACGGTGGAAAGAACACTCAGAGACTTCGGCTATCCGCGCCTTATCCACGGCCACACGCATCGCCCGGCGCGCCACCTCCATGAGGTCGATGGGCATCTCTGCGAGCGATGGGTGTTGGGCGACTGGTACAAGCGCGGTTCGTATCTCGTTTGCGATGCAGCGGGGTGCCGCGTGATCGACTTGTGAGTTGAAAGCTATGAGTTTTGAGTGGCGCCTTGGAAGTTTCCGATTTGCAATTCCCCACTCGGCACTGACACTCAAAACGCCATACCTCTCGACTCCTCTCTCCTCTCTTCTCACTTGTGGTTTAATCTTTACATGCCTGCCGCGTTCAAAACCGTCGCGCTGATCGGAAAATACAGAAGTCCCGACATCAAGAAGCCGCTGCTCACGCTCGCGGACTTCCTGAAGCAGCGAGGCGTCGGCATCGTCCTCGACGAATTGACCGGCGAGCACGTCAGCACGCAGGAATACCCGATCATGCAGCTCGAAAAGATCGGGAAGCGCGCGGACTTGGCAATCGTCCTCGGAGGCGATGGCACGATGCTCAACATCGCTCGCGCGTTCGCTCCTTTCGATGTCCCTCTGGTGGGAGTCAATCTCGGAAGGCTTGGGTTTCTCACCGACATTTCGATCTCCAGTTTGCACGAGACGCTGGGCGCCATCCTCGACGGAAAGTACGTCACCGAGGAGCGAATGCTGCTTTCGGCGGTGGTCTACAGCGAAAACGATCGCGTCTTCAGCACGCTGGCGTTCAACGACGTCGCGGTCACCAAAGGCGTCAAGGGCAGCATGATCGAAATCGAAGTTCACATCGACGGGCAATTTGTTTATACGCTGCGCTCCGACGGTCTCATCGTATGTACGCCCACCGGTTCCACCGCCTACGCGCTTTCGGCTGGTGGGCCGATTTTGCACCCTGCTCTGCGGTTGATAGCGCTCGTGCCGATCTGTCCGCACGCTTTATCGAACCGCCCGGTTGTCATCGGCGGCGACGCAGTGATCGAAATCCGCATGCGCCAGGCGCTGGAAGCACGCGTGCACTGTGACAGCCATTCGAGCTTCGACCTGAATGACGAAGACATGGTGAGAATCAAGCGCTATCCGAATACGATCCGTCTGCTGCACCCCGAAGGGCACAACTACTACCACATGTTGCGCCAGAAGCTGCATTGGAGCGAAACGCTCTAGAGGGATGAAGGATGAGGGATGAAGGATGAAGTTGGCCTGACGAAGCGACTCACGTTTGCTTCATCCTTCATCCTTCCGCCTTCATCCTTTGAATAGCAATGCTTCGGTCGCTATCGATCCGTGACTACGTAATCGTCGAGAGCGCTGAGCTGGAATTCCAATCCGGCTTTACGGCGTTAACGGGAGAGACGGGCGCAGGAAAGTCGATCCTGATCGAAGCGCTCTCGCTCCTCCTTGGCGATCGAATCGATGCCGTACTCGTCCGCCCGGGCGCCGAGCGCGCCGAGCTGGCGGCGGAATTCGATGTCGCGCGGCTTTCCGACGCGCAGGAATGGTTATCGCAAAACGAGCTGGGCGACGAATGCCTGGTGCGCAGAGTGATCGACGCAAACGGCCGATCTCGCGCTTTCATCAACGGCCGAGCTGCAACCTTGTTCCAATTGCGCGACCTTGGCGAAAAACTGATCGAAATTCACGGGCAGCACGCACACCAGGCGCTGTTGAAAGCCGAAGCTCAGCGCGATCTCCTCGACGCGTTTGCTGGCAGCACCGATTCTGCTCGGGAAACCCGGCTCGCATGGCAGGAGTGCCGTCGCGCGCAACAGAAGCGTGTCGAATTCGAAAGCAACGCAGCGAAGCTTGCGGCAGAGCGCGAGCATCTGGCGTGGCAGGTTCGCGAGCTCGAAGCTTTGCAATTCGACGCCGAGGAATGGAACGAGATCAACGCAAGTCATTCGCGGCTCGCGCACGCCGCAAACCTGATCGAAGGAACAGACATCGCACTGAATGCGCTGTCTGAGAGCGACAGTTCGTGCCTCTCGCACCTCACGACAACGATAACAGCGCTGGAGCCGCTCTCAGCGTTCGACAGTAGCTTGAGCGAAGTCACGGCGCTTCTCGAGTCGGCGCGAAACGAGTTGACCGAGGCGGTGTACGTTCTGCGCGACTACAAGGAACGGCTCGAGCTGGATCCCGCAGAGCTCAAGCGCATCGACGACCGAATTGCGGCGATTCAGTCTGCCGCTCGCAAATTCCGCATAGCGCCGGAAGCATTGGCTGCTACCTGCTCTTCTCTAACAAGTCGCCTCAATGAGCTGGATACTGCCACTTCAATGCACGCGCTTGAACAGCAAGAACGCGAGGCCCGCCGACATTTTGAAGAAGACGCTCACGCCCTCAGCGCCACACGTGTCGAAGCCGCGAAGAAATTGAGTGAGGAAGTGACTCAGGCGATGCAAAAGCTCGCAATGGCGGGTGGAAAGTTCGAGGCTTTCCTCACTCCCGTTGAGGAAGGATGTTCGGATGGATTCGAGCGAGTCGAATTCAGAGTCGCGGCGCACAAGAGTCTGCCGCTGCAGTCGCTCAACAAAGTTGCTTCGGGGGGTGAACTGTCTCGCATCTCGCTCGCGCTGCAAACGATCTTGAGCGGTGTCGCGAGCACTCCGGTCATGGTTTTCGACGAAATCGACCAAGGGATCGGCGGCCGAGTTGCCGAGATTCTCGGACGCATGCTGAAAGCGCTCGGACGCGGCCGCCAAGTTCTCTGCGTCACGCACTTGCCTCAAGTCGCCGCGGCGGCAGATCAGCAGTGGCAAGTTGCGAAAAAGGCAGTCAACGGCGCGGTCCACACTCGCATCACCACGCTCGATCGGAACGCGCGTATCGAGGAAATCGCACGGATGCTGGGCGGCATCAAAATTACCGAGACGACTCGCAAGCATGCCAGGGAAATGCTTGAAGGAGCCGCTAGTCGCTAATCACAACAGTCGTTAGTCGCGAGAAGTGAGTCGCTAGCTTAGCTAGCCACTAGTGACTAGCGACTAGGCCGTCAGGCTTCATCCACCGCGTGGCCTCCACGCGTTCTTTCGCGCCACACTTCAATCAGCGCAACGGTGATCGCAAGAACGACCGGGCCAAGGATCAATCCGGAAGCGCCGAACACGACCAGGCCGCCGACGATCGCAAAAAATACGGGAAGCGTGTGCATGCGAAGCTTGCTGCCGACGAGGATCGGATAGAGCAGATTATCGATGAGAGAAACGATGAGCGTCCCCCATACGACAAGGATGAGCGCTTTACCGACTTCTCCTTGAATTGCAAGAAAACCCGCAGCCGGGAGCCAGACGACAAAAGAACCCAGCACGGGAACGATCGAGAGAACGACCATCACCGCCCCCCACAAGAGCGGCGCCGGAAGGCCAAGAAACCAGAACATCAAGCCGCCCAGTATGCCCTGCACGAGTGCGACGATCAGCGTGCCGAACACCGTGCCGCGGATCGTCTCCGAAATTCTCTTGATCATGCGCTGCGTCTCGCCCTGAGTGAGCGGGGAGAGCGATTGCATGAGTCCGAGCGCTTCGCCGCGATCGCGAAGAAAATAAAACAGAACGAGAAAAGTGATCAGCAATTCGATCGCGAGCCAGATCGACGCTCTCAAGAAACCCGGGATCTGCGCGCTTGCCGTTTTCAGCATCTCCTGCAGCTCCGCTTTGACATCGACCTGCCCTTCGATCCACGTCAGCAAAGGCGCGAGCGCGGGCTTGTTCTCGATCGCTTCCTTCCACCGGCCACTCTCTGCCTCGACCTGAACCATCTTGATCGCGCCGGATGCTTCCTGGCCGATCTGCTGCGCAACCAGCAATCCCGGCGCGACGACAACAACGGCAACCAGGACGCACGTGACGATTGCGCTCGCATCGGGTCTCTTTATTTTTTTTGAGATCGCTTGATGCAGCGGATAAGCAATGACGGCAAGCGCAAGCGCCCACGCGAGCGCGGGTAAAAACGGCCGCGCAAGCATATAGCTGAGATACAGCGCAATAGCGGTTAAAACGATGAGAATGAGCGCGAGCGCGCGGCTGCGGGTGAGAACTCCCGACTCGACGACGTCCTTCCCGCTGGCCTTGTGGCGCTCGCTGTCCTTCGAGCGCTCGTTCTTCTTGTTCATGAGTCATTAGGTGCGAAACTTCTACCGGTGTTCAAGACGCCGTATCGATTGCTGCAAGGAAGAGAAACAGCGAGCGCAGTCGCGCTAGCTCGGTTTGTACGGACAGCGCGGCTTCACACAATCGGCATATAGATAAAGCGAGTGCTCGTGTATCGTGAACCCGCGCTCCCTGGCGACTCTGTTCTGTCGCCGCTCGATCTCGGCATCGAAAAACTCTTCGACTCGCCCACACTGCAGGCATACGAGGTGATCGTGGTGCCCGCCTTCATTGAGCTCGAACACCGCCTTGCCGCTTTCGAAATGGTGACGGATGAGCAAGCCGGCCTGCGCGAACTGCGTCAGGACGCGATACACGGTTGCAAGGCCGACATCCATGTTTTCCGCGAGCAAAAGCCGGTAAACATCCTCGGCGGTGAGATGCCTTTTCTCGCTGGTTTCGAAGAGATTGAGGATTTTGAGTCGCGGCAGCGTGGCCTTGAGCCCCATGCTCTTCAAGTTGCTCGATGTTCCCATCGCCTTGAAATTCCGTATTTACACGGTAACATAGTAGCCGCTTTCGCACTGGCGCTCCAATTGCGCCGCTCTTCGTCACAACGATAAAAGGGACCGAATGTTCAGGCGAGTGCTGCCGATCGCAACGAGCTTGATGCTCGCTTCGTGTTTTACCACTCCGCTTTCTCCCCACAAGATCGATATCCAGCAGGGCAACTACGTCGACCAGGAAATGGTCGCCAAGCTGAAACCTGGAATGACGCGTGCGCAAGTTCGCTACGTGCTTGGCACCCCACTCGTTGCAGATCCGTTCCATTCGAATCGCTGGGACTATGTTTATCGCCTGCAGAAGAATGGCGGAGCGCCTGAAGAACGGAAGATGACGATCGTTTTCGAGGACGACAAGCTCGCGCAGATCGACGGCGATGTCGTCCCCGGGGAAGTGGCTGAGGATACGAAGCCCAGAATGACGAAAGTCGTGGCAAAGACTCCGGCGGGCGCGGCAGGACCCACGAAAAAAGAGCCTCCCGTCGACACGTCTCTCAAGGAAAAAATCGAGTCGTTGATCGCTGAGAAAGGCAACGGCAAGAACGAAGCCGAGTTGCGCGAGTCGCTGGTGAAGCTCCTTGGCGTCGAAGAACGCGACGTATCGGATCTGCCGCGCGCAAAGCCGGCGGACGGAAAGGCGAAGGCACCTCCTGAGCCGAAGCAGGCGACGTCGGATCTGCCGAAAACAAAGACCAAAAAAGTCGCGAAGGCGAAGAATGAAGATAAGAGTGCAGAGAAGATGCAAAAAGCGGAGAGCAACCTGCGCGCAAGCGGCTTGTCGGCCGGCGTATTAAGCGCATTGGGAGTGCGTTACCAGGGCGACGGCAAGGAGAACGAAGAAGAAGTCGAAGTCGAAGAAGCGGAAGATGAGGACGTCAAGCCCGCGAAAAAGAAGCGTGTAGCAAAGGGCAAGAGCGGTCTGAAAGCGGATGGCCTGTCCGCCGATGTGCTCCGCTCACTCGGAATTCCGTTCGAGGGCGACGGCTCGGAAAATGCAGCGGAAGGCGACGAAGCGGCAGACGAGTCGGTCGCTGAAAGCGAAGCTGCCGAGGAAGAGAAGCCCGGTGTCCTCGATGAGCTCAAGAACGCCGAAGGCAAGAGCGTCAGGGAGCAGCTCGCCGAAAAGTTCCGAAGAAACAAGGAAGAGGCGCAAGCCGATACGCAACGCGACGCGCCGGAAAAAGACACCGAACAAGTTGCAGAAACGCCGACCTTCATGGATGACGTGCGGACCGTGCTGGGTATGGGGCCGGCAGAGAAGGCGCAAAGCGGCAAGTCGAAAAAGCTTGCGAAAAAGTCTGCGAAGGAAGAGGAAGACGAAGAAGAGGTCGACGAAGGAGACGTCGACGAAGAAGAGGACGAAACCCCGCAAAAACCGACTTTCTGGGAAGACGTCCGCACCGTACTCGGCCTCGACTGACGACCGGCTTTCCTCAACTATCTTCGAAGTGAAACCTTCGTTTCACTTTGCACCTCTCGAATGAGAGTGGCCATCGCTGGAAGCACCGGCCGCATGGGCCGCGCGCTCATCGAAGCAGTGCTGCACGCTCGCGATCTCGAACTTGCCGCCGCGCTCGAAATTCCCGGTAACGCGTCGATCGGCAGAGACGCAGGGGATTTTTGCGGCGCCGCCTCGGGAATAACAGTTACCGACGATATCGAGACCGCGCTTCGCGGCTGTGAAGTGCTGATCGATTTCACTCGGCCGGAAGCCACGTTGAAACATCTCGCCGCGTGCCGCGCTGCCAAGATCAAGATGGTGATCGGCACAACCGGTTTTGCCGAGGACCAGAAGCGCAATCTTACTGAAGCCGCGAATGAGATCGCGATCGTTTTCGCGCCGAACATGAGCGCGGGAGTCAATTTGAGTTTGAAACTGATCGAACTTGCGGCAAAGGTGTTCGCTGAAGGCTACGACGTCGAAATCATCGAGGCGCACCATCGCCACAAGGTTGACGCGCCATCCGGAACTTCGCTCAAGCTGGGAGAGGTTGTTGCGCGCGCACGAGGGACCCGCCTCGACGACGTCGCGATATGGGAAAGGAAAGGAATAACCGGCGAACGTCCCGCTGATGCGATCGGCTTCGCCGCCATCCGCGCCGGGGATATCGTCGGCGACCATACGGTAATGTTCGCCGGAGAAGGAGAACGTCTGGAGATCACGCATCGCGCATCGTCGCGAGCGACTTTCGCGCAGGGTGCCCTACGCGCGGCAAGGTTTCTCAAGAATCAAAACGCCGGACTTTACGACATGCAGGATGTTCTGGGATTGCGTTAACGCCGCGCGTTCGTGGCAATGGCGCCGTGAGGATGTCAGAACCGCGGCACGCTTTACGACGTGAGGAGTCCTGGGCTGCGCGAGCCACGTTCCAGTCCAACTTTCGCGGTTAGAAAGATATTAGCGCTGTCGCTGCGCGGGTATAATGCCCGCGAGCGGGAGGGGCGATCGGGCCCTTCCCGCTTTTGTACGTGCAAAGTAAAACTGACTTGACCCACTCCTCGTCCGCCATCCTCGCGCTTGCGGACGGCACCGTTTTTCGTGGCGTTTCGATCGGCGCTTCCGTGTCGGCGACCGGCGAAGTCGTTTTCAACACCGCAACGACCGGTTACCAGGAGATCTTGAGCGACCCTTCGTATTGCCGGCAGATCGTCACGCTCACGTATCCGCATATCGGGAACACCGGCGTCAACGAAGAAGACGTCGAATGCGAGCGCGTTTACGCAGCCGGCCTGGTCATTCGCACGCTGCCCGTACAGCCCAGCAACTGGCGCAAGCAACGCGATCTCGGAGATTACCTACATGAGCACAATATTCCGGGGATCGCCGATATCGATACGCGAAAGCTCACCCGGCTTCTGCGTACTCGTGGAGCGCAGAACGGCTGCCTCATGGCGGACGGCGACGACCCCGAAAAAGCAGTCGCGCTCGCGCGCGAGTTTCCGGGGCTGGCTGGAATGGACCTGGCGAAAGACGTGAGCTGCAACGACGCTTACATCTGGCAAGGAGGCGAATGGAAGCTCGAAAGCGGCTACGCCGCGAATGATGAGGAAAAGTTTCACGTCGCCGCGTTCGATTTCGGCGTCAAGCGCAACATCCTGCGGAAATTGACATCACGCGGCTGCAAGGTGACCGTGCTTCCCGCTCAAACGACTGCCGCGGAAGTCATGGCACTGAAACCAGACGGAGTTTTCCTGAGCAATGGCCCGGGAGATCCCGAGCCTTGCGATTACGCGATCCGCGCAATCCGCGAGCTCTTGCAAGCAAAGCTTCCTGTGTTCGGAATCTGCCTGGGGCATCAACTGCTTGGGCTCGCGTCGGGCGCGAAAACGATGAAGATGAAATTCGGGCATCACGGCGCAAACCATCCGGTGAAAGACCTCGAAACCGGCCGCGTCATGATCACGAGCCAGAACCATGGTTTCGCAGTCGACCCCGCAACGTTGCCGCCGACAGCGAAAGTGACTCACGTATCACTTTTCGACGGCAGCCTGCAGGGCTTCGAGCGCACCGATGTTCCTGCGTTCTGCTTTCAGGGGCATCCCGAAGCAAGCCCGGGGCCGCACGACGTCGATCCGCTGTTCGACAAGTTCATTCGGCTGATGGAAGAACGAAAGGCAAAGACATGAAGCGCGCTTTCCCTTCCTGCCTCATCCCTCATCCTTCATCCGTCTAGAGCCGTGCCTCGCCGAACCGACATCAAATCGATCCTGATCATCGGCGCCGGTCCGATCGTCATCGGCCAAGCATGCGAGTTCGATTACTCGGGCGTGCAGGCGTGCAAGGCGCTCAAGGAAGAAGGCTATCGCGTCGTCCTCGTCAACTCGAATCCCGCGACGATCATGACCGATCCGGAGATGGCGGACGCGACCTACATCGAACCGATCATCTGGCCGATCCTGGAAAAGATCATCGCGCGCGAGCGCCCCGACGCGCTGCTGCCGACAATGGGAGGACAGACTTCGCTCAACTGCTCGCTCGATCTCGCGCGCGAGGGCGTGCTTTCGAAATACGGTGTCGAGATGATCGGCGCTTCGCGCGAAGCGATCGACAAAGCCGAAGACCGGGAAAAGTTCAAGCTCGCGATGAAGCGGATCGGGCTCGCGACCCCTCGCTCAGCGCTTGCGCACAGTATGGAGGAAGCGCTGCAGGTGCAGTCGATGGTCGGATACCCAGCTGTGATTCGTCCCTCCTTTACCTTGGGTGGCAGCGGCGGAGGAATTGCTTACAACCGCGAGGAATTCGTAGCCATCTGCGAGCGCGGTCTCGAGACTTCTCCCACGCACGAACTGCTGATCGAAGAGTCGGTGATCGGCTGGAAGGAATTCGAGATGGAGGTCGTGCGCGACAAGAACGACAACTGCATCATCGTGTGCTCGATCGAGAACGTCGACCCGATGGGAATCCATACCGGCGACTCGATCACCGTAGCTCCCGCGCAGACCTTGACCGACAAGGAATATCAGCTCATGCGCAACGCGTCGATCGCAGTGCTGCGCGAAATCGGAGTCGATACTGGCGGGTCAAACGTGCAGTTTGCGATCAACCCCGACGATGGCCGCATGCTCGTCATCGAAATGAATCCGCGCGTATCGCGCTCCTCCGCGCTTGCGTCGAAAGCCACGGGCTTTCCGATCGCAAAAGTCGCGGCGAAGCTCGCCGTCGGTTATACGCTCGACGAGCTGAAAAACGAAATCACAGGCGGCACAACTCCCGCGTCGTTCGAGCCGACGATCGACTATGTCGTGACCAAAGTGCCCCGCTTCGCCTTCGAGAAGTTTCGCGAAGCGAACCCTACGCTGACAACGCAGATGAAATCGGTCGGTGAAGTGATGGCGATCGGAAGAACTTTTCAGGAATCGCTGCAAAAAGCGCTGCGCGGACTCGAAACCGGGGTCGACGGCCTTAACGAGAAGAGCGAAAGCCGCGAACGCATCGCGACAGAGCTTGCGCATGCGGGACCCGATCGCTTGTGGTACGTCGCGGATGCTTTCCGCACTGGGATGAAGCTCGAAGAAGTGCATTCGCTTACCCGAATCGACCCCTGGTTTCTTGCTCAGATCGAAGATCTGGTCGCGCAGGAGAAAATCCTGCGCGAGCAAACGCTCCTGCAACTTGATTACGAAACGCTGCGCGGGTTCAAGCGCAGCGGCTTTTCCGACAGCCGCATCGCATCGCTCATCGGCAGCTCGGAAAACGAGGTGCGGCGCGCGCGCCGCAAGCTCGGCGTGCAGCCCGTTTTCAAGCGCGTCGACACCTGCGCGGCTGAGTTTTCTACCCGGACGGCGTATCTCTATTCCACGTACGAGGATGAATGCGAGGCTGAGCCGACGAGCAAACGCAAGATCATGGTGCTGGGAGGCGGCCCCAACCGCATCGGTCAGGGAATCGAATTCGATTACTGCTGCGTGCACGCGGCGCTCTCGCTACGCGAGGACGGGTTCGAAACCATCATGGTCAACTGCAACCCGGAAACGGTTTCGACCGACTACGACACGTCGGACCGGCTTTATTTCGAACCGTTGACTCTCGAAGACGTGCTCGAAATTGTCGCAGTCGAGAAACCGGAAGGCGTCATCGTCCAGTTTGGCGGCCAGACCCCGCTCAAGCTCGCGCGCGACCTGCAGGCGAACGGAGTGCCCATCATCGGGACAACCCCCGACATGATCGACTGCGCTGAAGATCGCGAACGCTTTCAAAAGCTCCTTTCCGATATCGGACTCAAGCAGGCGCCGAATCGCACCGCGCGAACCTCGGATCAAGCGATGCATCTTGCGCGCGAAATTGGCTACCCGCTCGTGGTACGGCCTTCGTATGTCCTCGGCGGGCGCGCGATGGAAATCGTCCATGAGGAAGACGAGCTCGAGCGCTATATGCGCGAAGCAGTAAAAGTTTCAAACGATTCGCCGGTGCTGCTTGACCGCTTTTTGAACGACGCGAAAGAGATCGATGTCGACGCGTTGTCGGACGGCAAAGCCGTTTTCGTCGGCGGCATCATGGAACACGTCGAGCAGGCGGGAGTCCATTCGGGAGATTCGGCGTGTTCGCTGCCGCCTTACAGCCTGTCCGCCACTGTGCAGGAGAAACTCAAACGGCAGACCGTCGCGCTCGCGCAGGCGCTCAATGTCGTCGGCTTGATGAATGTACAGTTTGCGATCCAGCGCGGTGAAGTCTATGTGCTCGAAGTAAACCCACGCGCTTCGCGCACTGTGCCGTTCGTCTCTAAGGCAATCGGGCTGCCGCTCGCAAAGATCGCAGCGCGAGCGATGGCGGGGAAAACGCTGGCAGCGCAGAAGATCACCGATGAAGTGAATCCGCCCTACTTCTCGGTCAAGGAAGCCGTGTTTCCATTCATCAAGTTTCCCGAAGTCGATACGATCCTGGGTCCGGAGATGAAATCGACCGGAGAGGTCATGGGGGTCGGCTCGAGCTTCGCCGAAGCGTACGTCAAGTCTCAGCTGGCCGCGGGAGCGAAGCTTCCGAAATCCGGCGGGGCTTTCATCAGCGTGCGCGATTCCGACAAAAAGAAGACGCTGGAGATTGCCAAAACGCTGGCGCGTCTCGGTTTCGCGCTATGCGCCACACGCGGTACCGCTGCGGCGCTCGCTGAAGCAGGTCTGACCGTCGCCGCGGTAAACAAAGTCAATGAAGGTCGGCCGCATATCGTCGACATGATCAAGAACGGGGAAATCGCCTTCATCGTCAACACGGTCGAAGACAAGCGCTCTGCCGTACGGGATTCGTATTCGATCCGCCATGCGGCACTGGAGGCTCGTGTCACATACTTCACCACCTTGGCAGGCGCGCGCGCGGCATGCCTCGGACTTTCGGAAACGCACGAGCTCGGCGTCTACGATTTACAAAATCTCCATCGCGAATTGTCACAACACATCTCGAGGGCCAAGCAAAATGCCTAAAACACCCTTGACTTTGTCCGGAGCGGAGCGGCTGCGCGCCGAGTTGCATGAATTGAAAAGCGTTGCGCGTCCCGCAGTGATCACCGCGCTCGCTGAAGCGCGCGACCACGGCGATCTGGCGGAAAACGCGGAATACGGCGCGGCGCGCGAAAGACAGGGCTTCATCGAGGGACGTATCAAGGAACTCGAGAGCAAGCTCGCCGACGCTCAGATCATCAATCCCGCGCTGCTCGATGCCGACGGCAACTGTGTTTTCGGTTCGACGGTGGATTTACAGGATCTATCCAACAACGAAGTTGTGACGTACCAGATCGTCGGCGAGATCGAAGCCGACATCAAAGAGCAGAAGATCTCGATCACGTCTCCTCTAG